>Ga0364922_10121_pt1 | contig 45021 bp, 32 predicted proteins | sample ExccelJu500001D4_2_FD_206955 | JGI IMG/M metagenome (GOLD analysis project Ga0364922, IMG submission 206955) | Enriched cells from Trout Bog Lake Hypolimnion, Wisconsin, USA - BchlTB.June20.5000.01.D4 | ecosystem: Environmental > Aquatic > Freshwater > Lake > Hypolimnion/Profundal zone | place...
AGAAGTCATTGTGAATCGAGTGTTATTAGCTTTTGAAGAATCTAGAAAACATTTTGAGCCTCAGTATTACATGAAAATTTTAGAAATAATGGAATGCTTTTCAGAGGCTTTGTCCCAGAAAGATTTTCTAAGATTTATTGAGATCTTAGAAGAAAATTTGAAGGTAATTTTAGATAAGGCCTTAGCAAAAAAAGACAGAGATTTTAAATTAATAAAATCTATTCGAGATAAACAAAGCTGGGCTTTTCAAGAGAAATTTATTTGGACACCTGTGCTGCGATTATCACCGCCGTCGACCCTTTCTTTATGGTCACTGACCTCTTCAAGTTCTTCAAGCTCTTCAGCTTCTTCTTCATTCTCTCCTGTTCTGCCTCCGCCCGCATCGCCACCTTCTCTTTTATCAGGATCTCATTCGAGCGTTGCGACAGTTTCTTATGATTATTCTTGTCATTCGAGTAGCAAAAAGCGTGGAATAAAACGAGATCGAGAAGCGACTAGTGAAAAAGCCTAGGGCATAAAAACCATATGTCCTAGTTTTCTTCCAGGGCGTTCTGTTTTTCCATAGTGATAGACATGGGCATTTTTATAATCTTGAGAATTTAAATCGGGGAAAGTCCCAATAATATTTTTCATGAGGGTCGGGGTATAGAGAATGGGTAATCTTAAAGGCAGATTAAATACAGCTCGTAAATGCGTTTCAAATTGACTGACATTAAAGCCTTCAAGAGTTAGATGACCCGAATTATGGACTCTTGGGGCCAGTTCATTGGCAATGAGAGTATTATTTTGAATGAAAAATTCAAAAGCTAAGACGCCGACGTAATTAAAATAATTTAATATTCTCTGAGAATATTCCTCAGCCAATGCTTGTAAGAGTTTATTTTCATAAGGGCTTTCAGAGATTCTTAGGATCCCAGCTTCGTGAGTATTTTTAATCAGTGGATAAAAAATAATTTCACCGGATGGATTCCTTGCGGAAATTAAAGAAACTTCGCCTTCAAAATTAATAAAGCTTTCCAAGATGGCAGGGGCGTGGCTTATTTTTTCAAGAGCGCTGGAAAGATCTTCTGAGTTTTTAATAATGACCTGACCTTTGCCGTCATAACCAAAACGACGTGTTTTTAAAACAGCGGGAAAGCCAGTCGTTTTAATAGCGTTATTTAAATCTTCTTGAGAATTTATATTAATAAAAATAGGCGTTGGAATATCAAGGCTTTGGAATAATGTTTTTTCGAACAAACGATCCTGCGAAATTTTAATGGCATTCGTACTGGGGTAGAGCGTCTTATGTTCAGAGATTTTGGATAAAAGAGAAATATCTAAGTTTTCGTTTTCAATGGTCACAAGATCATAGTCTTCTATGAGTTTTAAAATATTTTCTGGCTGATTAATTTCAGCGGTATTAATACAGAAAGTTTGAATGCCTAAAGGATAAGCGGCATGGGTTAATAATTGAGCAAGTTGTCCGGATCCTAGGATGGCAATTTTCATATTTTTTTCGGCTTTCATATTTTTTTCAGCTGTGAATGAATTAAAACTTCTTGGGTTTGATTTTGACGGTAATTTTTAAGTTTTAAATTTAATTCAGCATGAGTTAAGGCCAAAATAGCAATGGCCAAAAGCGCGGCATTAATGGCCCCAGACTCTCCAATGGCTAGTGTTCCAACCGGAATTCCTTTGGGCATTTGCAGGATAGATAAAGCAGAATCCAGTCCGTCTAAAGCTTTTGTAATCATGGGGACACCTAGAACAGGCAATGTTGTATAAGCGGCTGTCATGCCTGGGAGGTGGGCAGCGCCTCCCGCTCCCGCAATGATAATTTGGATGCCACGAGCTTCGGCGGTTTTTGCGTATTCAGCCAAACGATCTGGGGTTCTATGGGCTGAGACAATTTCAGCTTCATAAGGGACTTCAAATTGATCTAAGACCTGGGCTGCTTTTTCCATCGTTGGCCAGTCAGACTGTGAGCCCATGATTAAAGCGATCTGAGGATGATGTTTTATGCTTGAATTCATGTTTTTTATTTTGAACCTTTAAATTTTAATTTTTTTAATTAAAAACTAGTAATAAAAAAACTAGTGATTGAAACAGCGGATGTGTGTGAAGACCATACAAATTCCGAGCTTATTACAAGCTTGGATAATTTCAGCATCTCGAATGGACCCACCCGGTTGAATAATGGCTCGTATGCCCGTCTCTTTGAGGGCCTCAATGTTATCTACAAAGGGGAAAAAAGCGTCAGAAGCCAGCACGGCATTTTCTAAGTTATGATTAGATTTTTCTACTGATTTTTCTAATGATTTTTCTAGTGCAAATCGAAGCGCCGCAATGCGTGACACTTGGCCTCCACTTAAGCCCAAACTGGTAAAATTTTGGCTAATAGCAATGGCATTGGATTTTAAATATTTTGCAATTTTCCAAGTAAAGATTAGCGCTTCGAGTATTTCTGCGGAGGGTTTTTTTTCTGTGACGCAGTCTAAATCTTGAGCTCGAATAGAATGTTGGTCCGTCTCTTGAATTAATAAGCCCCCTGAGATGGCACGAAAAGCATAAGGAGTCTGGGTTTTCTCCCAATTTTGAATTTGAATCACTCGTAAATTAGGTTTCTGGCTTAAAAGTTTTAACGCCTCTGGATTAAACTCAGGGGCTAAAATAACTTCCATAAAAATAGAAGAAAGATGCGTTGCAATTTCTAGAGTGCAGGGCTGATTCAAAGCAACAATGCCACCAAAAGCGGATTGACTGTCTGCTAAAAAAGCCTGCTGATAAGCCTGATTAATATTTTCTGCCATGGAAACACCGCAAGGATTGGCATGTTTGACAATGACTGCAGCGGATTTTTCAAATTCTTTGACGCATTGAAAAGCGGCCTCAGCATCCATCAAATTATTATAAGAAAGTGCTTTGCCCTGTAATATTTTGGCTTGGGCTAAGCCATAGCCTAAATCAGTTCCCTGATATAACGCTGCTTTTTGATGAGGATTTTCACCGTAACGCAAAAGCTCTAACCGACTTAAATTTAAATTAATGCTGGGCGCTAGATGAATATTTTTATGAGGATTATTTAAATTTAAATAAGAAAAAACAGCTTGGTCATAATGCGCGGTATGTGCAAATACTTTGGCGGCTAAGTTTTTTCGAGTGGACTCGGTCACCCCCCCCGTCTGAATTTCTTTTAGAATTTTTGAATAATCCTCAGGGTCATGAACAACCGTCACAAAAGCGTAATTTTTAGCCGCTGCTCGCAACATGGCCGGCCCACCGATATCTATATTTTCAATCATTTTTTCTTGGGTGTTTTCTAGCTTGTTTTCTAGATTTTTTTCTAGGGTTTTTTCAAAGGGATAAAGATTAACAACGACAAGATCAATCCAAGTAATTTCATGAGCCTTGGCTTGTTCTTGATGCAATGCGTTATCACGCTTGCCTAAAATTCCTGCATGAATCTTAGGGTGCAAAGTTTTAACTCGACCTTCCATGAGTTCAGGGAAGCCCGTCAAATCAGAAACGAGAAGAATGGGGATCCCTGCTTGAGCAAGAAATTCTGCCGTTCCCCCTGTTGAGATAATTTGTATATTTTTTTGAATTAAGCCTTGGGCAAAGGGGATTAAATGGGTTTTGTCTGAGACAGAAATCAGGGCTGTTTTAATATTATTATTCATGTTTTTTATATAGCTCCCATCGTATTTTTTAAAGACGTGGACTTAATTAAAATTTCAACGGCCTCTACTAAAGCCGATGCTTCTAATGCTTGGACTTTGGATTTGAGACTTTCGGGCGTGTCTGTTTTTAAAATAGGACAGCGTTTTTGGGTTAAAATTTTTCCAGCATCGACTTCTTCAATGACTAAATGAGCTGTGCAACCCGTTTCTTGATCCCCTCCTTGAGTAAAATTTAAAAGCGCGGCCTTATGAACTTCTAAGTCCATGAGACCCGCATATTTAGGTAAAAGAGAGGGATGAATATTAATAATTTTATTTTCCCATTGTTTAATAAATACGCTTGGTAAAATTCGCATAAAGCCAATTAAGATAATTAAATCAATATTTTTTTCTTGAAGTTTTAAATTTAAATTTTCACCATAAGCTTCACGGCTTAAGCCTTTAGCGGATAAAAATTCACTAGGAATATTCAAAGAATGTCCGCGTTCTAAGATGGGCGCATCGGCTTGATCCGTAATTAATAAACTCAGTTCAATGGGTAGATTTTGAGTTTTAATTAAGTCTGCGAAAGATTCTAAAATACTCCCTCGCGTTGAGCCGAGAATGGCAATTTTTCTAATTTTTCTAATTTTTTTAATTTTCCCAATATCCCGACGATGATAAAAATTTCCTTGAATCTTAGAAATGATTTTTTCTACTTGGGCTTCGGCTTGGGCAATTTCTGGATGGATAGATAATACAGCCATTGCCCTTGAGCCTTGCATAATGAATTGATTAGATTTTTCTATGAGGGAAGAGAAATATAGATTTTCTAATTCTTTTGAACTTAAAAAACTAAGGTCTAAAACATCGCCTTTTTTCCCCATCTCTGGGTAACCTTCGGGGACTAAATATTTGCAAACACTGGCTTCTTGAGAAAATTCTATGGGGTTTAGGAGCGCTAGTGTTTTATTAATCATAGCCAGACAAATGTCTAAAAAATCAGTTTTTAATAAACCTAAAAGATTAATCGCCTCCGGGTCTCCAAAGCGTGCATTGTATTCAATGACTTTGATGCCAGAGGCTGTTTTCATAAATCCACCGTACAGAATACCTTGGTAGCTTTCGCCGGTTTCCTGCTGAAGCGCTTGCATTACAGCTTCGTTAATTTTTTGGGCTTCTTGAATATCATTCGAGCTTAAGAAATTTAATCGATGATTCGCGAGGGTATAAGTTCCCATACCGCCAGTATTAGGGCCTTCGTCGTTTTCTAATAGGCGCTTATGGTCCTGAACGGCAGGCATGTGAGCGAGTGTTAAGCCATCGCTTAAGCTTAATAAAGAAAATTCGGGGCCTGATAATTTTTCTTCAATGACAAAAGGCCCGTCAATTTCTTGGCAAAATTGAATAGAGTCTTTCAGTGAATGCAAATGATCTCCAAAGACTTTAACGCCTTTTCCAGACATGAGACCATCGGCTTTGATGACATAGTTTTGATTAAGCGCCATTAAAAAATCTTCTGCTTCTTGATTAAAACACGCAAAGCGTTGGTACAAAGGCCGAGCATTGATCTCATATTTTTTCATGAGATCTCTGGCGAAGCCTTTACTGGTTTCTATTTGAGCTAATGATTTTCTAGGCCCTATGACAGGGATATTGATTTCCCAGAGGGCATCGGCAAGACCGAGTTCTAAAGGCTGCTCAGGGCCGATGATGGCCAAATCTATTTTTTTTTCTTGAGCGAAATTTTTGATTTTTTCTAAATCGTCGTAAGGGATAATTTGTATTTCTATGGCGTTTTGTATTGGTAGAGTATTTATTCTATTTGCGATGCCCGGATTAACATGACTACCGATGTTATAAAGATTAATAATTTTATTATTTTTTGTATTTTTGGTTAAAGCTTTGGCTAGGGCCTGTTCCCGTGCACCACTGCCTATCAGTAATAAATTAAATATTTTCATGCAGGCTCTCCGCAAAAATACTGGCCATTGAGACAGGCCATGCATAAATTTTTAATAGGATTTTTAGAGCAAGTTGGAGAAGAAGGGTTAGATGAAGCTTGATCACGCAAAATAGCTTCTTTCAGATCTTCTTCGGTTTGATATAAAAGAACATCCACCCCTAAGGCTTTGGCAAGAAGATTTTCTGGAGAATATTGATTGGCAATCAGCTCTTCTGCGGTTGGAATATTAATACCGTAATAGCAGGGGAATTTCACAGGAGGGCAAGCCGAGACCAGATAAATTTCTTTTGCGCCTGCTTCTTTGACCATATTGATAATTTCAATACTGGTCGTTCCGCGGACAATACTGTCATCTAAGAGCAAAACTTTTTTGTTTTTTAACTCTGTTAATTCAGGATGAAATTTAATTCTGACTGATTTAATTCTTTGATCTTGGCTCGGCATAATAAAAGTCCGGCCAATAAAAGAATTTTTATATAACCCTTCGGCATATCGAATTTTAAGTTCATTGGCGAAAGCAATGGCAGGGGTATTCGAAGTGCAGGGGACCGGGACGACGACATCAGGGGTGATATCGGGATATCTTTTTTTCCAGGCTTTTGCCAAATTTTCTCCCATATGCACTCGGGTTTGATAGACGCTCAAATGATTAATAACCGAATCGGGTCTAGCAAAATAAACATATTCGAATAAGCAGGGTTTAAATTCTTTTTCTTGAATAATTTTACGATAGATTTTGCCTTCAAGATCAATAAAAACTAGCTCACCCGGAGCGACGTCTTTTTGAGATTCAAACCCCAAGCTATCAAATAAAATATTTTCAGAGGCAAAAGCATAGTCACTTAAATAATTTCCTTTAGCTTCTTGAACTTTTCGTTCACCCATCACTAAAGGCCGCAAACCATGAGGATCTCGAAAGGCAAGCATCCCAATCCCTGCAATCAGGATGATAATAGAATAGGCCCCTTGAGCCTGAGAAAATAAGGCTGTCAGCACTTCGCAGAATATTGAAAAACAAGCCTCGGAATTATTTTTAATATTTTTTTTCGCTAGGGCATGAGCAAAATATTTTAAAATTAATTCCGAATCACTTTGGCTTTCTATGGAGCAATTTTCTTGCTCTAGATATTTTCTTAGTGCTGGATAATTAACAATATTGCCGTTATGCACCAAGCCTATTTTACAGGGGTCATCCGTGGTGAGGGGCTGAGCTTCTATCAGTGAATTTTTGCCACGAGTGGGATAACGCAGGTGGCCAATACCTATTGTCCCTGCAAGCGTAGAAAAATCTTTTTGGCCGAAGACTTCACCGGCAAGACCCCGGCCTCTTTTAAGGTAAAGATCTTGGCCGTCACTGGTCAGAATACCGGCCGAATCTTGACCTCGATGTTGAAGATGTAAAAGGCCTTCATAAATTTCTATGGCAACAGGTCGTCGACTGACTATTCCAATGATTCCGCACATGTTAAAGCGCTCCCAGTAATTTTTTGATATAGCGTCTGATATCGCTGACTTAGTCTTTGAATTAATGCTTCAGGAGCCCTGGGTAAAATTTTTATTTGATAAGGATCACAGTGATTTTTGTACCAGAGACGAATAATTTCTTTGTCATAGGACGCAGGTTCTGAATTATTTTTCAATGCTTCTTGCCAATCTTGCACTTCCCAGTAACGACTGGAATCTGGGGTATGAATTTCATCGATAAGACAAAGTTTGCCAGAGCTGTCTAAGCCAAATTCATATTTAGTATCTGCAAGAATCAAGTTTTTTTCGGCTAAATAATCATTGGCAAATTGGAATAATTTAAAAGCGACGAGTTCAATTTGATTCCATAAATCTTGGGTAAGATGGGGAAGGGATAAAAGATCTTTTAGATTTTTTATGGGTTGATCATGATCGTGGGATTTAGTCGTCGGCGTAAGAATAGGTCGTGGGAGTTTTTGATTTTTCTTTAAGCCTTCTGGAAGTTCTGTATTAAAAAAATGCCGTTCGCCTTGCTGATATAAAGTCCATAACGAAGTATTCGTGGTGCCTGTGATATATCCCCGAACGACGACTTCAATCGGAATCACAGTACATTTTTTAACACGCATGGTCTGTGGATTTAAAATCTCTATAAGATGATTTTGAATAATATGTTGAGTCATAGAAAACCAAAAAGCGGCTAATTGATTCAGCACTTGGCCTTTGTGGGGGATCTCACAGATCGATCGATCAAAAGCAGAGAGACGGTCGGTACTGACTAAAAGAAGTGTCGAGCCTTCGTCATAGATATCTCGGACTTTGCCTTGAATTTTTTCCTGAATTTTTAAATGACTACTCATAGTACAAATCCTTCATGAGACAGCGGGTTTCCTAAGATAGCCCTTGCTTCGTGAGAAAGAGGCTCTTGAGTTGACCAGACAATTTCTCGCTGAAGGGAGAGAGGTTTTTGCACTAATTTTCTGAGCCTAATTTGTTTTTCAAGCGCGATTTCGTCTTCTTTTGAACGGATAAAATAATACGACAGGCCTGAATTTATCTGGGGTCCTGGGGTGAGATATTCTTTTTGTGGATTAAATAATTCGTCGTTTAGCAATAAATAATCTTGTTCTGAGATTTTTTGATTTTCTAGATTTTGATTTTCTAGATTTTTATTTTCTAAGTTTATTTCGAAATGCACATATTTTTTTAATTGAATTTTTTTATTCTCTATCTGACTTAAAGTCTGTTCTAGAGAGAGGGCTTCGTTATCATGAATTTTCAAAGCGACCCAATAATGTCGAATAGAGGGATCTGGGTTAAGACTATATTTTTTATAATTTAAACCCGGATTGGAAAATTCAATACACGGAGAAGTTTTAAATTTCTGGTTAAAATTATTTTCAAAAAAAGTTTTCAAAATAATATCGCCTTCTGGCGTTCTTTCAGGGTGGGGCATCATGGCCATAATGTGTCCCAAAGGATGACTGACCGCGGCTAAGTGATGCATAGAGCCATTGGGATTGTCACCTTGGTAAGTATATAAAGTCGTCCCGGATTGGATTAATTCTTGATAGAAAGATTCTTCGAGTAAAAATCTCCCTTCCGCATGTGCAATCGGTAATCGAATCACTGGATCTGCGGCGGATTGATTAGCTCTGATTTTCACCCAGTCGTTATAAAAACCTGTTCCTAGTAATTTTCCATTTTGCATTCTTTGGTTGGCACATAGAGCCACAGGGCCACCCAAGAGACCGCTTTCTACGAGGATTTGTGCACCATTACAAATCCCCAAAATGGGTTTGCCTTGATGGGCTTCTTGTTTTAAAAAATTCATAAAAGAATGCTTTGAGGCAATCAGTCCTGAGCGAACTCGGTCTTCGTAGGAAAATCCGCCAACAATGACAAAACCATCGATAAAACCATCAGGGGATTGAATATCTTCGTAAGACCTATTCCAAAAACAGTCGATAGATTCATAGCCGATTCTTTCAAGGGCCATTTTGGTTTCGCGTTCGCAATTAGAGCCTGGGAATTGCACAACGCCAATTTTTTTTCTTTTATTTTTTATTGGATTTTTTTCTGAGCTTTTTTCTATCACTTAAGAATAACCTCGCAGGGTCGAGTAGGGCTTGGGACCACACGGCCAATGGGATATAAATTAAATTCTGGAAATTTTTCTGAAGACCAGGTCAGCAAATCTTGAAGAATCTCTGGGTTAATAATAAGGACATAACCAATACCCATATTAAAAGTTCGATAAGCTTCTGCTTGATTTAAGTTCCCCAGTTTGACTAAGAGATCAAAAATGGGGAGGGAAGGCCACGCGCCTAAATTTAATTCAATGCTGCAATCTTTAGGTAAGACTCTGGGAATATTTTCTAGAAGCCCACCGCCAGTAATATGCGCCATACCCTTGATTGAACCCAGGGGAAAATGATCCAAAGCAGAGAGCACCGGGCGAGTGTAATTAATATGGGGCTTCAATAAATCAGGACCTATCTCATGGACAGGAATTTGGGCCAGTTCGAAACATAATTTTCGAGCGAGAGAATAGCCATTAGTGTGTAATCCATTGGATCCGAAGCCCAGGACTAAATCAAAAGGCTTGATTGTCTGACCATTGATAATTCTGTTTTTATCCACGACGCCGGTAATAATTCCCACGATGTCATATTCATGACCGGAATAGACTCCTGGCATTTCAGCGGTTTCACCGCCAACGAGAGAAACCTGATTTTTAATACAAGCACGGCTCATGCTTTCGACGATGGCGACGACTTCATCCGGTTTGATTTTGGATCCGCCGATATAGTCCAAAAGCGTGAGTGGCTTGGCTCCACAGACAATAATATCGTTCGCTGTCGCGCTTAATAAATCATCGCCCAAGTGATCATATTGATTTAATAAGGCAGCGATCATGGGTTTAGTCCCTAAGCCATCGATGCTTTGAACTAGAACAGGGTGCTCATAATCATGAATAATTTTTTTAAGATCATAGAGCGCAGCAAACCCCCCTAAATCTGTCAATACTTCAGAGTCAAACGTTTTTTTTACGGGGCTTTTTATTCTATTGACGACTTCATTGCCAGCATCAATGCTGACACCCGCGCTTTTATAATCAATCATGATCTTAAGTTCCTTAATGTATGGGTGTAAATTTCTTTAGCTTCCAATAAATCCAGGGAAAGATTATTAAAATTAAAATTTAATTCAGGCTGTTCAATCGTCCGCCCGATTTCTATGAAATTTAAATTAATCGCTTGTTTTTTTAATGCTTCTAATTGTTTTAAATTCTCAGAAGAAACCTCTAAAACAAAACCACTTTGGTTATCACTTTCTAAAAAATGAGATAGAAAATTTTTAATTAATTCAAAACCAATATTATTTTTAAAGCTCATAGTCATGAGTGCTAAGGCTAGACCTCCAAGGTCGATGACTTGGCAACTTAGTAAAGCTTTTGCTCTTGCCAGCGCTATGACCGCAAAGATTTCATCTTTAATTTTATTTCCCGAGATCAAAATCAAATGAGACCCCACGGCTTTAAATTCTGGGGTGATCGCCAGATCAATATTTTCCAAAACACCTAAGCAGCTCACAATGGGACTGGCCGGGATAGAAAGATTATTGGTTTCGTTATAGAGCGAGACATTGCCGCTAATCACAGGCGTTGGGAATTCTGGATAATCGTAGAGTGGGACAGCCTCAGAGGCTTCTTTTATTCCGCGGATAGCTTCGACAATTTCATGCATTTGTTCCGGTTTTTCAGGATTGCCAAAACAGAGGCAATCTGTCAGTGCTGCGGGCTTAGCCCCGACCGAAACTACTTTTCGTAGGCTGGAAATCACTGCGTGATAAGCTGTTTTGTAAGGGTCTATTTTTCCATATAGTGGATTATGAGCAACCGCTAAGGCAATCCCTGTTTGACGAATTTCACTGGGATATTCAGAAGAATTAAAAGGTGCCATGACTCCAGCCGCCGCTTGGCCTCGTTCAATGATTGTCCTGCCTTGAACTTGTTTGTCATATTTTTCATAAATGGCTTTTTGACAAGCCAAGTTAGGATTATTCAGCAAATCTAAAAGCGATTTTTTATTGAGATTGAAAGAACTTAAAGAACTTAAAGAAGTTTCTGTATTTTTTTTAGGATAATGAGGCCGGTTATAAATAATGCCTTGCGTAATATCAGAGGCATTGGCAGAAATTAAAATTTTATCTTGGTATTTCACGATGTATTTTTTATCTTCTCGAATTTTACCAATTAAACTCGCACGAGCGCCTTTAGAAACATTGGGTAAGTCCCATTCCTGATTGTAATGTTCCAAGATCATTGGGCTTAAAGCGGGCGGAACGGCCCAGAGATAACGCTCTTGAGTTTCAGCACATAAAATAACTTCAGGGGCTAAGTTTTTCATACTGGTGTGCACCTGTTCTAAATAAATCTCAGCGCCATAGTCTCCTGCATCGGCTATTTCGACACTGGCGCAGGCAATGCCTCCAGCGCCTAAATCTTTAAAGCCCACTTCTGAAATTAAATTTTGCCTGGCCAATTTTTTAAAAAGAGCGGTATTAGTTTTTAAAAGATGTCGTCCTAAAAAAGCATTGGGCTCTTGGACCGCCCCTTTATTTTGTTCTGTTTTTTCTTCATCTAGTTCAAGAGAGGCAAAACTGGCACCGCCAAAACCACTATTGTCAGTGGGCTTGCCGACTAAAATTAAATCATACCCCACCGCTTTTTTATTTTCTTTAGGCGGGTAGGAATGAATCAGTTGATCTTCTCGAACGATGCCCAAAGCAACGACCGTGACTAAGCAATTATCTTGGTAAGCCGCATCATAAAAAACATCACCGGCTAAATTGGGGACTCCAATAGGATTGCCATAACCTGCAATGCCAGAAACAACCCCTTGATCAATCCAATAAGTTTTCGGGTGATGGATATCCCCAAAACGTAATGTGTCCGCAATGGCAATTACTTCAGCCCCCATGCACGAAACATCACGGACGTTACCGCCGACGCCCGTCGCGGCCCCTTCAAAGGGAACAATCTGGGAGGGATGATTATGCGATTCATGGCTCATGACGATGCCATAACGATATCCCGCATGATCTTTCGCCACTTCCACAACACCGGCATCTTCCTTGGGACCTAAGATCACATTGGGCGCTTCGGTGTGTAAAGTTTTTAAGTGAATGCGTGTGCTTTTATAAGAGCAATGCTCTGAGCCTTGGATAGACCAGAGGACACATTCTGCGAGGGTCGGGGGCCTTTTGAGTAAAGTCTGAATTTTTCTGGCTTCCTCCGGGCTCAAGGCAATATTATTTTGTTTAAAAAACAGCAAAATTTCAGAATCTGAAAGAGAGATAAAATCTGGGGTCATGGTTATATTTTTTTATTAAGAAATATAGGGGTGAAAGCACCCGAATAAAAAGGAAGCGTTTATACGTTTTTTTTATATTTTTAGGAAGTAAATTTTTAGGGTTTCAGTGAGTTATTTCAGGAGCTCAGCTAGTTTGGGTAGGGCTTCTGAGAGAGGCATCACATGGATATCTTGATAAATATAAGATTCCGTCCCGCTATAAAATAAATAAGCTTTGCAAACAGGATAATCCGACATAAAGGCTTTTAATCCTTTGTAGTCCTCTGGTTTGATTTGGGACTTTCTTTTAATTTCAAAGGCCAATAATCCGTGTTGTCCATAAAGAATAAAATCCACTTCTAATTGAGTTCGAGTTCTCCAAAAATAAAACTGATAGCCATACAGATAATAATCATTAATAGCGCGGGCTTCTTGAAGAAATAAAGTTTCGAGGGCCGCGCCATCAATTTCTTCAGGGGTATCTAACGGACCTTGGGGTCGGATAGAGCGATAAACGCCTACATCAAAGTAATAAAATTTAACATTTTTGACTAAATCTCTTTTAGCTCTTTGAGTAAAAGCAGGGAGTCGAATAGCCAAAAGTAAGTCCTCTAAAATTTGAAATAAAGTTTCGACAGCAGATCGATTGGTTCCAATTTCTTGAGCAAGTTGGGTTGTATTTAATAATTCGCCCTGAGAAAAACTGGCGGTTTCTAAGAATTTAGTAAACAGCGCAATATTTCTAGTTAAGCCTTCTTGTAAGACTTCTTCTTTTAAATAAGTCGCAACGTAGCTAGATAAATACTCTGCAGGATTTTCAGCGCTAAGAGCCATGGGCAGATGCCCATAACGAAGTGATTTTGAGAGAGAGAAAAAATGGCCTTGTTCAATCGCGGTAATAGGGTACATGTTTTTGATTAAGGCTCTGCCTGCCAATAAATTCACCCCTGCGCGTTTTAGTTTTCGAGCGCTGGATCCTGTCAGAATGAAACGTAATTTTCTGGATTCTATTAATCGATGAACTTCGTCTAATAAAGCCGGTGCTTTTTGAACCTCGTCAATGATGACCCAACCTACATAATCGCTGGGGATTAAATCCCCCAATCGAGTGGGGTTGGCCAATAAAGAGGTGTAGGTTCGATCATTTAATAGATCAAAAACTAAAGCATCAGGAAAATTTTCTTTAAGCCATGAAGTTTTACCTACACCCCTTGGGCCAAAGAGAAAATAAGAGGTTTTTTCTTTAGGTTTGAGTTGAATTAGGCGATTGAAATGAAGATTGGGGACATTCATTTTGCTACATATTCCAGCGAATTTTCATTAAAAATGCTGAGCAACCTAGCATTTTTAATTAAAAAATTATAGATCTATAGCCGACTTTTTTTTCTATTAATAAACCCTTAATACCTTTTTTCTAAGATGCCCCCCGGTTGATTTTTTTATATTTCAGAAGGTTGTTTATTATGTCAGGTGCTTTAGCAGCAGCAGGTCCAGTTCCTCCTCTTCGTTTGGTTTTCGGTGTTGATATGGATGGGTGTTTTTTTCATTCAAGGGCATTGGGTGAATTTCTTAAAGCTAAAGATTCACCTCAGGCTTTTCTTCCAATATTGCAAGCTAATTCGCCCTTTTTTTTATTTTTACTGAACTTATTCAAGACTAAAAATCCTTCTCATATAGAATTTATTTTGTCTTCTAATCGACAATCGAAAGCTTTGGATGTGAGTAATAGCACTCGAAATAATACTCCGTCGGCTTTTATCACGATGGAGTGGATTCAAGCTGCCTTTGAAATTTTATTGGAAGCCATTAAGACAGGTCAGGTATTTACTGATGAAGCTAGTATTAAAGGCATTTTAGAGGCAAATTTTTCTTCCATTGACTCTAGATTAAGGCGTATTTGTGGACGCGATGATTCAACCACTATTGATTCTTGCTCACTTCGTTTGAACCGAATCCTAACGAAGGATGTTTCTCAAGGGAGTCCTCATGGGACCGAGTGGGCCCTGGGATTGGATTCCAGTAAAGAACATGAAGAATGGGAGGGAATCAAGGATTCAAAAGGCGAATTAATTTATACGCATGTTCATCATTTGATGGAAATGAATAATATTCAAACCGAATATTATTTTTTTGATGATAGACAGGACATTCTAAAATCTAATCAATTCCTTTTTACAGGAGAGGTTTCTTCTTCAGGCGGGAGCTTAAGGCGAGAGTCTTATTTACCTAGCAATTTATCGCTTATTTATTGTGAATATAGCGGGCGGGGTGTTAAAAATTATGATCCTGTAGTGGGAACAGGTCCTCTTCGCCTTATTAATTCACGGTCTTATATGGAGTATTCCCTGTGTCATTACTCCTCTTCCCACGGCGTAGGTCCAAATCTAAGTTTAAGAACCGACTTTGATGATGCTTTATTTCATCGTGACCATTCCATGGTATCCCCTCCATTTACGGTTTTTTTCCTTTATCCAGGAAGAAATCCAGATCCCGCTGATGCTGGGCCTAGACTTTCTGATCAGGCTGCGAAAATTCCATTCACGACAGAATATTGGAAAGACAATCGCCAATGGTTGTTTTCTCAAGATCAAAAAGTGTTAGGTATTAATATTGATTCTTTAACAGAACTAAAATTGGATAATATCGGGGTAATTTCTTTTTATTTGAAAAGCGGTAAGAAATTTTGCGAATCTTTGCAGGCTTCAACCTCAAGTGATGAGCCTTTGTATTATGAGCCTATGCTCCGTTCAATCGTCTCAGTTTATGAGAATTGTATAAGTGTTTTGGCACAATTTCGTTTCAAATTATTTGAAGATATTTTAATCAGGGCGGAGAAACCTTCGAGAGAGCCGGAAAATCCTTTGACCCTCGAAGCATTCATTGCTGGGATTAATTCTTATGTCCTTCAGCTTCAACAGAGATTTGGATTGTTGAAATTATTTGCTTACCAAGATTACATCAGAAGATTTCTTTTACCTTCTGAGCTGAAGACTTTAAATTTAAAATCCAGAGGCGATCTGTTTCGAGAGATTTTTGCGTTTTGGCTAATCATTGAAGCGTATGAAGACTTATTCAGAGATCTGCTTGATTTTTCTGAATACAGAAAAGGCTTCAAAGAATTTATGGATCAAATTTTAACCATGACAGATTCAGAAGTGAGTGCCAATCCTGATTTTATAAGAATGCTTTTCTTAAAATTGAACCTGACCCTAGATCAGTTTCGTTTAGCGCTCGAGAGCGTCTTTAGGGAAATGGGAGTAACCCCAGAGGGCTTACCTTCTACTGCCGTTGTTGATTTAGTTGTTGATTCACCAGGGGCAGCGGCATTAGCTCCCTTTGAAGAGAGGGCTTCCAGTTTGTCATTTTCTCAGAGTCTTGAGGGCATTAAGGAGCTTTTAAAATTTATTTGCGGCGCTGCTCAGGAGCGATTGTCTTTTTATCTTGGATCGGTAGATCTAATTAAAAAGATCAAGGAATTAGATGGATCTTTTGTTTCTTTAAGTGATTCAGCATTGATGTCTTTAGTTGAACGCTCTGTAACCCAAGCGCAGCAAGGGTTTGTAACGCTGGGAGAAGAGAATCTTAAAGAGGAAAGAAGAAAATTTTTCTATGGGCTTGATTTAGCATTTAGGCTTTTAAATCTTTTAGTGTCTCCTGCGCCGGCTTCCTTTGCAGCGACTTCATCGCCTCCTCCGGCGGCCCCTCTATCCCTTCGGGTAGCCTCTGTTCTGGGTACCACAATGGCTGTTGCTGGACCAGAACCTTCTTTCGCTGCTGCTTATGATCGTAATCTTAAAGATTTTGTAAAACCATTGAAGCATGCTTGTGAAAACTATCTTACAGTGGTCAGCATGGCTCCTTTTTGGGAATTTCATTCAATGAGTTCAAAAGTACAAAATCTTTTTGATGAAATAAAAGCTTGGGAGTCTGATGCGGATATACCTTCATTCCGAGAAGGGCATTCACGAATTTTGAGGATGATTGATGAATTGAACCTGACTTCTGTAAAAAAAAGCGAAAAAAGATTTCAGATTAAGCATCCTGCTGAAGCCTATAAAAGATTTGTCGAAGGTCTTCCATTCTGTCTTCCATTGACTTCAGCGGCCGCGGGTGGCGCAGGAGGCCCCCCAGTTTAAGAAAAAACTTTAATAAAAAATATAAAGATTACATTTGTTCCAAAGTCTCAATTCCCAAGAGATCTAAGCCTAATTTTAAAACTCTCGCCGTAATTTCTGAAATTAAGAGGCGAGAGTTTTGAATATTTTTATCTCCTACGGACAAAATGGGACAATGCTCATAAAACCGATGATAAGTGGCGGCGAGGGTATATAAATACTCACAGAGGCGATGGAGTGAGAGTGAATCTGCCACGGAATAAATTAAGTTTGGAAACTCTAAAATTTTAATTGCCAGGTTATGTTCGACTTCATGGTTGATTAAAATTTTTGAATTTTTGATTAAATCAATTTGGGCTAAATAAAGATTTCCTTTGCGAAAAATAGAGCGAATTCTGACATAAGCGTTTTGCAAATAAGGCGCCGTATTACCCTCGAAAGAAAGTAATTTATCCCAGTCAAATACATAGTCTTTTATTTTGTCTGTATGTAAATCCGCATATTTCAAGGCCCCAATGCCAATGATTTTTGCGACGTGGTTTAACTGGGCTTCACTTAAATTTGGATTTTTTGCTCGGGCTAGATCCAAGGCTCTTCCTTGGGCTTCTTCTAACAAAGAAATTAAGCGAATGACTTCGCCACTTCTTGTTTTAAACGGCTTATTATCGGGGCCCAAGATCGTTCCGAAATACACATGCTCCAATCGAACATGGCTTTTAATCCAACCGGTTTGACTTAAGGCTGAAAATAACATGGCAAAATGTTGCTGTTGGCGGGTATCTGTTAAATAAATAATTCGACTTGCTCCGAGGGTTTCTGTTCGAAATTTAGCAGCGGCTAAATCCGTTGTTGCATAGAGATAACCTCCATCTTTTTTTTGGACAATGAAGGGAATTTCAAAATCGGGAAGATTCATGACTTTGGCTCCCTCGTTTTCAATAACGAGGCCTTTTTGTTCAAGCTCATGAATTAAATCGGCCAGCATGGAATTATAAAAACTCTCACCTCGGGCATCTTCTTGAACTAATAAAACGCCTAAGGTGTCATAAATCTTTTGGAAATATTGAAGGCTTTCTTTGACTAAGTATTTCCAGATGCCCAATGTTTTTTCATCACCCCTTTGCAACGCAACGACTCGAGCGCGGGCGCGTTCTGCAAAATTTAAATCTTGGTCAAAGCGTTGTTTAGATTGTTTATATAAAGCATCTAAATCTGTCACAGAATAAAGATTTTCAGCATTCCCTGTTTCTAATAAATATTCTATGAGCATGCCAAATTGGGTTCCCCAATCACCCAAATGACTTTGGCGAATCACTGTATGTCCCAAAAAGCCTAAAATTCTGACAATCGCATCGCCAATCACAATGGATCGGATATGTCCTACATGCATCTCTTTGGCGACATTGGCATTCGCATAATCGACAACGACGTTGTAAGGATGCGGGTCTTGCAAAACCCCTAGGCGATCATCTTTCGCTAAACCTTCTAATTTTTGGGATAAAAAAGAATGATCTAATTGAATATTAAGAAACCCAGGGCCCGAGACATAAATAGATTTAAATACAGGATTAGCGCTTAATTTATCGACGAGTGTATTGGCAATATCTTGAGGCTTTTTATTTAAAATTTTAGCCAGCTTCATCGCAAAATTCGCTTGGTAATCGGCCAGTTCCGGTTGATTCGCCATTTGTAGGGCAGGATCAGTATTTTTCGCAATGTCTCCAAAAGAGTCCAAGATTGCGGACTTCAATAAATTATTGAGTAGAGTTCTCATGGTTTAGTTTTTACCTTCTAGTTTTTTTAATTTTTTAATTTTTTAATTTTGATCTTTTACAAGAACTTTTTTCCCGCAGAAAATCAGGGCTAATTTTAAAATCTTTTTAATTCCACGGGCTTCAAGTTTTTTTGCATAGCCTTGGGTATTAATTTGTTCGAGGGCTTTTTTGGCCGATTTTTTCATCAATTTTTCTTCTCTGACGGCTTTGAATTCTAAAACTAATCCTAGTTTTGAAATATCTTTGGGAATAATAACAACGTCATATCGACCATAAGCGGCTTCGCCGTTAGAGCTAATCTCATGACTGGCTCTTAAAGATACCAACATCCCTAAAATTAAGGCGTGATAGACTTTTTCTGGGTTTTTATTATCTAAATCAAAATAAGAAAAACTGGTTTCCATGAATTCTTGTAGGAGGGCTTGAAACTCTAAAACATCACCTTCTGTTAAAGCTCGTAATAATTTTGCTCCTTCTTGAGCGCTGACTTGCTCTATCCATTTGCCAAAATAATTTTTATAGAGTCCCATGATTTCTTCATTGGGAATTTGAAGTTCGCAGAGGGGACCTTGATTGGTGTATTCGATGCTGATGATTTTGAGATACCCTGCGAATAATAAAAAATTCCAAAGCGATTCTTCAGAATTAGAATTAATCGCTGGCAATGTAATATTTTCATTAATCAATTTTTGAACTGACCCACCTTGAATTAAAACTTGAAAATCAGCTTTAAAATTTCCAGCGGATTTAGCAATCAAAGTTTCTATTAATTTATTATTTCCCGTATGAACCCAATAAGGCATGAGCTTTTTATCAGTAGCAAAATTAATAATCGACCAGGGGTTATAAATAGCTATGTTTCCGAATTTATAGCCATTGTACCAAGCTCTAGCAGCCTCTCTTTGAGTGATTGGATTTAATAGATCAGCCCGTTCACAAATACTGTCAACTTCCGATTCAGTAAATCCAAAATATTCACCATAGTTTTCAGAGAGCATTGAATGGACTTTAATATTGTTTAATTCAGAGAACATGCCTTCTTTTGAGACTCTTAGAATCCCTGTCAAGATGCCTTTATAGACTGAGGTATTTCCCTTCAGTGCTGAACCTAAAAATCCCTGCATAAAAGATTTCATTTCATGGTAATAACCAGCCTCCCAGGCTTCATGAATGGGGGTGTCGTATTCATCGATGAGAATCCAAGCTTTTTGCGAATGTTTTTTGCAAAGCCATGAAGATAAAAATTCTAAACTCAGCTCTAGCTCTGTTGCTGAGGCTTCCCCATGAAGAAAACGATCAAAAAGAGTCTTGTACTCAGGCACTATGCTTTCCCGTAAATCTTGGTAAGAGGAAAATAATTTTTGAATGAGTAATTGAATCGCTTTTAAAGCATTTTGAAAATTATCTTTTTTGACTTCTTTAAGAGAAATATAAATAACAGGATATTTCCCTTGATGCGCCCAAATTTCTGGATCTTGTGTAATGGCTAAATTTTTAAATAAATCTTTAGCATTTTCTCGAATTCCAAAAAAATATTTCAACATGGACATATTTAAAGTTTTGCCGAAACGGCGGGGTCTTGTGAATAAAATAACAGAAGAAAGGTCATCTATTAGGCTTCTTATCAATGGAGTTTTATCAATGTAAGTTGCTTTTTTGTTAATAATTTCAGCAAAATCATCTGTTCCAATTGCAAAATTAACCCCTGATTTCATCTATATCCTCAAACTCTAGACCGTGTGAATTAAGAAAAACGCGCGATTCTACTTGAGAAGAGGGCTAAATGCATTTTGAGCTTTTGAATGATTGGTTTGAATTATTTTTTGGGATTATCTCTGAATGTGAAGGTATGAAGGTATGAACGTATGAACGTATGAACCTATGAACCTATGAACGTGAAGGCTCGGGGAGATTAAATAATATTAAATATTTATATGTAAAAATTAATAAATTCTTAATCTGAATTTGTTTATATGATTTTTAAATTAAATAAATTAGGAATATGGGTATGTCAGGTACTGGGTTAGAGGAAGCAGCGACACCTGAAGCGGGGACACTTCTTGTACCCGAATCTACTCCTAATCCACCCGCTCTTGCTGAATTGCCCACCTCGGCCCTCAATCCGATTTCTGCTGCAGTATTGGGTGCATTGGATGAATTGGATGGATTGTATTGTCATTCGGTAGATTATTTTTCAGAAGCTAGAAAATCTGATTTTTTTAATTCCAAGAAAAGAGAAAAAAGATCAGGCACGCATGCTCATAAGTTCGCTAAGAAAAAATCAGGGGCAGCAGAGAGTAGTCAGTATCTTATTTATGAGGCTAAGGAAGGAAAAAATTCCCCAGATCTTCGGAGTGATCTTATTTTGGCCATTTTGGGTTCACAATTTTCTCCGTTTGATCATGCGACTAATGTTCGGGCGATTGCTTCAAATCTTTATGGATCAAAAGCCAAAAAATTTGAAACTCCAAATGATTGGCTTACTGCCGAGGATTATGATCCGGAAGATGTCGCTGCAGTCTGTGCCGAAAGAATGGTCCGAGGAGATGCCGATTCTAATCAGACGAATTTTGGTGTTGAGACTTTAAGCGATGGCGCAAAGAAAATTATTTCATTTGATTTTGATCGGTGTTTAGACCATCAGTGGAGTTTTTCATTAAAAGAAATAGAGATTCCGACTTTTATAGAGCCCCCCAGTCAGTGGGAGTTCTTTGATAATTTGACGGGGCATCGACCTTATAATTATTTGGATCGTGGATCTGTTCCGATGGGCGGTTCATATCAGTGCCTTCCGTTTAATGCATCGAGCTCTGAGGGAAAACTCATCCGAAGAGATTTAGAAAATCCAGAGCGAGTTGTAATAATCCAACCTTTGGAAAATGTCTGGCCAAAGCGATTAGAGGAATTGGCTATACAAGATCCAGTTAAACATCAGAGCGTACGACGCCAGCATTTTATGCATTTAGTTTTTAATACCTGCATTCCTGAGGGCTGGTTTAATACGATGGCTAAAGCGAGTTTGCCGAGAGATCTGAGTTCGACAGAGCGTCAATTTGCAGATTTAAAAGTAGAGGACCATCAAAAGCATTTGAAAGATTTGCAAAGAGCTTTATTAACCAGTGCGAAATTTAGGAATGATTTTTGTGAAAATTTTGCTGAATATCAAACAAAGCTAATAGATAAAATAGAGGCTTATAACCGTCGCCATTCAAAACCAAGCAAACCAAAGCATGCAATATTAAAAATTGATTTAGAGGTCGCGTTAGACAATTTACGCCGTTTAAGAGCCAAGGTCTCAGCGAAGCCGGTGGTAGAGCCTGAGCTTCTGGATAAAACGAATACTCAGGTTCGTGAATATCAATATCAAGATAAACTCTTAGAGCTAGTCGCTTATTTAAATATGTCGAAGCTGCATCGAGGGGCTATTGGGGTAGGAGAAGATAAAGCATTGGATCTAAAGATTTTCAAATTATTTAACAATCTTCAGGGTTATTTAGACCGAAAAAAAGACGTGAATCCTCGGATTGCGAGTGAGATGGTTATTTTTTTAAGAGATATTAAGGCTGAGTCTGGCAATCTTGAAAATAAAGATCGAAAAGAAAAATTTTTAAGTAAAGTTAAAAAGCTAGAAGAAAGTTTGAAAACCAAAGCCCTGGCTTATTATAAAAACGAACCCCAACGAGCTTTAAATAATCTTAAAAAGATTTTGACTCAAAAGCTAGAAAGTGTGAGTGCAGTCGAGGATTTGAAAGTTGATTTGGAAACGCTTTCTAATTTTCTGATGAATACCGTAACGCATCAAATTATGGATCAGTTCCCTGTCATGACTTGTATGGGTCAGAAAGTAGCTCACAGTGCTTATGGCTTAACACGCGAGCAAATCAGTCAAGGTGTTTTAGATTTGGTCAAAGAATTTAATTTGGCAAAATTTCGAAAGATTTATGGAAAAGGAGCGGAAAATCAGGCAGTCCAGGCTTATCAGGTTTTTTTAAATCAAATTATACAATTTTCTATCAGCCTTTCAGCCGCAGAATTTAAGCAGTTATATCAATTAGTGAATAAGGATTTATATCTCCTTTGTAAGGATCAATCCTTTGGTCGCTCTGTTAATGAGTGGGCAGAAGATAAAATCACCCGGTTTGAGGGAGAACTTAAGTCTATGCGACTTTCTCCCAGGGATGAAAAAATTGAAACTTTACTAAGGCTCGCGGCATCTAAATCAAGTTCTCTCGAAGATAGAGAATTTAGAATTTTAGGTAAGCATGCGGGTGCGGGAAGCGTTTTTTGTGGCTGTGCGTGGAAGACCAATAGTTTGAAATGTGCGAATGCATTGCAAGCATTATTTAAGCTCAAAACGCAGGAAGGTGTTGAGCAAGAAATGGTTCAACAAAAGCGGCGTGAAACATTGGATTTATTTAGAAAGGTTTTAGCTAAAACCACTGTAAGCAAAGCGACAAAACAATCTCAAGAAGAAATGTTTCTAAGTTTGCTGACTTAGGGCCTGATTTTTGCCAATGATTGAAACCACGAAGAGACGATTCAAAGACTTAGTTTTATTTGATATCCCGCCAGGTTTCGGATATTTAAAACACCAGATTCAAGAATTAAATATTGGCCTTTGATGCCCAGTAAGGGGCTTTGGATAAGGGGTGTTTTGTCTAAAGAGAGAGAAGTTATTTTGTTTGGGTAAGTATGAATTGGATATTGAATCGTAATGATTTGATTAAAACATAAATGATATTGTTCTCTGTGCTCTAAGTGATCTAATAATTTTAATAAGTCTTGTTTTAAGCCCAGTAAATCTAAGGGCTCAGGATCTGCTTTAAGCATTTTTCGCCAATCTGTTTTGTCTGAAATATGTTTTGCTAGTGCAATTTCGGCAAGGCCTGATAAACGTCTATTGGGGGCTTGTAAAATAGGTAAAGCTTGCACGGCGCCTTGGTCTATCCATCTTCCAGGAATATTTTTTTCACGAGTGATGCCCACTTTGAGGCCAGAAGAATTAGCGAGATAAACAATATGATTTTGGAAGCAATGGGCTTTTCCAAAGGCAGGATCACGGCAAGTCCCTAAATGAAAATGACAGCGTTCAGGTTTGATAATACATAAATCACATTGGGCTAATGTTTGGGTACAAGGGAAGCAATACCCTTGTTGGAAAGATTTTTTAATTTTTTTATCACAGGCAATGCAATGAATTTCACCCAGGTGCTCTAGGGTTAGCGTTTGATTAATCAGTGAATTGAGGGGAATTAAATTTTTACCTAAAGGCCATTGGTAAGAGACTAGATTATTAGCTCCATTATTAGCTCCGAGGGTTCCGATTAATTTTTCAGATTTGCCAATAAAAATCATGAGGGGATATATCGAGTGGGGTCAGGAATATGGAGACTTGAAAATCCTTGTTTTCTAAAAGTACAACTGTCACAAGTGCCACAGGCTTCGCCTTGATCATTAGCGCGATAGCAGGACACACTCATGGAATAATCTACCTGTAAATTTAAGCCCACGGAGATAATTTCTTCTTTGGATAAATACAAGAGTGGGGTTTTGAGTTGAATAGATTGGCCTTCCACTCCGGCTTTAGTTCCCGTTTGAATCACTTGAGAAAAAGCTTGAACAAATTCTGGGCGGCAGTCTGGGTAATGAGAATAATCAATGCAATTAATGCCTAAATAAATAGCTTCAGCTTGGATAATTTCTGCATAGCCCAAGGCAATAGAGAGAAAAACAATATTTCTGGCTGGGACATAAGTATTGGGGATTGCTTTCGAGGCGTCATAGTCTTTAGCGTGAATATTTTGATCTGTCAGCGCGGACCCCCCCATTCTGCCCAGATCTTTAAGATCAATAATTTTGTGCGGGACTTGATAATGCCTGGCAATATTTTCAGCGGCGATTAATTCAGCCCGGTGTTTTTGGCCATAGTCAAAACTAATGGGAAAAACGTCGTAGCCTTCTTTTTGGGCTATGGCTAAACAAGTCAGGCTATCTAAGCCTCCGGAGACTAAGACGACAGCTTTAGGGTGGGTTTGTTCGAATTTCATTGACAAGATCCTGATCACGGGAATAATTCTGCGGCGCGGATTGAACCATAAGTAAAAAAATTAAAAAAGTTTGAAAATAAATATGAAAAATAAAAGTGCGTTTCTCTTGGCTTTGGCTGTGATTGGCCCAGGTCTTGTGGTCATGTTTGCGGATACGGATGCGGGGAGTGTGATTGTTGCCGCTCAAAGCGGGGCGATTTGGGGTTATAAATTATTGATACTGCAATTTATCTTGATGCCTATTTTATTCATGGCTCAAGAATTAACCGTAAGATTAGGCTTGGTGACCCAGAAAGGTCATGGCGAGTTGATCCGAGAAAAATTTGGGAAAATTTGGGCCTGGCTATCTATTTCTACTTTATTAATTTCTTGCGTGGGAGCCATCATTTCTGAGTTTAGTGGAATGGCGGGTGTCGGCATGATGATTGGGATTTCACCTTGGGTGACGATGCTTTTAATCATTGGATTTCTCATTGTGATTGCCTGGACGGGGTCTTATTTATTCATTGAGCGAATTGCCATTGCTTTGGGTGCTTTTGAGCTGATTTTTTTACTAGTCGCTTGGATGGCTCATCCATCCTTGAGAGAAATGACGGATAGCTTGGCGACTATGCCTTATAAAAATACCGATTTTTTATATCTTATGGCTGGGAATATTGGCGCTGTAATTATGCCTTGGATGATTTTTTATCAACAATCTGCTGTGGTCGATAAAGGATTAAAAATTAAACATCTTAAAGCGGCTCGCATAGACACTGCGATTGGTGCGGTGATTGCGCAGCTAGTGATGGCCGCTGTTTTGGTGACGACCGCGGCGACTATTGGTAAAACTCACCCGAATATGCCGTTAAATACCGTCCATCAAATTACCTATGCATTGACCCCTTTTTTGGGATCCACAGTGGGTAAATTATTTTTTGCGATGGGCATGATGGGGGCCTCTTTAGTGGCTGCCATTGTTGTTTCTTTAACAGCCGCTTGGGGCCTGGGTGAAGTGACAGGATATAAACGTTCTTTGGAACATAAGCCTCATGAAGCTCCTTGGTTCTATAGTATTTATACCCTCACGCTGATTGCGGGTGGCATTGTGGTCGCATCGGGAAAAATTAATCTAGTGAACTTAAACGTCGGTGTAGAAGTTATGAATGCTTTGTTATTGCCGATTGTTTTGGGATTTTTATTTTTATTGGCCCGAAAAGCATTGCCAGAGAATTTTAAATTAAAGGGTCTCTATGCGTTTTTTGTTGGAATCGTGTTGGCTATCACGGCGATATTTGGCCTGATGGGCGGATTATTTGGAATTTTCTGATTTTTTATTTTTTTAATTATTTTTTAAATTATTTAACGGAGATTAATTATGCAAGAGCCAATAAAACCAATAGAGCAAATCATTAAAAATCAGATTGCTGAGAATCCTATTATTCTTTATATGAAAGGTACGCCGAGACAGCCACACTGTGGTTTTTCAGCCCAAGCTGTTAAATGCCTAAGTGAGTGTGGTGTGGAATTTGCCACGGTGAATGTTTTAGAAAATCCAGAGATTCGCTCAGTGCTTCCTAAAATAGCCAATTGGCCCACTTTTCCTCAACTTTGGGTGAAGGGTGAGTTGATTGGTGGGTGTGACATCATGACGGAGATGCATGCTAACGGCGAGCTTTTACCTTTGGTTCAGTCAGCAAGCGCGGGTTAATGGATTAAGGGCTTGTTAACAAGCCCTGAGTTTTTAGTTTTCCTGCAGGGACATCAAGCTTGTATTGCCGCCACTGGCGGTGGTGTCTTCACTGATGCATCGCTCCGTCGTGAGTTTAAGTAAATAATGCGGGCCGCCGGCTTTAAAACCCGTTCCTGAGAGGCCTTCGCCTCCAAAAGGCTGGACACCCACGACAGCGCCAATCATGTTTCTATTGATATAAATATTCCCAGCGCGCACTCGGCGAGAAAGCTCTTTGACTTTGTTATTGATGCGACTGTGAATGCCAAAAGTTAAGCCAAAACCCGTGCTATTAATTTGATCAATGACTTTGTCTAATTCAGATTCTTTATATCGAATAATATGCAAGACAGGTCCGAAGACTTCTTGTTTTAATTTTTCTATATTTTCTATTTCAAAGGCGATGGGGGTGACATAAGTGCCTGTAAGATTTTTATCTTTAGGCCAGGGGGTTTCGTAGATTAATTCGGCCTCTTGTTTCATCTTGGAAATATGCTGCTCTAATTTATTTTTAGCTTCTTGATCAATGACAGGGCCAACGTCTGTAGAGAATAAACTAGGGTCCCCCATACTTAATTCAGCCATCGCCCCTTGCAGCATTTTAATAATGGCAGGTGCGATTTCTTCTTGGACAAATAAAACTCTTAAAGCGGAGCAACGTTGGCCAGCACTATCAAAAGAAGAGGTCAAGACATCCCGAATCACTTGTTCTGGGAGGGCGGTAGAGTCTACGACCATGCAATTTTGCCCCCCTGTTTCGGCAATCAACGGTAAAATAGCTCCTGATTTTTGGCTGAGTGTTTGTGAAATCAGACGCGCTGTTTCATTCGAGCCTGTAAAAAGCACACCCGCTATTTTGTCACTGTGGATGAGTTTGGCGCCGACAGTCTCGCCTGTTCCAGGTAAGAATTGGAGAGCGTCTTTAGGGATTCCGGCTTCATGAAGTATTTGAATCGCAAGATAGCCAATGAGTGGGGTTTGCTCAGCGGGTTTGGCTAAGACTGTATTTCCAGCGGCTAGTGCTGCGGTGATTTGACCTAGGAAAATAGCGAAGGGGAAATTCCAAGGGCTAATACAGACAAAGACACCGCGGCCATGTAGGGAGAGTTGATTTTTTTCCCCCGTCGGGCCTTCAAGTGTTTTTGGGCTGGACATGAGGCGAACGCATTCTTCTGCATAGTATCTACAAAAGTCGATGCCTTCCCGTATTTCTCCCAAGGCATTGTTTAAAGTTTTACCGGCTTCTCGAATCGCTAAGGCTAAAAATTTGGGCGTGTTTTTTTCAAAAAGATCAGCCGCTTTATTCAAGCAGTCTCTGCGATGTTCAGCAGAGGTCATGCTCCAAGAGATAAAGGCTTTATTAGCTTCTAAAAGAGCCTGGTCGATTTCTGAAGCGGTTGTATTTTGAATGCTGCCAATAATATTTAAATTAGCGGGGTTAATAATATCTTCTAAATCCCCCTGAAATTTAGAGAGTCCAGAAATAAGAGGCTTAGCATGAATCTCTTCTTGAGAAAATGGGGTTATGGAATTTTTTAAATTTTCAAGAATTATTTGATCAGACAGATCCAGTCCTTGGGCATTCATGCGATTTGCTCCGTAAATAAAAGGGGGTTGTGGAATATGGGGGTGAGGGTTGAAATCTAATTTTTGAGCTTGCTCAAGAGGGTTTTCTAATAGAGCTTCGATAGGCAAAGTTTCATCAATGATTCTATTAACAAAAGATGAATTAGCCCCGTTTTCTAAGAGTCTTCTGACTAAATAGGCCAGTAAATGTTTATGAGTTCCTACGGGGGCATAAACGCGGCAAGGAATATTTAAATTATTCGGGCCGATGACATTGTCATAAAGAGTGCTGCCCATCCCGTGTAAACATTGAAATTCAAAATCTTTGTATTCACCGGCCAGGGTAATAATAGAAGCCAGTGTATAAGCATTGTGGGTTGCAAACATGGGGTAAATACAATCTGTATTTTTTAGGATTTTTTGAGCGCAAGCCAAGTAAGAAACATCGGTATAAATTTTTCGAGTAAAAACAGGGTAAGTCTGAATGCCGTTGATTTGGGAGCGTTTAATTTCACTATCCCAATAAGCGCCTTTGACCAAACGAACCATCAGTCTTTTGTGTGTTTTTCTAGCGAGAGAAATCAGAAAATCTATGACATAAAAAGCCCGGCGTTGATAAGCCTGAACTGCGAGGCCTAAGCCTTGCCAATAGTTTAACTCGGGATCTTCGGCTAATTTTTCTATGAGCTTGAGTGAAAGTTCCAAACGCTCGCTTTCTTCAGCATCAATCGTTAAGCCAATATTATATTTTTGGGCTAAAAGGCAGAGTAATTTAAGTCTTGGAAATAATTCTTCTAAAACTCTTCGGTGTTGGCTTAGCTCATAACGAGGATGTAAAGCAGATAATTTAATAGAGATCCCTGGGCTTTTAATGACGCCTCTATTTTTGGCTTCTTTACCAATGGCATGAATTGCGAGTTCATAAGTGGCCCAATAGTGTTTGGCATCTTCATCGGTATAAGCGGCTTCACCGAGCATGTCATAAGAATATCGATAACCCGCTTGTTCATTTTTTCTTGCTCTTTTAAGCGCGGCCAAAATGGTTTCCGCCATCACAAATTGCTGGCCAATGATCCGCATGGCTTGGCGGGTGGCTTGGCGAATGGTGGATTGAGAATTTTTATTTAAAAAACTATTTAAAGCTCGTTTTAATTTATTTTCTGACCATCGGTTGGGGTCGAGAATTTTTCCTGTGAGCATCAAGCTCCAAGTAGCTGCGTTGACAAATAACGACTGACTTTTTTGGAGATGATCTTCCCAGTTTCCTTGGCTGATTTTGTCTTTAATTAATTTATCTACGCTGGCATTGTCGGGAATTCTTAATAGCGCTTCCGCTAGGCACATCAAGGTGATGCCTTCAAAACTTGAAAGATCGTATTCTGCCATGAAAGCATCCAAACCACCTTGGGATAGGCGAGTGGTTCTGACTTTAAGAATTAAATCATGAGCCAATGCTTCTGTATTTGTATTATTGAAAGATTGAGAATCTTGAGAAATAAATTGCGCCAATTTTTCTAAGAGCTTTTTTTCATCAGTTCGATAAGAGTTTTGTAAATCAGAAGATAAAACAAAAGGAACAAAGTCATTAAGAATATTATTGGGCATGTTGGATATATTAAGCATCAGGGTGAACGCATCTAATTTCTAGGAATAGCAACGATCTTACAGGTGCGACCTAAAAATAAAAAGATGTGCTCTTCTTGCTTGAAGTTAATAATTTGATTCATCGTCTTCATGTTTTTAATAACCTGAAGAGTTTTGAATGGACGATATATTTGTTGCGTGTTTTAGCGAAATCAAAGACCCCAGAATGGAGAGAACTAAAAAGCATCTCCTGTTGGATATTATTGCCATAGCCATATGCGCGGTGATTTCTGGGGCTGAAGGTTGGGAAGAGATGGAAGACTTTGGCATTGATAATCAAGAATGGTTTTCTGGTTTTCTTGCTCTGCCGAATGGCATCCCATCACATGATACATTCGCGAGGGTCTTTTCACTTTTAGACCCCAAGGCTTTAGAGGCTGCAAGTCTCAAATGGATCGCCCAAGTCAAAGAGCTTTTGCCAGAGACTGTGATTGCTGTAGATGGCAAAGCTCTACGAGGCTCTGCTCGCAGCCAGTCAGATTTAAAGGGGCTGCACATCATCAATGCTTGGTCTTGTAGCAATGGAATTATTTTGGGACAACTCAAAGTGGCGGATAAAAGTAATGAGATTCCAGCGGTTCCTGAATTGCTTCGACAGTTATTTTTAAAAGGCGCGATTGTGACGCTCGATGCGATGGGGTGTCAGGAAGAAACACTCAGAACAATTTCTGAGGCAGGTGCTGATTATGTAGTTTCCCTCAAGGGCAACCAAGGTGATTTATTTGCCAGTGCTCAGGACTGTTTTAAATTAGTCGATGGGGGACTTAGAGTGCTCTCTAAAAATACTGCGATAGATAAGCCGGATACCTTGCATGGCCGAGTAGAGAAGAGGCAAGTTGAAGTGCTAGATGCCAGTGGATTTAAAGAATTAATTGATCCCAGATGGCCTTGCTTACATAGCTTGGTTCGCGTCACTTATGAGAGAACAGAAGCAGGGAAAAAAATTAAGGAGCAACGCTATGCCGTTTCTTCGATTGATTGCCAGGCCTCTCAAAAAATTATGAATGCTATGCGTTGTCATTGGAATGTAGAAAACTGTTTGCACTGGTCATTGGATGTGACTTTATCTGAAGATGCTTGCCGCATCAGAGATGAAAATGCCGCTGTAAATTTTTCTTGGCTGAGAAAACTAGCTTTAGGTTTGTTAAAAAATGAGAAATCTTTCAAGGGCAGTATCCGCAGGAAACAACGCCGAGCCCATCGGAGCACCAGCTATCTAAGCCGCGTCATTACTGGGAATTAGATGCGTTCACCCTGTATTAAGCATTAGGAATCCATAAGGAATCGTTGAGATAAAAACAGCGAAGCATTGTATGTAGGCCTAGTGGTCCCCGCAAGCAGTGGCATATTCTAATTGCACTGGTTAAGATGCTGCGCGCTCAGCGCTTTAAGTTAAGATTTAATAGGAGAAATATTGATGACAATGTTAGTTGGTCGACAAGCCCCAGAGATTCAAGCACCTGCTGTTTTACCCGATGGGACCTTTATAGAAAATTACAGCTTTCCAAGAGGTAAATATGTCGTTGTTGTTTTCTATCCTTTAGACTTTACTTTTGTTTGTCCTTCAGAATTAATTGCACTAGACCATCGTGTTGCGGAACTTAAAAAAAGAAACGTTGAAGTTGTTTCTGTTTCTATTGATTCACACTTTACTCACAATGCTTGGAAAAACACCCCTGTTGATCATGGCGGTATTGGTCATGTTCAGTACACCATGGTGGCTGATTTAACCCATAGCATTGCTCAGAATTTTGGCGTTGAGCATCCAGAGAAAGGCGTGGCATTTCGAGCTACTTTCTTGATGGATAAATCTGGGGTGGTGCGTCATATGGTCGTGAATGATTTGCCTTTGGGTCGTAACATGGATGAAATTATTCGCATGGTAGATGCATTAACTTATTTCGAAGAGCATGGAGAAGTTTGTCCAGCGGGTTGGAAGAAAGGCGATAAAGGCATGAAGGCTTCAGTGGCTGGAGTGGCAGAGTATTTAAAATCTCACTCTGAAAAACTTTAAAGTAATTTTTAATTATAAAAATTGTTTGATTAGCCAGTTTTTACTGGTCTTTTTGTTTTTGCCCTATGGGCCTAAAGACCGCATAAAATCTATGTTTTTTAAGTTTGTTAATAGATAACCTTTTCAAACTACAGAGAAAATAGGAATAAAATACTTGCTTTGTCTTTGGGTGATCTCTAAAATGCCGCCCACTTGTTTTTACGATCGCAACAGAATGTGTCTTTTCTCTAGTAGGCACACAATGGGTGGTAGTAGAAGCAGTAAGATGATCTGAATTGTGCGTGCTTGTAAACGAAAATCTTTTTGATTACCGTTTGCCGCTCGACTTTTCGAGATGTTTGTTTATAAACGAGGGAGATTGGAACGTGTCTATTAAACAAGTCCTAGTATCAGCTGTTGCGGTTGCCATTGTTGGTGCTGCATTCGCTGCGCAAGATAATTCTCAAGCTACCATGAGTTCTTCAAGCATGGTTGGCTTCGATTCCGCAATTGCTAACGCTACATTGGTTCCTCAAGTAGGAACTGAAACTGAATTGGCTATTTTAAAATTACGTCAACAAGAACTCGCTAATAATGCTGTGTATCTTGGTGGTGTCGTTCGTGCAGCTGCTCTCTATAGCCGCTTGAACGAAGATGATAACGGTACATCTTATGTACCAACTCATGTCACCAATGGTCGTGTTGGTTATAAAACCGCTTCTCAGTTAAACGTCCCAGAAGTTGGTTTGACAAGTATTGCTGACGTCAATGCATGGGCAACCGGTGTTATTGATTTGGCCTCTTACAACGTTGGTAGACAAGACAATGCAGGCAATGACAACATTGGTGTTGATCAAGCTTACGTATTGTTAGGTAACTTGAACTCTTCTTCTGTTTACGGCTTTGCTGGTAAAAAAGCAGTTGATTTCGGTAACTTCTCTACAGTTGATTTCTACACCATGCCATTAGATCGTTTGGGCTTCCAAGTAGCTCCTACGGATTCTGTGGGTGTGGGCTTCAACAATAGTGGCCTTAACGCAGTCTTCACCTTGTTGAACGGTGGTGCTAATAACGCAGACGAATCAAATGCATATGCAACTGCTTACACACAAAATAACAACAACATTAATAACTTCGCGCTGAATTTAGATTACGGCATGATGACTAATAATGTTGCTTGGGGTGTTGGCGGTGGCTACTTGAATGGTTCCCGTTATAGCTATGTTAAATCCAATGGCAATCGTAATGGCGCATGGGATTTAAATGGTCACTTCAATGTTAACAGCTTGCAAGTAATGGCTGAGTACGATCGTACTTCTAGCCAAGCTGGCTTCTCTAACAGTGATGTTCAAGGTTATGACTTGGGTGCTGCTTATGGCTTCCCAATCATGGGTCATAATTCCAGCGTTAATGCTGACTTCAGTGAACTCAAAACCAATTCCGTTACTGCTTCCCAATTCGTATTGGGTTGGAATAATGAACTGGTTAGCAATGTTTGGATGGGTCTTGAGTGGGCTTATAACAAAGGTGCTATTAACGGTGTTACGGAATTCGCAACCACCCAAAATATCACTGCTGTTCCAGGTCTCGACGACAACAAAAACAACACATTGTTGCTCAACCTTACAGCGACATTCTAGTCAATTATTTGATACGAATGTTTCTAATAAAAAGGCCGCTTTTAGCGGCCTTTTTTTATTTTCAAGATAAATTCCCATATTTTTATTTGCGCACAGCAGTGATTTTGTTATGATCTGCGCGTTTTTGCTTTTTATTTTATTTATAGTTTTAAAATTTTTGGGGAGTTTGGCATGGTAGTGCGTCAGTGGGTTTTAACTGCGATTTGTGGGTTTTTGCCTTTTATGGCTATTGCAGATGCATCAGCTACATCAGGCACGTCTGAGGCAAGTACCACTAATCCTACGACTAACCCTAATTCAGCCTCAAAAATTCAAAATTTTGTTGGTTTAGCGAGTGCAGATCAGGGTTATTTTGAAATGTTGCCCAGTACTAGCTTCAGCTTGGGATTGCTCAAAGAGCGTAATCAATTTAATAATCATGCGCTTAATTTGGGTGGCTATTTCGAATTTGATACCCAGTATTGGAATGCTCACTCTTCAGGAATTGTGACGGGTGCAGGAGATCAATTGCTTCCTAATGAGGGGGTGGGTCTTTATACAACCACCGTTGATTTAGATGCGATGTCTAACCTGAATGATTGGACGACTTTTTTTGGAAAAATTGAACAAGAAGATATGGGAACGCCCCAAGCTCATATGATTTTTAGAAAAGCTTTTGTCACTTTTGGTAATTTAAATAAATCTCCTTTGTTTTTAACAGCAGGTAAAACTTTCTTACCCTTTGGCGTCTATGGAGGCGGGGGTGTTTGGTCCGTCCCTATGACCCGAGCCGTTTTCCGTCCCTCTGAAGTACCACAAGTGCTCTTGGGTTATTTTAAAAATGGATTTAACTCTAATTTGGCTGTTTTTGGTGATAATGGCACTCAGCAAGTTGCAGATTATGTCTACAGCGTTTTTTATGCAGGGACTGTTCAAAATAGCTTAGGTTATACCGTGGGAGCGGGTTATCTCAATGACTTAAGAGGCTTGCCTTCTTCTTTAGGTTCCGCTTATCAATCTGACGGTGAATTAGATTCCTCAAAGCGTGTTCCTGCTTATGATTTAAACGCACAAGTGTCTTATGAAAATTTAGATATCACGGGTGAGTTTATCAGTGCACTGCGTCAAGGTACTTATAATTCAAATGTGAGTACGACAGGTCAAACAGTTGTTTCAGCGGGTCAGGCTCAAGGTCTTCCTTCGGCATGGGAATTAGGAGCTGCTTATAATCAGCCTTTATTAGGTAAGCTTATGTATTACTCATTGAGTTATTCTAGGGATTACCACATGGCTGGCATTCCTATGGGTTGGACTTCTCAGCCTAATCCAGGTTCTAGTGCTGTGGATGGTGTTAAATCTGCTTGGATTGCAAGTGCAGCGCGTGAGTTAGCCCCTAATTTATTACTAGGACTGGAATGGCAACGTGGTAAAACTTACAACGATAATTATGGCGATTCTTATACCCTTGATCTTTCCATGTATTTCTAAGTAAGTACGTCTAATTTTTTAAGGGTCTTGTTTATCAATGCAAGCGGCGGGTTGGAAAAAATCTAAAAAGCATTTTTTACTACAAGTATTATTTGCCATTATTTTTATGGTCTTTGTTCTTGTTCTCATGAGTTTGGATTCGAAGTCTCAAATTTTATGGGCACTTGGGGCGGGGGCGTTGGCTTCTAGTACTTTTATTATTTTTACTATCCCCCAGTCTATTTCTGCGGAACCCCGAAGAGTGGTTGGAGGGTATCTCATAGCGATTATTATTGGGATTGGAATTCATTTTTTATTAACCCATGTTCTTCATATTATTTCAGGCCATTTTGCCATAGAAAATATTCAGATATTTTGGGTTTCAGCAGCGATTTCTATTGGTTTGGCGATGATATCTATGGTTTTATTAGATTGCCAACACCCGCCCGCAGCAGGGATTTCAATCGTTCTGGTATTAAATATTCAAGAGTATTACACAGTCGCTGTGATTATTTTAAGTGTGATTGCATTGGCTTTAATTAGATATTTTTTTAGAAATTATTTAATTAATTTGTCGACTTAGTTTTTTTATTATTTATTTTATTAAGGATTAACCAAGGATGTTGGGTCGAATTTTGTTTACTTGGACAGCGATGAGAAAAAATAAAAAAAATCTCAAATCCTTTTGGGCCTTAGACTCTAATAAAATTAATCAATTATCAGATTTAAGTTTAGATTTTTGTCAAAAAAGAGATATACAAGTTCTAGTCTTAGATTTCGATGGTGTGCTGGCCGCGCATGGGGAAAATCAACCGAATTCTAATAATCATGTTTGGCTTGAAAAATTAGTTCATGCCAATCCTGAGTTAAAAATCTGCGTGCTTTCAAATAATCCGTTATTAAGTCGACAAGAATTTTTTAAAGATCATTTCCCTAGCTTTGTCTGGATTTCTGGCGTCGCTAAAAAACCTTATCCAGATGGATTGTTAAAAATAATTTCTGAGTTTAATAAACCGGCTCAAAAAATATGTTTAATTGACGATCGTTTATTGACGGGAGTTTTAGCCTCTGTTTTAGCGGGGACTCAGGCTATTTTAGTGACAAGGCCTGTTCGCGCATTACGAAAGCATTTTATTAAAGAATGTTTTTTTATGGTATTAAGAAGCCTAGAGCGTTGGTGGGTGGCTTAATTTTTAGCGCTTAATTTTTTTAAGTAATTTTATGGGGTCTGACAAGGCCGCCGAATCCTGCGTCAATTAAAGTCTCTTGCAAATAACGTTTTATAGAAGCAGAGCGATCCATTTTGAGTGTTTTTTCTAAGACTTCTTGGCAATCTGTAAAAGAAATTCCTCGAATGATCCATTTGATGCGAGGGAGTGCGGCTGCATTCATGCTGAGGGAATCAAATCCCATTCCTACCAGTAAAATAGTTGCGAGGGGATCTGAGGCCAGTTCACCGCATAAAGATAAAGCTTTGTGGTGTTGTTTAGTTAGTTTCGCAATTTGCCAAATCGCCTGCAACACAGAAGGATGAAAAGTATTATAAAACCTCTCAACGCGAGCATTGTTGCGATCTACGGCTAATAAATATTGGGTTAAATCATTCGATCCAACGGAAATAAAATCGACGTATTGCAAAATTTTTTCTAATTGAAAAATAGCCGAAGGAACTTCGATCATGACGCCAATTTTAGGCATTTCGATATCTAAATTTTCTTTTTGTAATTCTTCATAAGCCCGGCGGATTAATAATTTGGCTTCTTTGACTTCAGAAAGTTTTGAGATCATGGGCAGCATAATTTGTAAATTATTTAAACCCACAGAAGCTCGCAGCATGGCGCGAATTTGAATTAAGAAAATCTCGGGATGATCTAAAAGCATGCGAATACCGCGCCAGCCTAAATAAGGGTTTTGTTCTTCAATGTGGAAATAAGGGAGAATTTTATCACCCCCGGCATCTAAAACACGCATCGTGACTAGGCTTTCTGAAAAAGCCTGTAAGACTTGTCGATAAAGAATTCTTTGTTCTTCTTCTGAGGGAAATCTTTCTAAGATCATGAAAGGAACTTCAGTACGGTAGAGGCCTACCCCTTCTGCACCTACTTGGATAGCGGGATCAATATCGGCTATGAGGCCAATATTGGCAGATAATTTAATGAGCTTTCCATCTTTTGTTTCAGCAGGCTGATCACTTAAACTTTTAAGGGAGGATTGCATTTCACGCTCTTCTTCCGCGAGGCGTAAATAAGAGCGTTTTAGAATGGGGGAGGGCTCTAAATAAATTCGCCCTGTATAGCCATCTAAGATAATTTCTTTTTGATCCATGAGGCTTAAGGGTAAATGCTTCACACCCATGGCCGCAGGAATATTTAAAGCTCGTGCCAAAATAGAGACATGGGAATTGGCAGACCCTTGTCCAGAAATAACTCCCTTAAGCCGATAGCTGGGGACTTCTGCCAACATAGAAGCCGTAATTTCAGGGCCCACCAAAATAGTATCTGCTGGATAATTCTGAATAGTGGCTTCATTGCTTTGTAAATGAGCCAAAACTCTTCGGCCAATATCCCGAATATCGGAGGCTCTTTCTTGAAGATAAATATCTTCCATGGACTCAAAATTTTTAGCCATAGAATTAACAACGGATTTCAATGCGGATTGAACCCAGTGACCGGATCGGATTTTTTTTAAGATTTCGCCTTTAAAACTATTACCATGGAGAATTTGCAGATAGGCGTTAAATAACAATTGGTCTTCATGAGAAAGACTATGCGCTAACGCTTTAGACATATTTTCTATGGATTGATTCACCGCATGAATAGCTTCTTGAAAGGCGTTGATATCGTCATCAATGTCAGAAGATATTTTATGATCCGGGATTGAATTTAAATCGGCAGGGGGATAAACCACAATGGCTTCGCCGACTACAACACCTGAAGACGCTGGGATTCCGGCAAGAAAAAAAGTTTGGGGGTCATTTTCTGAGATTAAAGCATTTGAAATATCCGAAGCTAGCTGAGCTGACAGCATGACTAAAAAAGAAACAGCTTCCTGGGAGAATTTTTCTCGAGTTAATTTTTCAGCGACTAACACACCTAAGAGCTGTCCTTGGTGAGTAATTGGCGTGGCTAAGAAACCATGAAAACTTAAATCTTCTTCTTCGTTTAAGGGGAGTTCAAAATTTAAGGGGTCTTTCTCTGAGTCTTCAAGATTTAAAACTTCGCCTCTTTGAGCAACTCGGCTGATTAAACCCTCGCCTCGACGAATTTTCCATTGGCCTTCATTAAGACTGAGATTTCGGGTTGTGCTGGTCAGAGAAAAATCTTGTGTTTCTTCGTCAATTAAAAAAATACTACAAGCATCGGCGTCGATGGCGGCTGCAATTTTTAAAACAATGGCATCCATGGCCTGTTTAAAATTAGGTGAACTGGCAATGGACTCTGAAATATCTCGGACGGTTTCTAAAATATTAAACGTCATTGTTAATCTAACGCCTCACTTTTCTGTATTTAAGTAAGGGGTAAAATTCTTCCAGTGCCTTTCTATAAACCTGCCGCTTAAAGGGGATGACATGCTTAATAGGCAGCCAATAATGTACCCAGGCCCAGGAAGTAAACTCTGGGTGTTCCATATGATCTAGTTGAATAGAAGACTCTTCTCCAATCAGCCTTAATAGAAACCATTTTTGCTTTTGACCAATGCAAAGAGGTTCTGTTTGTCTAATTAGTTGAGTCGGTAATTTATATTTATGCCAAGCGGTTGTTGCGCCAATGACTTCAACATCTTTAGGTCTTAGGCCAATTTCTTCATGAAGCTCTCGATATACTGTCGCGATGGCGGGTTCGTCTGGTTGGACGCCCCCTTGGGGAAATTGCCAAGAATTTTGACGGATTCGCTGAGCCCAGAAGACTTTATTAGCTTTATTAACCAAGACAATACCTACATTGGCTCGATAGCCTTCGTTATCAATCATGGTGAAATGCTGGGAGTTAAGAATGAAGCGGAGCTTATAGGAAAGACCTCCATCCCGCTAGGCGGAATGCGCAGGTCTTATCATATTTTTGTGCCGTATGACTTGAATTAAGTTTTTGGGGATTTCACTTAAAAATCTAGAAGGAATATGTCGAATAGATTCGCCATACAAACGTCGTGATTCTGCATAAGTTAGGCTCAGATTTTTCATGGCTCGTGTCATGCCGACGTACATCAATCTGCGTTCTTCTTCCAGGCGAGATTGATTGTCCGGTGAGACCAAACTCGTAGAACTACGGCTAGGAAATAAGTCTTCTTCGAGGCCGCTGATAAAGACCCAAGGAAACTCTAAGCCTTTAGAGGCATGGACTGTCATGAGTTGAACGGCGTCTTGATTTGTATTCGATTCCACGCCCTCTCCCGATTCTAAAACAGCATGGCTTAGAAAATTTTGCAGACTGGGCTTTAAGTCAAATTCAGAGTTTTCAGGCATGAAAGTTCTAGCGGCACTGACGAGTTCACCCAAGTTTTCTAGTCTTGACTCGGCTTTGCTGGGGTCATCGGTTTGATAAAAATCAATCAGACCAGAATATTTAATAATATGCTCGACTTGGTCATACAGTGCTTGATCTTGGATTTCTCGATCAAGTTTTTCGATTAAATAAATAAAATTTTGCAAAGCTAAGCTAGCCCGACCTGGGAGCTGATTATTTTTTAATAAATTTAAAGCCGCGGCCCAGAGCGAAATATTTAATAATTTAGCTTCGTCTCTAATTAAAGATTGAGTTTTTTCACCAATGGCTCGGCTCGGGGTATTAATAATTCTTTCAAATGCGGCATCATCTTCACGTAAAAAAACTAATCGGCAGTAAGCCAAAGCGGTTTTGATTTCAGAGCGTTCAAAAAATCGCACTCCCCCATAGACTCGATAATTTAAACCCGCCATGAGTAAGGCTTCTTCCAGCACTCGCGATTGAGCATTTGATCGATATAAAACGGCGAAATCTTGTAATTGATAGGTTCCTTGGGAATGCGCTTGTTTAATTTGACTCGCAATAAAATGCGCTTCTTCTAGCTCGTTAAAAGCGCTAAATAAACTAATGGGATTGCCAGTTTTATCTTCAGAAAATAAAGTTTTCCCCAGTCGCTCTGTATTATGGGCAATTAAGTAATTCGCCGCGTTTAAGATAGTCTGAGTGGATCGATAGTTTTGTTCTAATTTAATTAATTTCACGGGGGCAAAATCTTTTTGAAACTCAGCAATATTTCCCACACGAGCTCCCCGCCAGCCATAAATAGACTGGTCATCATCACAGACGACTAAGAGAGAAGTCTTTGGGCCCGCTAAGATTTTTAACCATAGGTATTGGATCCGATTGGTATCTTGAAATTCGTCAACTAGGAGGGCTTTAAATCTATCTTGATATTGCGTGAGTAAATCAGGATTGAATTTAAATAATTCGTAAGATTTTAATAATAAATCAGCAAAATCGATTAAATGGGATTTTTCACAGAGCGCTTCATAGGCTTTATAAATTTGAATAAAAGTTTCTGTATCAAACCGGCTGTCAGAGTGTCTGTCAGAGCGGGTGTGAGAGTAAGAATTAGGATAAATAATTTGATCAGCTCTTCGGCCCTCATCTTTTTGGGCATTAATAAAATGCTGGATAGACTTAGGCGGTGTTTGCTTTTCGTCTAGATTAAATTCTTTCAAGAGTCTTTTGATGAGCCTTAATTGATCTTCGCTATCTATGACTTGAAAATTTTCATTGAGATGGGCCTGTTCCCAATGCATTCTGAGTAATCTATGAGCAATACCATGAAAAGTGCCTACCCATAGATTCTGTCCCACGAGATTTTCAATACGATGACGCATTTCTTGAGCCGCTTTATTAGTAAAAGTCACGGCCAAAATAGAATAAGGTGAAAATCCATAATGATTAATTAAATAGGCAATTCGATGAACTAAAACTCTGGTTTTTCCGCTGCCAGCGCCTGCCAAAATTAAAGCATTCGAAGGTGGCAGTGTGACTGCTTCAGTTTGTTTAGGATTCAAGGTGTCATGGGAGGCATTGCCAAAAATATTACTCATAAAATAGCGCTCATGGCTGGCTCTTTATTTTGCTAAGAAAAATTCCGGCGAAAATAAAGCAGGCTAATACTAGAAGCAATGCATAATAAAAATTATTTAAATTAAATCCCTGATGAATGGGTTTTAAAAAATCTAAGACTTCACCCACCAAAGGCTCTACCAGGGCTCCGACGATTCCCTCTCCGGTATTCATAAAGGCGAAGCTTAAGCCTAATAAACTAACAGGATTTATCTCTCGGCAAATCTGAAATGAGAGCATGAAGCAACCGACAAAAAAACCTAAAAGAAAAAATAATCCCATTGAAAAACTATAAGTCACCGGGGCATAAATAATAAAAGCTAGTGAAATAAAGGCCAAAAGATTGGCTGTTTGCATCATGGCTTTTCTATTCTGAATTCGCATGGAAAGATAAGCCCAGAAAGGTGCGCCCACGGCGAGTCCAATAAACATCAGTGAAAGTAGATAAGAAACTGATTGAATCGATGTGTGATATTTTAAAATTAAAAAAGGACTTCCCCAGACGCCTCCAATAATAACAATAGGAGAAAAAGCCAGTCCGCTATAGGCCAAGAGGAGCCAATTTTGAGGATTTAAAAAAACCAGCCGGGATTGTTTAAAACTGGTTTTTTTTTCGAGTAGGGCTTCATTGGGAAAATTATGAGGAAAAAAACAAAAACTTAACAGGCCCAAAATTAAAGTAAAAATACCGGTATATTCCAAGCCATTTTGCCAAGAGACTTGATGGAAAAAATAAGCTAAAGGAGCTCCACCCGCCGCCGCACCCAGCATGGTTGCAGTGGCTAAAAAAGAAGAAACCATGCCAAAAGCACGAGGGCTTGTTAGAAGAGCTGCGCTTTTCATATAAAGCACGGTTGCAAAAGAGGCCCCCATTCCCATCAAGACACGTGCCAAGCACATGCCCAAAAGGCTATGAGTGTCTGGGAAAAATAATAAACCTAGCCCCATCAAGCCAATAGCCATTGATGCAGCAAAACGCATACTGAATCGATCTAAGATCCAACCAGAAATAATTTGCATGAACGAGTAAGAGTAGTAATAACTGGAAGCCAAAATTCCAAGCTCAAGCCCAGTGAATGCAAAATCATGCATCAAAGAAATACCGATGAGAGAAGGGAATAATTGAGCGATATATTTAATAAATAAAAATAAAGAACAAAGGGTAATAACCAGGCTGGTGCTACAGCGATAGTGCAAGACAATCTCCTTTCACTTAGTTTTACCTAGTAGACCGTATCTTGGCCAAGATAATCAAGAGATCTTTGCAGAGATCTTTGCAGAAAATCTCTGAACTAGATTGACGTCTGGCGATTACTAGGAAATTATTCGCGGCCAAAATTTTAGAAAGAGCTTTTTGAAAATGATTGATGAATTTAATTTGGAAGATTTCCTGAGTTTATTAAAAAGAGAACGGGATGAGCGGGTCATAACACTGTTGCGTGCAATAGCGGCGCATAATCCCGAAATAACAAAGGCGGTATTAGAAATTCTTTCGGATCAATACCCCACTGAAGTAGAAGAAATTCTGGGTGACTATAGAGAAGACGATGATGAAGATGAAGGTCCTGTTTATGGTCGTGATTCTGACCTTCATTCGGACCGCCATTCGGATCCCTTTGAGGATGAAAATCTTTATGAAAGTGATATTCCTTTTGCAGACTATGACATGGAGCATGAGAAAAATTTGGATTCCAATTTTCAATTGCTTTTAGATAATCCTGAAGCTATTACCGCGATTTTAATTTTTCTTGCGCAAAATCCAGATTTAGATCCGCATTTAGTCGCTTTATATGAAGATCCTGATCTAGTGATTGAGCTTGAAGAAATGGATATGACGCCAGTTCCGAGTCCTTTTCCTGCTAAGAAAAAAAAATAAAAAAATAAAAAGATAAAAAGATAAAAAAGATAAGAATTATGAAAAAAATACGTCCCTTGGCTTTAATTATTCTAGATGGCTTTGGTCATCGAGAAGATCCCCATGACAATGCAATTGCGTTAGCCAACGCACCGAATCTAAAACGATGGGAAAAAACCTGTCCGCATACTTATATTTCAGCCTCAGGGGGGGATGTTGGGCTTCCTGGGAATCAAATGGGAAATTCTGAAGTGGGTCATGTGAATATTGGTGCGGGTCGGGTGGTTTACCAAGAATTAACGCGGATAGATAAAGAAATTAAAGAAGGGTTATTTAATAAAAATCCTGTTTTATTAGCGGCTGTTAATACGGCGGTTAACAATCATCAGGCGGTTCATATTATGGGTTTGTTATCTCCAGGGGGGGTCCATTCTCATGAGGGTCATATAGAAGCCATGGTCAGAATGGCTCAAGCCCTCGGGGCTTCCAAAATTTTTGTTCATGCTTTTTTAGATGGTCGAGATACGCCACCGAGATCCGCTCAAAAATCTTTAGAATCTTTGGATAGATTACTAAGAGAATCTGGAAAGGGGTGTATTGCGAGTATCACTGGCCGTTATTTTGCGATGGATCGAGATAATCGTTGGGATAGGGTCAAGCTCGCTTATGATCTTTTAGTTCATGGATTGTCTGAATTTTCAGCTGAATCCGCTGTCTTGGGTCTGGAAGCGGCTTATGCCAGAGATGAAAACGATGAGTTTGTAAAACCCACCCGCATGAATTCTGGAGGTGTTATCCAGGAGGGGGATTCAGTAATTTTCATGAATTTTAGAGCGGATCGGGCCAGAGAACTTACGCATGCTTTTGTAGATCTAGAGTTTAATAAATTTGACCGTGGGGCAAAGTTAAAACTTGCGCATTATGTTTGTCTGACAGAGTACGAAGCGGGCTTGCCCGTTGAAGTCGCCTATGGTCCACAAAGTTTAAATAATGTTTTAGGCCAAGTGATTGCGAATCATGGCTTAAAACAACTGCGTATTGCAGAGACGGAAAAATATGCGCATGTCACTTTCTTTTTTAACGGTGGTGTTGAAACTCCATTTGAGGGGGAAGATAGAATTTTGGTCCCATCGCCCAAAGTCGCCACGTATGATTTAAAGCCAGAAATGAGTGCCTATGAATTAACAGATAAATTAGTGGAGGCTATTTCTTCTCAAAAATATGATTTGATTGTTTGTAATTATGCGAATGCTGATATGGTCGGACATACCGGCAAATTAGATGCCGCCATTAAAGCCATTGAAGCTTTAGATATTTGTTTAGGTAAAGTCATTGCAGCTCTGAAATCTGTTGGAGGTGAGGCATTAATTACAGCAGATCATGGAAATGCTGAGCAGATGTCAGATCCCCAAACAGGTCAAGCACATACAGCACATACCAGTGAATTGGTGCCTTTGATTTATACGGGGGAGGCTAAAATACTAATTTCTGAGCATGGGGTTTTATCTGATCTAGCCCCAACGATTTTAAATATTTTAGGATTGAAGATTCCTGAAGAGATGACGGGGAAGGTTATTTTTAAATACTGCTGATTAGAACCATGAGCATTAAAAATAAAAAAGGAAAAATAGGCGTTAGTGCATAACGAATCGCTTTTTTATTTTCATTAGATTTAAAAGTCTGAATGCTTCGAACCAAGCTAAAAATATACATCAGTGGGCATCCAAAAAGTCCGAGTGTAAAAAGCAGGGAAATAATATAAGTAAGATGCTCTGGGAATCGATGAATACCTGTATCAAGGCCTATTAATAAAGAACTTTCTATCAGGATGAGCGGAAGAGCGAGGATAAGTTCAGCCAAGATAAAAAGACCAAAGAAAATATGAATGGCATAGAGCCAAACTTTGGTTTTTTTTGGGGAGAGGGGTTTTTTATTGAAGTTAAATAAGCGTTTTTTAATAGATAACTTTGGATCTTGTTTTAGATTTGTTTTTATAAAATTCGCTCTAAAAGCTTTGGGGTCGTTTTTATATTCTAAATGAATGAGTTCACTTTCATCCCAGCATTTTTGAATATAAGTGTCCCAGTATTTTTGATGAGTTGTTTCATATCCTCCGCCCCGATTAGGCAGGTAAGTCATGTAGTAATCAAAAGAATTGGAAATCCCAATGGGCCATCTGAACTCAGAGTTATTTTTTAATTTTTTAATTTTTTCTGAGTCTATTAAATCTGTATCTGAATATGAGTTTTTCCAATAGTTATACATTTTAATCATTGGGTGTTGATCATCTTTACTAAAGTCAAAGAAAAAATACCAAATAGACGGTTACTTTGGAGCTGTTTATTCCCAGTGCATTGACCCTGACAACTTATTTTATGATGTCGTCATTGCTCACAGAGGCACTGATAATTGGCCAGACATCATTCAAGATATAGAAATGTTTTTCTCTCAAAAAATTCCCGCCCAATTCTTAACTAGTGCAGTTCCGTTTGTTTTAGAGGTTATTGAATTCTTAGATCAAAAATATGGGCGAAATAATTATTCTATTACTTTCACAGGACATTCGCTGGGTGCGAGTATTGCCGAGCTTTGTGTTGCCAAATGGTCTAATCCTGATGAGCTCTCAACGCTTGGAATTACTTTTGAAAGCCCAGGTTCAAAACCGCTGATCACTCAATTAACTCAAGATGGAAGCTTACCCATAGGAGCTTTAGAATACGC
>Ga0364922_10123_pt1 | contig 44773 bp, 45 predicted proteins | sample ExccelJu500001D4_2_FD_206955 | JGI IMG/M metagenome (GOLD analysis project Ga0364922, IMG submission 206955) | Enriched cells from Trout Bog Lake Hypolimnion, Wisconsin, USA - BchlTB.June20.5000.01.D4 | ecosystem: Environmental > Aquatic > Freshwater > Lake > Hypolimnion/Profundal zone | place...
AATGGAGAATCTCTATTCTTCGCTACTTTAATCCGGTTGGGGCCCATGAAAGTGGTCGGATCGGCGAGGACCCAAGGGGGACTCCAAATAATCTTATGCCTTTTATCGCTCAGGTGGCCGTGGGTCGTCGAGACGCCTTAAATGTATTTGGTACCGATTACCCTACCCCCGATGGAACAGGCGTTAGGGATTATATTCATGTTGTTGATTTGGCTAAAGGGCACCTGTCAGCTCTGTCGCATCTGAATGAATCGGGTTGCTATGAGGTCAACCTCGGAACGGGGCAGGGATATAGTGTATTGGAGGTTGTTGCCGCCTTTGAGAGGGCCGCTTCACGTAAGATTCCAGTCACTTTCGCCGTGAGAAGGCCTGGCGATGTGGCATCCTGCTTCGCACACCCTGAGAAGGCCTCTAATGCCCTGGGTTGGAAAGCGACCCTGGATATTGACGCCATGTGCCGAGATCATTGGCGTTGGCAGGTCAATAACCCTGAAGGGTATGAGCTAGATTAGGACGCGTCTTTATTCTTAGTTTTTTCCCGTTGTGCTAAGAGACGTTTGTAGCTGGCATAACTTTCATTGGCCATGAAGGCCGTGTCATAAACCTTGCCACGCAGCTTTCTAAGTTCCAATGCATGCATGACACCCCGACGCCACAAAAGGTGTACGCCGAAATAGCCTAATACCGCACCGATGTTCATCAAGATGAAGCAACCAATCAACAAAGGCGCGCCAAACTCTAAGGCTTTATCGACTGCAAAAAGCTCAGAAAAGCGATCGAAAGTGAAGGTGGTTGTTCCTAAGGCCCAAGAACCAATGAGATAGGCTAAATAATACATTGGTAACCAGGTGATTGGGTTGGTGATCCACACAAGTGCAACTGCAATCGGCAGGTTCGCGTTAAAGTACACAGCCCCGACTGCAGCAATGACTTGCTGCCACGGTAAGGGTGGTGTGTACATCGCCCAAAGGCCCACTGCAAAGGCGCGCGCAACGGATTGGCGATTGAGGTACCACAAATTGGGCGAATACAATTTGTCGCCTAAAAATCCAAGAGCCTTAATTTCTCGAATCTTGGTTGGGTCAGGAAGATATCTTTTCCAAAATTTGTTGGACATGGTGTACCTGTATTCGGAAATCACGCTCTAGGGTCGTGCATTGTACAAACTTCATAGAAAGTTGTAATAGGAATTCCCGAAAGCCTCAAGGGATTAGCCGGTAAGAACACCTCTGTCCTTCATGTCCTCAAAGATTTGTTGTGCTGACGAAGTATCTGCTCTGATTATCCAAGCATCAGCGGGCGCTGTATTGTGATCGGAAATCACGATACAGATGATGCCTGCACGATTGATCTGGTCTGTTATTTTCTCTGTGGCGAGATGATCAAGAATGATCGCTGGGTGGCCGGTATCAAATAATTTACGTTCAAGTGCGCTGGCAAGAAGTTCGCTGCCGATACCACTTACCCATAAAGTTATCGCCTTCTGTCCGAAGCGGGCAACCCTTTCTTCAGTGGTGACGGGCCCCGCTTGTGTGCCTCGATCCGATTCGCCCACAATCATGCCGGCACCGATAGTGACATTGGTGAGTCGGTCTATGACGATGAATGAACCCGTGCCCTTGCAGACGTGGTAGGGATCGAAAGCGATGGGCGCCGCAAGAGACAGTTCCAGGAGTCCAATCTCATTGAGGTGAAGCTCGCTTACCTCATGGTGGGCCTGAGTATTGACGTCAATCCGATGAAGTATGCTGGCCACAGAGCCGGTTACGGTGCGGGTATTGTGCTTGATGGTGTACTGACGTCCGGGTACCAGGGATGCTTCGGCCATCCAGACTACATGAGCGATGAGCCTCGAAGAGAGGTGAGGGAGATCATCGGGGCGTACCAGCAAGTCACCGCGGCTGACATCGATCTCATCTTCGAGGGTCAAGGTAACTGACTGCGGCGGAAAGGCTTCTAGAAGCTCGCCGTCATAAGTGACGATCGATTCAATCCGGCTGATTTTCATGGAAGGGAGCACCGTAATGGGATCGCCTTTACGGAAAATACCTGCTGCCAGTGTGCCGCTGTACCCTCTAAAGTCGAGGTTGGGACGGTTTACATATTGAACTGGAAACCTGGGGTTCACAAAGTTCTGATCATCAGCGATTTCGATGGTATCAAGGAGCGTCATCAAAGGCGCGCCCTTGAACCAAGGCATGTGGACGCTGGGGTTTACCACATTGTCGCCCTTGAGGGCTGAGAGAGGCAGGAAGCGGATGTCTGGAATGCTGAGATGCTGAGCAAATGCCAGATAGTCGCCCTTGATCGCTTCAAAGGTGGCTTCACTGTAGTCCTTAAGATCCATTTTGTTGATGGCGACAATGACATGACGGATACCGAGCAACGATACGATGTAGCTGTGGCGTCGGGTCTGAGTCTGGACACCATGGCGGGCATCAATCAGGATGATCGCGAGATCACAGGTCGAGGCACCGGTCGCCATATTGCGCGTGTACTGCTCATGACCTGGGGTATCGGCAATGATGAACTTACGTCGGGTGGTGGAGAAATAGCGGTAGGCGACATCAATGGTGATGCCTTGTTCACGCTCGGCCTGAAGGCCATCCATGAGCAGAGCCGGATCAAAATCATCCCCGGTGGTGCCAAACTTAGAGCTGTCTTTCCGTATGGCGGCGAGCTGATCTTCGTAGATCATTTTGGAGTCATGCAAGAGACGCCCTATTAGGGTGCTCTTACCGTCATCGACATTGCCGCAGGTTAAGAAGCGCAGCAGCTCTTTGCGTTCGTGCTGAGCGAGATAGGCGTGGATGTCCTCAGCGATGAGATCGGATTGGTGCGCCATTAGAAATAGCCCTCTTTCTTCTTCTTTTCCATGGAGCCGGCTTGATCGTGATCGATGAGGCGTCCTTGACGTTCTGAAGTGGTGGTCAGGAGCATCTCCTGGATGATGTCGGGCAGTGTGGCGGCTGAGGACTCCACAGCCCCGGTCAGGGGATAGCATCCTAAGGTTCTGAAACGAACCTGTTTCAAGATGGGTTGTTCACCGGGCTCTAAGGGCATGCGATCGTCATCCACCATGATCCAGGTGCCACCACGATTGACTACGGGTCGTTTGGCCGCGAAGTAAAGTGGAACAATGGGGATGTTTTCGAGATAGATGTACTGCCAGATATCGAGTTCGGTCCAGTTGGAGAGAGGGAAGACTCGGATGCTCTCACCTTTGTTGACTTTGCCATTGTAGATATTCCAGAGTTCTGGCCGCTGGTTTTTAGGATCCCAGCGGTGATTTTGGTCTCTGAATGAATAGACGCGCTCCTTAGCGCGGGATTTCTCTTCATCACGCCGTGCACCCCCGAAGGCGGCATCGAATTGGTAGTGGTTGAGGGCCTGTTTAAGGGCCTCGGTTTTCATGATGTCGGTGTGTTTTTCGCTGCCGTGAGTAAAAGGACCAATGCCTTGAGCGAGGCCATCTGGATTCATATGAACGAGGAGTTCTAGCCCTAGGTTTTTCACGGTTTGATCCCTAAAGGAGATCATATCCTTGAACTTCCAGTTGGTATCGACATGAAGGAGAGGGAAGGGTGGTTTCCCCGGAAAAAAGGCCTTCATGGTGAGATGGAGCATGACGGCGGAGTCCTTGCCGATGGAGTAAAGCATGACAGGACGATCAAACTCGGCGGCGACTTCACGAATGATGTGAATGCTTTCCGCTTCAAGTTGCTTTAGGTGGGTCAGTTTGTGTTCGTTCATTAGGAATTAAGATCTGCGCAGAGGCAAAGAACGGGCGAACCAAAACTGGCATTTTATCACAAGCTGGTTGCCTGAGGCCTTCTGGACTAGGCTTGTTGGGTTATTGTTCCAACCTCCACTGGACTTCTGTACCTGCTAGCAGCGGGATCAACTCTTCGTGACCAAATGGGATGCTTTCAGGGATCTTTAATGGCATTCGTTGCAGCGTTATTGCATCCGAATTTCTGGGTAATCGGTAGAAGTCAGGTCCATGAATACTCGCAAATCCCTCAAGCCTTTCAAGTCGACCTACTGACTCGAATGCGGTTGCATAGAGTTCGATTGCAGAATAGGCGGTATAACAACCGGCGCAGCCGCAGGCAGATTCTTTTTGTGTTCTAGGGTGTGGTGCGCTATCAGTTCCTAGGAAAAATTGCTGATTTCCAGATGTGGCTGCCTCTAGAAGCGCCGCCCTATGAGATTCACGTTTCAAGATTGGAAGGCAGTAAAAGTGTGGACGAACGCCGCCAGCTAATAAGCTGTTTCGATTGAATAGAAGGTGGTGTGCTGTGATTGTGGCCCCGATGCCTGCATGACTATCTCGAACGAATTCAGCGCCATCTTTTGTTGTGATGTGTTCCAAGACCACTCTAAGGCTTGGGAAACGTCTGACCAATGGTTCAAGGTGTTCCTGTATAAACATCCGTTCTCGGTCAAATATGTCGATATTGGGGTCGGTGACTTCGCCATGAATCTGCAGTGGAATATCGTATTTTTCCAAGGCAGCAAGAACAGGATAAATGACTTCCAGATTTGTTACGCCCGCGTCAGAGTTGGTGGTCGCTCCGGCTGGGTAGAGCTTGAAACCCAAGATAGAAGGCTCCTCCTTTGCCTCTTTAACCGTATCGATGGCCGTTCTGTCAGTGAGATACAGTGACATTAGGGGCTGAAATTGAGTGTTGAGTGGAAGGGCGGCTAGTATTCTTGATCGATAGGACAAGGCTTCGTCCACTGTCGTTACAGGTGGCTTCAAGTTAGGCATAATCAATCCGCGGCCAAACTGTCGCGCCGAATGTGCAACAACGTCCCGCATGGCATTACCATCTCGAAGATGTAAATGCCAATCATCAGGGCGTTTGATTGTCAAAAAAGTCATAAGGCAAGCGCTCCTATTATCAAAGGTTTCCTGGAGATTCCGTGTTGATTCTCGCCACAAACAGGACATTGGCAAACGGTGTGCCCTTGCTCATGGGGACCGCATCCACTTGAAAACCCAATGCATACAGTAAGTTTATCCATTCTGATGTAGACCGATAGTAGTGTCTCCTTCTCTCATGACTTAAGAGAAGGGCAAGAATGCTTTCAACCCATTGAGTCAATTTGAAGCGTATATCTCTATTTTTATTGCCTTCACGAAAGATCAAAAACCCATCGCGTTTAATGTTTTTTGAAATCTTACGGAGTAAATGTTCTTGCTCCTCATGAGATAGGTAGTGAAGTACGTCGATCAATAGGACGGTGTCAGAAAGAGGGATATCGGCATATCTGATGTCCTCTTTAAGAATTTTGGCTCTAAAGGCTAATGTTTTCTGCGCAATAATCGCAGTGTTCGGGTCATTATCGATGCCTATGAGTTCGTAGGATTTCATCTCTAAGCCATCTGATTCTATAGCTACAGAAACCAGGTTGAGGAGAATGCCGCGGCCACAGCCGATATCTAGGATAGTTCCAGGGTTTTTGATCCAGTGATTTTCGTGGTCGAGAAGAAAGGAAAAAACGGGGTCAAATCGAGTCTTCCCGCTGACGAACCCGGCATGGAACTGACCGTGTGGACGATAACGATTGACGACGGCTCGCCTGATTGATGTGAACGGTATTGGGTTAGCCACCAGGGATTCTCAGTGTCGTTCCCTTCAAGTCAAGGGAATTAAATGAGTCGTTCACACCGAAGTATATTGGAGGCTGGACACGGAATCGAACCGAGGTACGCGGCTTTGCAGGCCGCTACATAACCACTCTGCCATCCAGCCATGACTCGAAAACAAAAGCCGCTCGTGAGCGGCTTTCTTAAATTTGGAGCGGGAAACGAGACTCGAACTCGCGACCCCAACCTTGGCAAGGTTGTGCTCTACCAACTGAGCTATTCCCGCTTTCTGTTTGAGCCGCAAATTTTAGTGTTTCAGTTCTTTATTGTCAACACTCTCACATGCCGTTCCGCCGGAAAAAACAGGTAGAGCCGCACGAAGATAAAGGACCATAGACCAAAGAGTCAGAACAGCCGAAACGAATAAGAGAAATTGTCCTGCAGTGAGGAATCCCTCGTTACGAATATCGATAGAGAACAGTAACATGGTGATCGAGAGCATTTGTGCCATCGTTTTCCATTTGCCCAGATTGGATACAGCGACTTTCTTTCGTTGTCCCACCTCAGCCATCCATTCTCGCAATGAGGCAATGGTGATTTCTCGGCCAATGATTACGGCCGCGGAAATGGCAACGAGAGGACTTGGATCTGCCTGTACGATCAGTACAAGAGCTATAGCGACCATGAGTTTGTCGGCAACAGGGTCAAGGAAGGCGCCAAAGCGCGTGGTGAGGTTCATCCTCCTAGCCAAATAGCCATCCAGCCAATCTGTAAAACCAGCTACCATGAAGATTAGAGCCGAGGTTATATGGGCATTTTCCCAGGGAAGATAAAATACAGCTACCAGCACCGGAATCAGTGCAATTCGGAGCAATGTTAGGTAAGTTGGGAGATTCAACTCCATAAATCAGGATTCCTGTTCATGAAACGTGTCATAGATACGTTGAGCCAAGTGTAGGCTTATACCATCTATTCGGCTCAATACATCAACTCCAGCACGACTTATTTCACGAATGCCGCCAAATTGTCTTAACAATTGCTGTTTGCGCTTCGGGCCTAGGCCTTGGATCTCATCTAGAGCTGATTTCTGTTTGGCTTTGGATCGTCGCTGGCGGTGGCCTGTGATTGCAAATCGATGCGCCTCATCACGTATCTGCTGGATCAGTAAAAGTCCCGGCGAATTAGAGGGTAACATGAAAGGCATTGCGTTCTCTGATGGAATTAATACTTCCAGTCCAGGTTTTCGCTCCGGGCCTTTGGCAATCCCAACTACCAGAAGGTTTTCGATGCCGACTTCTTCGAGCGCATTTTTGGCCGCCTTGACCTGGCCTTTGCCTCCATCAATGAAGAGAATATCCGGTGGTTCGACTTCTCCGGCTTTGACGTGTTGATACCTTCGTTTTACGGCTTGTGCAATGGCAGCATAATCATCCCCTGGTTCAATGCCATCTATATTGAAACGTCGGTACGCTGATTTTAGTGCCCCTTGACGATCAAATACCACGCAGGAGGCAACGGTTTGATCGCCTTGTGTATGACTGATGTCGAAGCATTCTAGTCTTTTGGGGGTATCAGAACTGTTCATTATTTGCTGAAGGTCTAGGTAGCGGCTGAATAGGTCTTGCCGGCTTAGGAGCTTTGACGTTAGGGCCGTCTCGGCATTGCTAATAGCCAACCCTAAGCGTCTCGCTCTTTCCCCGCGAACTTTGGCAGTAATCTTCACGCCATGTCCTGATTCTTCAGTGAGCACCTGCTCTAACAGAGTGACATCTTCAATGGGGTGGCTGATGATGATTTCTTTGGGGATTGGCTTCCCCAAATAGTATTGCCCGAGGAAGGCTTCGATGATGCTCTGTTGCTCATGCCCGTCTGGCATGCTTGGAAAGAAAGTGCGGTCTCCAATCTGTTGGCCGCCTCGAATGAAAACCATTTGAATGCAGGCGGCACCCGAGTTCAATGCGCAGGCTACCAAATCAACATCTCCTTGTTCCCCATGAACGGATTGCTTCTCGAGGATGATTCTCAGTCCTGCAATCTGGTCGCGGTATTTGGCCGCTTTTTCAAACTGAAGCGCTTTTGAAGCGCTTTCCATTCTATCCGCCAGTGCATCGATAAGCTGACGGCCATCGCCGTTAAGAAACATGAGTGTGTCCCTGACATCCTCTGCGTAAGCGGCTTCGTCAATCAAGCCAACACAAGGGGCCGTGCATCGTTCGATCTGATATTCAAGGCAAGGTCTTGAACGATTCTCATAATAGGAGTCCATGCATTGCCGTACCGGAAAGATTTTCTGTAGCAGTTTTAGGCTTTCTCTGACTGAAGATGCGCTAGGGAAGGGTCCAAAATACTGACCAAGGCGGTTTTTGGCTCCACGATGAAATCCGAGTCGTGGAAATTTCTGATGTGTGGTGACGTAAATGAATGGGTAGCTCTTATCGTCTCTAAAGCTGATGTTATAGCGCGGTTTTAGTCTTTTAATTAACTGGCTTTCAAGGAGAAGGGCTTCGTTTTCTGTATGGGTGACTCGGATGTCGATGGATCGAATTCGGTTCACCATAGCCTGCTGCTTTGTTGAACAGTCTTTGCTTGAGAAATAGCTTGAAACCCGCTTCTTTAGGTTTTTGGCTTTACCTACATAGATGACCTCCGCTTTCTCATTCAGCATGCGATAGACGCCTGGACGCTGAGTCAGAGTTTTTAGAAACGCGGGGATATCGAATGCTTGCGAGGGCACGATTTCGGTCATCCTAAAAGGGTGTTAAAAGCGAGTAGACATTATAAACTCCGAAGACATTTAGTTTGCTTCTATCTATCTTCTTAGCTCATCTAAACACCGGTGGTGGGGTGTGATTTGGTATCATAGACATCGATGTTCCCGGGCGGGAAAAAAGAATTAAGTGGCGTCCATCGTCTAGGTGACGCCTTTTTCAGTTTAGGAATCTAAAATGACAATACGTACACGCTTTGCCCCTAGTCCAACCGGCTATCTTCATGTGGGTGGAGCAAGAACGGCCCTTTTTTCTTGGTTGTATGCTCGAAAGCATGGTGCGACTTTCGTGTTGAGAATAGAAGATACGGACCTCGAGCGCTCCACGGCTGAATCGGTGAACGCTATTCTAGAGGGCATGACTTGGCTGGGTCTTGAGTACGATGAAGGTCCTTTCTATCAAACGCATCGTTTTGATCGTTATAAAGAAGTCATTCAAAGGTTGCTTGAAGAAGGCAAGGCCTACCACTGCTACTGCAGCAAAGAAGAGTTGGATGCAATGCGAGAAGAGCAAATGGCTCGTAAAGAAAAGCCCAGATATGATGGGCGTTGCAGGCATCGTGATACCCATAGAGAAGGCGTTTCACCGGTGGTTCGATTCATGAATCCCGATGAGGGTGAGGTGGTAATCGATGATCTTGTCAAAGGTAGAATTGTCGTCAAAAACAGTGAACTGGATGACCTCATTATCGCAAGATCTGATAGTTCGCCCACCTATAATCTGACGGTGGTTGTCGATGATCTCGATATGAACATCACTCATGTTATTCGGGGTGATGATCATGTGAACAATACGCCAAGGCAGATCAATATTTTGAAGGCACTTTCTGCGGAGCTTCCAAAGTACGCGCACGTGCCTATGATTCTTGGCTCGGATGGTGCGCGACTATCGAAGCGTCACGGTGCTGTCAGTGTGATGCAATACCGAGATGAGGGATATTTGCCTGAAGCTGTCCTCAATTATTTGGTCAGGCTTGGCTGGTCACATGGAGATCAGGAAATTTTCACTATTGATGAGATGATTCAATCCTTTGATATCCCTGATATCAATCATTCTGCGTCTACCTTCAATACTGAGAAACTGCTTTGGTTGAATCATCATTATCTGATGCATGGAGATCCCGTTCATGTCGCCCATCATCTTCGGTGGCACTTGGGGAAGATTGGTATCGACCCATCCGAAGGACCTGATGTTGTAGAGGTGGTAAAAGCCCAAAGAGAGCGAAATAAAACGCTTGTTGACATGGCGGTTGCCAGTGCTTTTTTCTATAAGGATTTTGAGGAATACGATGAAAAGGCCGCGAACAAGAATTTCACTGAGGAAGCATTGAAGGGTCTTCAAATGCTTAGAGAGTTATTTGGGGCGCTCAAACCTTGGGTGCGTGAAAGCATTCATGATCTTATTTCAGCCAGTGCCGAAGCTCTTGATGTAAAGATGGGCAGTATTGCTCAGCCGCTGAGAGTTGCCGTATCGGGTACTTCCATATCTCCGCCGATTGATCTTACACTCGAAATCCTTGGCCAGGACAAAACTTTAGCTCGTATGGACCGAGCAATCAGGGTAATCCAAAAAAGGCTGGACAGCTAAAGCCTCTATCGTTAAAATTCAGGGCTTAACGTTGCGGGGCCATAGCTCAGCTGGGAGAGCGCTACAATGGCATTGTAGAGGTCGCGAGTTCGATCCTCGCTGGCTCCACCACCCACAACGTCGGTGACAGAGTTCTGTCCCCATCGTCTAGAGGCCTAGGACATCGCCCTTTCACGGCGACGACAGGGGTTCGAATCCCCTTGGGGACGCCAATAAAATGACGCTTGTGAAAGAAGCGCCAACCCAGACGGTTTTGATGTCAAATAGGTGTCATAATCGTGTTTTGAGAAGCCGCCGAAAGGCGGTTTTTTTTGCATTTTTTGTGGCTGTTTCCAGTTATGGGCGAATTGATTCATGGCGGTATCTGAACGAGATGCACTCTCAGCTCACCCGCTTTCATGCGTTGCAGATTCGACTGCCCACACTATGATCTAGCCTCCCCCATTGGATCGCCCCGAACCGAGTTTGGCGCCTGATCAGTTTACGGTTTTACCTAAAAGAGAATTTTGAGGATTTGTCTTCAAAGACCCAACTCCAATGGCATAAACCAAAAGATCATCTTTCTACACGGGTTAAGATGGAATCATGATTTAAACCACTAATCACCGAAAATACACAGATTCGACGACTTTTACCGATCGTGATCTCGGCCTAAAACTTTAGGACTTCTTTTGGCAGTTCATTTTGCTCCGCCCGAACTAATTAACTTTGTTTAGCACCCTAACTGAGGGTCTGTCTGCGTTTAATTGGACCGCACCTTTTGGCTAACCAAAGTGCTGAACCTATAGAAGATCATCCCGAAACGATTTTAGGGGGCTTCATTTGTATTCCTGACTGGGATGAAGTATTTGGGGTAAAAACGTTCAATTGCCCCATAGTCATGATCTAAAACTGAAATCAGTGTCTATCTCCCAAGTCATATGATGTTCATCTTGTGATTGTCGTAAATGCATTGATTCATGCCTATGCAGTCTCTAAGGAATTTAGATCTTTGAACTGATCTGATCTCTTATTACTTGGAAGGAATTCGAAGAAACACTTAGGCTACCAGAATAGGGTTCACCAAACTGCAGTACTAAGTAGAGGTTCAAGGCTACGACCAAAGTGACTAGTCCAGTAAGAATAAACTGAATCTTACTGTTGCTCATTGAAAAAAAGTAGGTGAAGAACACCGTTATTCCTGCTCCTATTAGGAGAATGATCCACTCTAGCTTGGGGGTTTTGAAGTCCACGAAATCGAGTCGGGATCTTCGCTCTTGCCAAACAACTTGCATACTCGAAATCATTGAAGCTAAGAGAACCTCTTGGTTATTGGTGACCGGTTCTATGTTGAGCACGTTTTCAGATGCTTGTAACAGATATGCTCTGGCCTTTGCGGATCGTTCACCCTGTGCCATCAGTTGCCACTCATCTTCAATGACTGCATTTATGTAGTTCTCTATTGATTCTTTTAGCGGTTCCCGATATTCCTGAGGCATTCTTTTTGTCATTAGGTACACCTGCATCAGCGAGGTTGCCTCGGTTCCTGCGTGAATCTTGGCTTGTTCAAACCGATTCATGGCGTTGTAAACAATGAGACCCAGCACAACAGCGTATAGCGTTCCAACGACCTGCATGTAATTGCCACCCACCTCATGGCATTCTGCTATATTTTCTTTACCAAGAATTTTTTTGATAAGCACTTGACCTAGACCCGCCAGAATTACAATGATCAGGATGATGGGGAAGCCAATGGAGAACTGTTGTATATCAGATAATTGCATTGCTGATGCTCGTTGAGTGAATCAATTCGTCATAGGAATATTCAATATCAGATTTTAATCTGGACTTTATTCTCCTACTATATTCACTACTGGGCTATCGAGCTTTCGGTGGGCACCGATGCAACCTTACATTTAGTCCGATTCATCTATATGAAGACGTCCATCTACCCAGCATGGCTCCTCTTGTTTCTTGTAATTGAAGTATTATCTTCTGTAGTAAGCTAAAGGATTTGTTAGGCACAAGATACCTGATGAGAATATAGGAACTAAAAGATGAAGAGAATGTTCGATTTGTCGATCAGAATACTGGTTTTGTCCTTTCTCTATAGTCTTCCAGTGCATGTAAATGCTTCTGAGAATGATGGCTACATAAAGATGTGTCTCAATGCTTGGGGTAAACATCCATTTGGACCTAATCCTTCTTACCGGACACTCGGCTCCAACGTTAAAGTGTTCGGCATTGGGCAGAACATTGATGATCTTGTGCCTACCGAAACAATAGAGCTTGTTCTGGTAGACACGGGCGTTAATGTAATGGGAAGTTCGACTATGCGTCTTCTTAACCCAAACGGATGGTATTGTTTTAAATCAAACGTCAATGTAATGGGTGGATTGACCATAGAAGCCCAGTGCCAGGCGCACATTGCTACAGCTACCAATGGCATTACTTTTTTAGGTAGCGATCATATGAATAAAGGTGTGACCGTGATGGGGTCAACGACCTTTGAAACTGTTGGGTGCAAGAAGAACAGTGGCAAGCACTAGCGAAGATCTGGGTATGTCGAAGGGGAATGTTACCCCGGAAGAGGGTTTGCTCAAGAGCAGGATTCGATTATTCCTGGGGCCAAAACCAGATTACTACTTCAACGAGTGGGACAGGCTGGATTCGGGTGTTCTCTCTTGGAACTGGTATGCCTTCTTCTTTGGTGAGATCTGGATGGCGTATAGAAAGATGTACTTCTACGTCTTGACCCTGCAGATGCTCTTGATTGCCGTAGCTGTTTTCGTACAGTTTGTTTTGGCTAAGTCGGTAGGTGAGGCGTTGGTCAATGTAGTTGGTTACGTTCTCTATCGATCCATTATCGCGATTTATCTCGGTCTTAAAGGCAATGGCATTTATAAGGGCTTTGTGGATCAAGCGATCAATCTGAACGTTGATTTGGTTGGGATGGAGTATGCCAACAGAGTGATTAGGACGGCAGGCGGTGTTTCGGTCTTAGGTGCCGTACTTATGTTTTTCGTATTACTGTTTGAACTGGCTCTTACCGTTGAAAGCCTCTGAGAGCGGAGGCAAGTTATTGGTGGTCCTTTCATTGTGCCGGAAGCTTGCAAACCCCATTTGTGATTTCGCTGTTTAGGCTGTGAACAATCGTATCCGCCTCAAGGTCACCTTCCTTTAGATTAAGAATTGACGACTTCTCCCACTCTGTTGGGGTCATTGAAATGTATTCAGGTTTTGGATTATAAGTATTTGATCCGAGGGAAACCCCCTCAATGACCCTGTAGTTATTATTCGAGCACATGAACTCCATTTCTACGAAGGCGGTTTGGGTTTCCTGAGCGGATAGCACGGTTTTGATTGTGGCTGTACGTATTCCTTTTTGGATTTTGAGGTCCGCTACGAAGGCATCTACTAAACAACTTCCGCCCAGCCCGCTTTCACACACAGCATTACTTACAACCTGTTCCCATTTGAACTTGTTGGCATTGCGTTCGATGGCCTCATAAGTTTTTTGTGAGCTTAGTTCAGGGCTGTGCGCACACGCCTGAAGTACGATCACAGAGAATAATAATGTCGATCTTAGTTGCTTGGCCATGACGTGCATCATCGTATTTAGAGTCATTTGTATCGATATTACTAACAGATTGTGACAAAAGTTTTACAGGATGTGTCAGCGCGCATCCTGACTTTCTTTCTCCAGTTTTGTCCGAGCAGCATTCAAGAGTTCCATATTTTTCTGGCTGGGTGTCGGGTAGTGGAGATCCAGTTCATGTAAGGTTCTCGTGATGATGTCAGCGACTAAGGTCCTGCAGACCCATTTATGGTCAGCAGGAATTATGAACCAAGGTGCGTAATCTGTAGTAGTTGCAGAAATTGCAGCCTCATAGGCATCCATGTACTCTCCCCAGAAAGCCCGCTCTTCCAAGTCAGCCGCTGAGAATTTCCAGTTCTTAGACGGTTTATTGAGTCGGTCAAGAAATCTCTTTTTTTGTTCGTCTTTGGAAATGTGTAGGAAAAACTTCAGAATGACCGTGCCATTTCTGCTCAGGTGCTCTTCGAAAGCATTGATATCCTCATACCGCTGTTTCCAGAAGTCTTTATCTTCTCTCGGGCTCACTGGCAGGCTCTGGTTTTCAAGTATCTCAGGATGGACCTTGACCACCAGTACGTCCTCATAATAGGAACGGTTAAAAATTCCGATTCTTCCGCGCTCAGGAAGGCGTCTCATGTATCGCCAAAGAAAGTTATGGTCCATCTCTTCATGCGAGGGTTGCTTAAAGGAGTGAACCTCGCAGCCTTGAGGATTGACGCCAGACATGACATGTTTGATGGTTCCATCTTTACCTGCCGCATCCATGGCCTGGAAGATAACCAGAAGCGAATAACGGTCATCAGCGTAGAGTCGTTGTTGCACTTCTGAAAGTGTCTCTAGGTCTTCCTTAAGTGATTCCTCAGCTTTGGATTTACATGCCGACTCATCTCCGCTGATTTTTCCGTTAGGCCAGCGTGTGCCATAGTCTTTGAGGTGTACCCTTTTTGAGGGCGGGACTCTTACAGCGTTGGCGTCTTTTTTGTCTATCATGGTCGGCGAGCAAATGTGATAATGTCATCCAGTACTATTGGGAAGTTCACTAAACCGTGATTCCCGCCTTCAAAAACCGTCTGCTTGGCACCGGAATATTTCTCTACAGCTTCCTGATAATTCAGGACTTCGTCCTCTTTCTCCGTAATGAGCCAAAATAGACTCGGCTGGGTTATGGGTTCAACCTTGATGCGTTCTAATTCAATAATGTGTTCTTGGGTTAGCTCAAACGATTCCCGGGTATAGATATTTTTGTGAGTACCGATATGGGGTGCCAAAATCCGGTATGCGTAGGCGGCTGGGTTGATCAGTACAGCACTGAGTGAGTGTTTTTCAGCTAGATGGGTCGCATAGTATCCTCCTAGAGAGCTTCCCACTAGGGTGGGCTTTGAATGAGTATTCAAGATAGCTCGTTCAATCAGTTCTATTGCTTCACTGGGTCTAGATGGCAGTTGCTCGCACCAGAGTTGATTCCCCATTCCAAGCTCAGTCATTCTCCGTTTGAGTTTTTGTGCTTTTTCCGACAGCGGTGAGGAGCGGAAGCCATGGAGATAAATGATCATGAATAACTCGAGAGTTATGATGTTTTAAGCAACTAAACTCATTATAGACACAAACTGCAATCCGCTTTGCGTGCCTGTTGGAGCAATTCAACATTGCGGAGTTAGCAGTTGAGGTTTAGTCTCCAATGGTGGTCAGACTTTTACAAGAGCGACGAGAGGTCAAATTTCATGAAAGGTGACAAAAAAATTATCAAACATCTCAACAAGGTGTTGGGGAACGAATTGGCTGCGATCAATCAATACTTCTTGCACGCCCGGATGTTCAAAAACTGGGGGTTGTCCAAGCTCAATGAAAAGGTTTATCACGAATCTATTGATGAGATGAAGCATGCAGATCGGTTGATCGAGAGAATTCTTTTTTTAGAGGGTTTGCCCAATCTTCAAGAGTTGGGCCGACTCAGGATCGGAGAGCATACCAAGGAGATGTTACAGTGCGATCTTGATCTTGAGTTGGTGGCGATCCCGGATTTAAGAGAAGCAATTGCGCTCTGTGAGCAGTTGGGTGATTTTGTAAGTCGAGATTTGTTTGAAAATATTCTCGAAAGCGAGGAAGAGCATGTGGATTGGCTTGAAACACAGCTGGATCTTATTGAAAAGATCGGCATCCAGAATTATCAGCAATCCATGATTTGATCGGGAGCCTAGGCGTAGGTTGTCTTTTTTAGCGTTTGTCTAGGCGGCAGTCCGAACGCGTTCTGATGTTGAGGGCGATGAGGCTTTGAGTGTGTCACGAATGATTTTTTTAGCGGCCAGTGCGCATTTGCCGCATTGATCGCATGCGCCAAGCTCTCGGCGAACACCTCTAAGGTCGCGTACACCCTCATCCTGAACGGCGTGTTTGATTTGGCTGTCGGTTACGCCTTTGCATATACAGATATACATCGCGGAATGCCCGTAAATAAGTATGTATGATGTAATCGTATCTCAAACGAGAATGATTATCAATAGAGAATGAGAATCTATTGTGATGCATTTTTGTCGCAGTGAGGCGCCAGTGAACTGACTCAAGTATGCGTCTAAGTATATAATCATCGGTTTAGCCTAGGCGGCTAAACATCCACTATAAACCGGCGTCAACGATATGATCGAAATACAATACGAACTGAGAGAAAAAGATCTTAAGGCCTTCAATGATCATCAGTTGAAAAGTGTCCAGAGTGTCCAGAAGTCGATGCGTAGGCATCAAGCGACTATTCCGGGGATGTTGATTCTGATAGCCCTAGTCAGTTGGTTCTATATGCAGGATAGTCTGACGGCCGCTTGGTTGGGTCTGAGTGGGCTCCTTTGGGGCGTGTTCGTTCCGCTCTACCTCAACTGGAGTATGCGAAGAAAGGTTTTTCGCCTTTATTCAGAGGAAGATAAATCTAGGATTTTAGGTAAGTACACTTTGCGTTCTGAACCCGATGAATTAGTTGAAATTAGCCACTCCGGCGAATCTCGCATCCAATGGAAAGACCTTCTGAGAATAGAAGCTGGGAAGGGTTATGCTTTCATCTTTGTGTCGGTTGATTCGGCCGTTATCATTCCAAGCAGTACGGTAAGTTCTGGAAACATCCGTGAATTCTTTGATGACGTTGAACAACGTATTGAAAAAGCGGCTTAATTAACGGCCGTCCTTTGAGGCTAAAGCCTTGACTCCCAGAATAGTATGTAGATGATCAGCGCCAAGTCTATTACCCTCAGAAGAGGGCTCCGGGTTCTTTTTGAGAATGCGTCATTCACCTTGCATAAGGGTGAGCGAGTTGGTATCACCGGTAGTAACGGCGCCGGTAAATCCAGTCTTTTCGAACTCATTCTCGGTAGGATACAAACTGAAACCGGTGAGATCTCAATCCCGCCTGGGCTCGAAATCGCTCACGTTGCTCAGGAGACTCCTGCCTCTAGCCGATCCGCCCTTGACTACGTGATCGATGGAGATAAAGAACTTAGAGAGATTCAAGATCTTATTGCTGCGGCTGAACAGGCCGATGATGGCCTGGCGCTGGCTGATTTATATGGTCGACTGGACCATGTGGGCGGTTATGAGGCCAACGCTCGCGCGGCTAAACTGATGAATGGTCTAGGGTTTGAGCCGGGTACTGAGCTTAGGTCTGTTTCTGAGTTCTCGGGCGGTTGGCGTGTGAGGCTCAATGTCGCACAGGCTTTGATGTGCCGTTCAGACGTTCTGTTGCTGGATGAACCCACCAATCACCTTGATCTCGATGCCGTGATTTGGCTGCAGGATTGGCTCTCCAGTTATCCTGGAACACTACTCCTGATTTCCCATGATCGCGATTTCCTTGATGACCTAGTGACGCATGTTCTTAATATCGAGCATCAGGTTGCTACGCTTTACACGGGAAATTACACAGCCTTCGAAACCCGGAGGGCTGAGATTTTATCCCAGCAGCAAGCCAGCTTCGAACGGCAGCAGAGAGAAGTCGCAAGGATCCAGGGTTTTGTTGATCGCTTTCGTGCTCAAGCAACCAAGGCCAGACAGGTACAAAGCCGAATCAAGGCCCTCGATCGGATGGAGCTTATTGCCATGGCCCAGGCCGATTCCCAGCTTCAATTCAGTTTTCAACCGCCACTGAAATCACCTTCTCCTTTGTTGAAGTTAGATGGTGTTTCAGCTGGTTACGGGGATAAGCCCATCATTGTGGATGCCAAAATCACCATTAATCCTGGTGACCGTATTGGTCTTCTGGGGCCGAATGGTGCGGGTAAATCGACGTTTATTAAACTTCTAGCTGGGGTAATTCCGACTATTGGCGGCGAAAGAGTAGATGCTCAGGATCTCAAGATTGGTTACTTTGCGCAACATCAATTGGAGCAGCTTATTCCTGATGAAAGCGCATTAAGGCATCTTCAGCGCCTAGACCCAAGGGCTTCTGAACGCGATCTTCGAGGATATTTAGGAGGTTTTGGTTTTCGGGGTGATCAAGCGCTTGAGCCGATCGCACCCTTTTCTGGAGGTGAGAAGTCCAGACTGGCCTTAGCTCTTTTGATCTACCAAAGGCCCAATCTTATCTTGCTTGACGAGCCAACCAATCATCTCGATCTCAGTACCCGCGATACGTTAAGTCTTGCTCTTCAGGATTACGAAGGGGCTTTATTGGTTGTCTCGCATGATCGTTATCTCTTAAGAACGGTTGCAGATTCATTTTGGATCGTATCGGACGGTGAGGCTGGAGCATTTGAAGGGGATTTGGATGACTATCGAAAATGGTTGAATAAACGTCGCATTGCACTCGAGAAAGTGCCATTAGACAAGGTTCCTATTCAGAAGGTACAACCGAGTGTCGATAAGAAGAAGCAAATTAAACCGCTCGAAACTGCCGTGCAACGAGCGGAAACGGCTATGAATCAATGGCTCAACGTGCAGCAGGATATTGAGACTCGGCTCGCAGACCAATCCTTGTATCAGCCTGGAAGTGAGTCTGTGCTCGGTAAAGTACTGAGTGAGAAGTCTAAAGTCGACCAGGAGTTGGCGCTTGCCGAAAAGGCATGGTTTGAGGCAAGCGAAGCGCTTGATCTGGTAATGTCCAGTTGATGCTTAAAAACGCTTTTATTTAGTCATGGCGCTCATTAAATTACTTCTGGATATTTGTCTATTCCGAAAGGGTCCTCAAGACATTCCCTATTCCATGTTGCTTTTGAGCTTGACGGTCTTGTGGAATATTGCCGTTTCAGTTGCACTTGGGTTGATTGATATGGGCGTTGTGCAAGCGTTGATGCAGTCCTTGTTGGGGCTTTCGTTCTTGCTGCTTTTTCTAGCGGCATTATTGAATGTCATGCAAAAGCGTGCTCGATTTGTACAAACATTGACGGCTGCTTTGGCCTCAGATGCCTTGATCAGTTCAATCGCCATTTTTGCGCTGACTTTGGGTCAATCGCTGACAGGGCAATCTGCCTTCCTTGGCTTTCTTCTTGTTTTTCTGATGATGTGGCAAATTGCTGTTCTAGGGCATATCCTGAGACATGCTTTGTCTACTCGATACCTATTGGGGCTTGCCCTTTCTTTCTCATACACACTAGTGGTCTATAGAGTTATGATGTCCGTCATGCCTAATCCAGTATAAAGAGAGGTGTTGGCTGTGTATAAACGGATTCTTGTTGCTGTTGATTTCTCAAATTCCTGTATTAAGGCGACCCAGAAAGCCAAGGAGTTATCGGAAAAATATGGTGCGTCGCTCGATATCTTTCATGCGGTCGAATACCTGCCACAAGTAGACTCTAGCTTCGGTGGCGTTTCGCCGTTTGATGTGGATCTCACTGAACAGTTGATTGAAACGGCAAAGAAACATCTAGCCGATCTCGGTAAGCGATTCAGTATACCTCAGGAGCGTCAGTGGGTTGAGCTCGGTAGCCCGAAGTCTGAAATCCTCAGGGTTGCCGGTGACATCAAGGCTGACCTCATCATTGTGGGCTCACATGGCCGTCATGGAATCGCGGTATTGATGGGCTCAACGGCTTCGAGTGTGGTTCATCATGCCATCTGTGATGTTCTTGCAGTGAGACTTCCCAAAGAATAGGTTTTCTGTTTAAGGTGATGTTGAGTTGGGCTTGGTTTTTCTGGCTGTTTCGTAGACGGGCATTAACTTCTGCGCTTCCACTTGCATGGCCGAGATTCTGGATTCTGGATCTGGATGAGTACTAAGCCAAGTCGGTTGATGATTACTTGATACGGCCAACATTTTCTGCCAAAGCGATACGGAGGCTTCTGGGTTGAAGCCTGCTTGTGCCGCCAGTCTTAAGCCGACGCTGTCAGCCTCACTTTCAGCCTCTCGACTATTGGGTAGCTCGAGTCCAACCGAAGCCGCACTGTTGGCTAAAGCTCCCATCCCCGGCATGCCGTACCCCATCATACTGGCCGCAATGAGGCCTACTGAAATGCTGGCGTTTTGCATTTGAGAGCGAGACATCTTCTCAGCTTGGTGAGATAGCAGTGCATGCGCAATTTCGTGTCCCAATACGGCGGCTAGTTCATCATCCGTCGGTTGTATTTTGTCGAGTAGACCCGTATAAACAGCCATTTTTCCCCCAGCCATGCACCAGGCGTTTACTTCAGTGCTTTTGAGTACGTGTACTTCCCACGCCCATTGGTTTGACGCAGGTCTAAGCTTTTCTGCCTGAGAGATCAAAGGATTGGCGATCTCCTGAATTCTTCTAACTTGTGAAGTGTCTTCATCCAGAACCTTGTCAGTTTGGGCCTCTTGGAGAAGTTGGTTATAGGCTGCCTGAGATTTCTGTGCGGCTTGCTCGTCGCTTACCGTCATGGCCTGACTTCTTCCCGTGATGGGGTTGGTCACACAACCAGCAAGGACCATCAGGGTGCTGGAAATTAGGACTACATAAAAGCAAAGTCGATTCAAGCTGGGTTTCCTTTTTTTAGGTGAGAGAAGTAATGGATATTTTATCGTGTAGCCCTAAGGATCTTAATCACCTTTTACCTTAGGTTTAAAGTTTTAGATTGAGGCCTAACAATGAAGCGTACTCTAACTTAATCTATTGATCGGCAGAAAACAGTCTAAACTTTTTGAAATTTATGTGTATTCATCAGCAAAAGCATATACGAGGTGTCCGTAGCGTCGCCTTTTTCGAAGCAGTTAAAGGGCTTTTTGTCCTCATGGCAGGATGTGGTGTCCTGACTCTGATACATCATGACTATCAATTAATTGCTGAAGACCTTATCCAGCATCTTCACCTTAACCCTGCAAATCATTATCCGAAGATATTTCTCGATCTTTCCAGAAATTTAACTGATGCACGATTATGGCTATTCGCTTTATTCGCGTTTGGTTACTCGGGGCTTAGATTCGCTGAGGCTTATGGTCTTTGGTGGCAGAAGGGTTGGGCTGAATGGTTTGCTGTTGCATCAGGCGCAATCTATATTCCTTTCGAGCTTCGCGAGCTCTTCCTTGGTGTCAACGGCATAAAGATATTGGCCTTTGTCATAAATATGATCATCGTAATTTATATGGCCGGGGTTCTAAAAAAACGCTACCAACCCAAATGGAGCGAATGATCTAAGTTTCAGCCTTAAACTATGGTTGCAGCACCTAATTTGACGCAGAGTTCAACGGTGGCCAATAAATAGACTTTGGCTTGGGCGTTTATGTCTTAGAAACTTCTTGTCTTTGAAACCATCGGCCTTGGACGTAAGCACCCAGAAAAATACCCAGTAGTGAATAGACTAAAGGCCAATTACCCACACCAAGTCCTGCGATGGCGGGCCCAGGGCAAACACCACACAGCCCCCAACCGATTCCAAAAATCGCGGATCCGAACAGGGTTCTTTTATCCAGTATCGATGAGCGAGCATTGAATGCGGGCTCAATCAGTGGTCTTTTAAACCATCTCAGAGCAAGCTGAAAAAGGAATAAGGCGACTATGACGGCAGAACCAAGGACCAAGAGGAGCCCAAGATCCTTAAACAGAAGAAAACTGATGACTACTTCTGGTAAAACCATGGTGGCTAAAGAGAGCCCATAACCAAAGAGAATTCCGCATAACAGAGCGACAAAGAATGAAATGGGTTTCATACTGCTATTTCGTGAAAGCTTCAATGAGGTGAGCGACGATGATGGCTGTTCCTAGAAAGGTCACTACAGCTATGAGCGAAGGAAGCTGCAGAAGTGCAAGGCCACAGATGCCATGCCCTGCTGTACATCCGTTGCCCATTCTCGATCCAAATCCAATTAAGAACCCACCGAGCAGAAGGATTAGGGGATTAAGGCTCGTTGTAACCACGTCACCGCCCAAAGCCACATACAATGTGCCACCCAGAATGAGGCCAAGAGAATAGATAAGACGCCAATTTCGACTTTGCAACAATCGTGTCGCTCTAAATCCCGGTTCCCGGGTTAAGAAGGACCAGGTGGAACTAAAAAAGGTGCTAACGCCACCTGTTTGGCCGGTAATGAGAAAAAGAAGCCCAATAGCCAGTCCTATCATCAGCCCGCCCGAGATATAGTGGCTGATGCCGTCTGGAAATAAAGTCGAAGTCATGGGGAAAAAGGATGAATACAGTAGATTCGTTCATTCTATCAAAATCTAGTTGTCCACTCCGGCTTCCAATGCTTATGGTTCTCGAGCAAGGACCCTTCTAAAAAAATCGAGCGTAAGGGTGGCTGAGTGTTCTCTGATGCGGTCGCGATCTGTGGTGCGTATTGATCGGGTTTCGGTAAAGCAGCCTTTTGGTCCTGAGACGATGGAATGAACAAGAAACTGATTAGGGCTTTCCTTGGAGGCCTCACCCTGTTGGATAAGAGCATAATCAGCAGATTGCTCCTGCCTTACTCTATTAGCATAATCTTTTAAGGATTCCTCAAATGAATCGGAATTCTGGCTGGCTTCTCGCTGGATGGTATCGGCAGCATTATGGTTGATATGGGCTCCGATGAAACCAGGAAGACTTGAGCATTTTAGAGAGAGCGTGCCTTGCCCAGGGCCTTCCATAACGAACAGACTGTTCTGATCTGTTTTAAGTTGAGTTCTTATGACTTCAGTGAGCGATTTTGGTCCTTCGCCATTAATAGTGACAGAGTAAATGGCATGCCCGCCAATGGCGCTTGAAACCTTTTTTACAATTGGTTCTAAGTTCAAACCGATAGGCAGTTGGATTTTAACCTGATTCTCAGGACCAGAAGTTTTGAACCCGAGGCGTATATCTTCCAAGAAAGGCAGTGTCTTCAACTGTTGTTGAAGCATCGATTCGCCAACTCCAACAGTATAGAAAACGATGCGGTTATAGCTAGGTTCTGGAAGCTTAGGTGCTAAGAGCGGCCAAACAGCTGTTTTGAACATGGCCTTCATCTCTTTCGGGACACCCGGCATGAAAAAAAACTGGCAATTGTTCGCATTAAAATGAAAGCCGGGTGCTGTTCCCCAGTGGTTATCAATACGAATAGAGCCCACAGGTAGAAGAGCCTGCTTGCGGTTGACCTCTGGCATGATGCGTCCTGAACGATGGAACCAGGCTTTAATGTCCGATAGAGCCTGAGCGTCAATTTTCAGAGGGGCACCGAAAGTATGGCTGACTGCTTCAGCCGTTAGGTCATCACACGTCGGGCCAAGACCGCCCGTACACAAGCACACATCGGCACGTTTCGATATTTCGCTCAGGGCCCTACTTAAGGAGGTTAGATCGTCACCGACCACAGTGTGACGAAGGAGCTCTACGCCTTCTTCATGAAGTTGTGCTGAGAGCCAGGCAGCATTGGTATCAGGGACCTCTCCATTTAGTACTTCATCGCCCTGTGAAAGAATTTCGACTTTCATCTCGTCCTTACTCGTTTATGAGGCTTTATAATGAGAGGAACCTTCACTGAAGGCAACACGTTGCATGAAGTGAACCTCCAATTCTTTTAACCTATGGACTCATGATGCCTGATTCTTTAGTTTCAACAAAGCCGATACCTTCCCATGATCGTCTCATCATGGCTCTTGATGTTCCTACGATTGAGGAAGCCAAGGTCTTGGTTGAGACCTTGGGTGAGGCCGTCACCTTCTATAAAGTAGGCCTTGAATTATTTATGTCGGGTGGTTACTACGATTTGATCGAGTGGTTGAATGCTCGTAACAAGCGTGTTTTCGCTGATCTAAAATTCTTCGATGTTCCTGAAACGGTTGCTAGAGCCATCCGCGTGCTGAGTCAGCATGGAGTCGATTTCGCCACGATTCACGGAAATGATGCCATTATGGAAGCGGCGGCCAAAGCAAAAGGAAATCTGAAGGTTTTAGCAGTGACTGTATTAACGAGCCTTGATCAGGGTGATATGAAAGATCTCGGATTTGACTGTGACGTTTCAAGATTGGTGCTTTCTCGAGCCCGAAGAGCACTGGCCGTTGGATGTGATGGTGTGATCTCATCAGGACTCGAGGTGCCTCAACTCCGCGCCGAAGTGGACAACAAACTTTTGGTCGTATCACCCGGAATTCGTCCGGTTGAAAATCGTCCTTCCGATGATCAAAAGCGGGTTGTGACAGTCGAGCAAGCGTTCAGAAATGGCGCTGACTATGTGGTTGTTGGGCGGCCCATACGCGATGCATCTAACCCTAAAGCCGAGGCGGAGAGAGTTCAGAGTCAGATAGCAACCGTATTCAAAAAATAGAACCATCCCTATTTCAAATGACCCGGTAAATAAAAAACCCCAGCAAGCACGTGGCCCGCTGGGGTTTTATTTACAAAGCTACTGTAGGTATATTCTAAAAGGGAATATCGTCATCAAAGTCAGCGTCCATTCCGCTCGGGGGTGCATAGGATGAGGGTGATGATTGAGGTGCAGACTCATATCCTGAACCTGAAGATGGTCTAGAACTTGGTCCTGAGCCTTCACCAGCGGCACGATCAAGCATCTGCATTTCATTCGCTACGATTTCTGTGGTGTAGCGGTCCTGTCCGTTCTTGTCTTGCCACTTTCTAGTTTGTAGACGCCCTTCAAGATACAGTTTGCTGCCTTTCCTGAGGTAGTCCCTAGCAATTTCCGCCGTTCTTCCGAACATAACCACTCTGTGCCATTCGGTTCGTTCTTGAAGCTGTCCTTGCTGATCCTTCCAAGCCTCGCCCGTAGCAATGTTCAGATTGGCAACAACACTACCGTTAGGTGACTGCCGAATTTCAGGGTCGGCTCCTAGGTTTCCTACAAGAATAACTTTATTGACGCCGCGTGAGGCCATGATACGTCTCCTATGATTCCAGGGCGGGAGTAAATGACATGATTGGGTCTATTGTACTTCAATCGTCAAACGAATGACCTGTATTTAGAGAGATTGTTAACTGGAGCAAAGACGCTATTATTTACCGTTGTTAAGGTCCTTAGGATTGTCCCAGGTAATTGCATCGCTTTGGACTTCTTTTTGAGTTTTACAGGTACCCGTCCAAAAATGCTTGCCGTACGGACATTCGGATTCTTTCTGATTCGTCGCTGGCTTTGGATCGGTGGATGGTTGCGAGGTAGGAGAGGCGCTGCACCCTATGAGTGCAGCTGCGATGATACCTAGAGCGATGCGCTTCATGAAAAAATATCCAAATCCGGTTGATGGTTGAGTAGCGGGATCGGAATAAAGTCCGACCCCAAACACTATTATCCCTGAAGATGCTTTAAAACTTCATCTAACATTTTTTTGGCATCCCCAAAAAGCATTCGATTGTTTTCTTTGTAGAAGAGAGGGTTATCAACCCCAGCATAGCCTGATGCCATGGATCGCTTCATGACAATTGAATGTTTGGCTTTCCATACTTCAAGGACCGGCATGCCTGCAATAGGACTGTTAGGGTCTTCTTGTGCCCCAGGGTTCACGATATCGTTAGCTCCAATCACCATCACGACGTCGGTTTCAGGGAAATCCTCGTTAATCTCATCCATTTCCAGAACAATGTCGTACGGAACTCTGGCTTCAGCAAGCAAAACATTCATATGACCTGGCATTCGGCCGGCAACGGGGTGTATAGCAAACCGAACATCAACCCCTTTATCACGCAAGAGTTTCGTGATTTCCTGTACCGTATGCTGCGCCTGCGCGACAGCCATTCCATAACCTGGAACAAGAACAACATGGCTCGCATTACGAAGCAGTTCTGCGGTTTCTTCTGAGCCAATCGGCGTCACCTCGCCCTCAGGTACAACACCTGCAGCGGGTGATGCCCCTCCGCTTGTGCCAAAACCCCCCGCAATAACAGAAAGGAAATGCCGATTCATGGCCCTGCACATGATGTAGGAAAGGATGGCACCTGATGACCCAACTAATGCGCCGATCACAATCAGAAGATCATTGTTCAGCATGAAACCAGTTGCAGAAGCCGCCCAACCAGAATAGCTGTTGAGCATAGAGACTACCACCGGCATATCCGCACCACCTATAGCCATAACCATATGGATGCCAAACAGTAAGGCGATCCCTGTCATGACATAAAGAGGGAGAAGATCATGGCTGCCCTCAAGGCTCAGGAACCATTTGCCCACCACAATAGCTGTGATGAGAAGGCCAAGATTGAACAGGTGTCTTCCGGGGAGCGTGATGGGTTTGCCCGTGATTTTTCCCGAGAGTTTCCCAAAGGCAATGATTGAGCCTGAGAAGGTGATCGCGCCTATAAGGATCCCAATATAGATCTCAACTTCATGGATGGTCTTATCAACGCCGGTTAGCTCCTGGCTTGAGTCTAGATAGTTGGCATAACCTACAAGCACCGCAGCCAGACCTACGAGACTATGCATGAGCGCTACGAGCTCAGGCATTTCTGTCATCTTGACCTTTTTAGCGGCAAAAATACCAATGGTTGCCCCAATTGAAATGGCAATAACTAGTGGAAGAAAACCCGAATCGGTCACCTTGGGGCCTGATATGGTCGCAAGGATTGCGATGCTCATGCCTAAAATCCCGAAGAGATTACCTTTGCGGGCTGTTTCTGGGTTGGAAAGTCCACCGAGACTCAAGATAAAGAGTACAGTGGCTGCTATATAGGAAACAGTAACCAGTCCTTCAGTAAACATGTATATACACTCCGTTATTCTTATTTTCGGAACATGCTTAGCATGCGCTGGGTAACCCAGAAGCCGCCGGCCATGTTGATGGAGGTCAGTACCAGGGCGACACTAGCCAAGATGACGATTTCAGGTGAAGAAATCTGAACCAGTGCACCGATGGCAATGATGCTGGAAATGGCGTTTGTAACGCTCATCAGAGGGGTGTGCAGGGCGGGTGTTACATTCCAGATCACCATATAGCCGACGAAGCAGGCCAACACAAAAACGGTGAAGTGGGCCATGAACGCTTGGGGTGCATTGGCGCCTACCCACCAGAACAGGAGTCCTGCAATCACCATTTTTAGGGTCAGAGAAGCCCAAGCAGGGAGTAGCGGTGGTTTGACTGCCTTTTGTATCGATGATGTTTCAGCTTTCTGGCTAGGCTTAGGTGCTGCCGATACCGAGATTGGGGGTGGTGGCCAGGTTATGGAGCCATCTTTCACTACCGTTGCACCGCGAATCATCTCATCGTCCATATTGATGACTATATCCCCGTCTTTTTCTTTGCAAAGCTCTTCCAGTAAGCGAAGGAGATTGGTCGAATAGAGGGTGGATGATTGGCGAGCTAACCGGCTAGGTAAGTCGGTATAGCCTATGATGGTAACGCCATGCCGCACGACAACCTGACCTGGTTCGGTGAGTTCACAATTACCTCCTTGTTCTGCGGCTAAATCGACAATGACGCTTCCAGGTTTCATGCTCTTGACCATCTCGGTAGTGATGAGCCTTGGAGCTGGCTTACCTGGGATCAAGGCGGTCGTGATGATGATGTCCACGTCTTTTGCCTGGTTGGCGTAAAGTTCCTTCTGTGCCTTTTGGTAACCTTCACTCATTAGTTTGGCGTAGCCGCCTGCCGTTGAGCCTTCTTCCTGGTAGTTAACTTCAACGAATTCGGCACCCATGGATTTAACCTGATCTTTCACCTCAGGTCGGGTGTCTGAGGCTCTCACAATCGCTCCGAGCCCATTAGCAGCCCCGATAGCCGCGAGGCCCGCTACGCCGACACCGATGATGAAAACCTTGGCGGGGGGGACCTTTCCAGCGGCTGTTATTTGACCGGTAAAAAAGCGACCAAATTCGTGTGCGGCTTCTATGACGGCACGATATCCAGCGATGTTGGCCATCGAACTTAGGGCGTCCAGTTTTTGGGCTCTTGAGATCCTGGGCACGCTGTCCATAGCGATGACGGTGGCGCCAAGCTGGGCTAGATGGTTCATGAGCTCAGGATTTTGAGCTGGCCAGATAAAACTGACCAGTGTTTTTCCTTGTGGAAACTCTTGGAGTTCATCGATAGAACCTTCGGCGTCCTGCTCAGGGCCACGAACCTTCAGTATGATGTCGGATTCTGACCAGACTTTTGACCGCTCGGCGATGTTACAGCCGGCTTCACGATAGGCATCGTCTGAAAAGTTAGCTCCTTCGCCAGCACCGTTTTCGACGGTTACACTGAAACCCAGTTTTATGAGTTTTTCTGCGACCTCTGGAACAGTGGCGACGCGTTTCTCGCCGGTATGAATTTCTTTTGGGACACCAATTCGCATAAAGGCTTCTCCTCGATATAATTCATTGGGTGCAGTTCATTGCCGCACGGTTTTTTTTTGCCCACAGTCGACCAGGAAGGTGCCACAATGGCTGATAAGTAGCCCGTCTGGCAGAGTCCAATGGACGTTAAGACAAAAGAATATTCGGAACGTCCCCACTGGCCTCAGTCTATGTAATGTAATTGTGTGGTCTGGTCAACTTTTTCATGGGGCTTTTTTTATTAAATGCGTTTCCACCGACATCGATCCATTTCATCGAATTCATGAACGAGCTTATTCAAGTTGATCAATTGTTCCGCTACTACGGTGACCATTGTGCGGTGAACAATGTCACGTTTACGCTAAAGAAAGGTGAGATCCTAGGGTTCCTGGGGCCTAATGGTGCGGGTAAGTCATCCACCATGCAGATGATTTGTGGCAACCTTTCGCCTACCGCTGGACAAGTCAGGATTAACGGTATTGATATCCTAGACCACCCAAGGGAAGCGAAACGAGAGCTCGGGTATCTTCCCGAAATTCCTCCTGTCTATCGAGAGCTCACTGTGGATGAGTATCTGGAGTATTGCGCTCGTTTGCACGGGATTCCAAAATCTAAGAGGCAGGTTGCTATTGCTGTAGCCAAAGATCGTTGTGGACTCGGGGATGTAGGTTCCCGACTCATAGGCAATCTTTCAAAGGGCTATCAGCAACGTGTAGGGATTGCTCAAGCGATCGTTCATATGCCTGCTGTCATCATTCTAGATGAGCCTACTGTAGGTCTGGATCCTCTTCAGATACGAGAAATTCGTGAATTAATTCGTGAGCTGGGTAAGGAACACGGTCTGATTCTTTCCACGCATATTTTGCCCGAGGTACAAGAATCGTGTACGTGGGTACAAATCATCCACCGAGGGTCTTTGGTCTTAAATGACAGCATAGAAGGACTTGAACAACAGATGCGGGCTTCGAGCCTGCTCCTGAGTCTTAGAGAGCAACCCGTGTTGTCGAAATTCCATGAGATACCCGGTGTTCACCATGTTGAGGCCGTGCCAGAAGGGCAGTGGCGTGTATTTCATGATCGAGAGACAGTGCCTTCGGAGGCCATTGCTGAGCTGGTGGTGAGTTCAGGTTGGGGGCTCAGGGAAATGACGCCGGAGCGCAGAAGCATGGAACAGATCTTTATTGATATTACTCAGGACGCTGAAGGCGTTCGGGAGTTGGGGTCATGATGGCATTCGTGATTGCAGGCCGTGAGTTTAAGACACTCTTTTTGTCTCCGCTTGCTTGGACCATTTTAGGGGTGATCCAGATTATTTTAGGGTACATGTTTTTGGCCCAACTGGATTATTTCTTGATGGTGCAATCCCGAATTTCTGGAATGGAGAGTGCGCCAGGTGTTACAGATCTCTTGGTTGCTCCTTTGTTTGGTAATGCTGGCGTTATTTTGCTCTTAGTTACGCCATTGATGACCATGCGCCTGATCAGCGAAGAAAGAAAAAATCGAACCTTAAGTCTGCTTTTTACTGCACCTGTTTCAATGACTGAAATCATCATCGGTAAATACTTGGGTGTGCTGGGCTTTCTCCTTCTGATGGTCTGCATGTTGTTACTGATGCCGCTATCGCTTTTGGTCGGCGGTGGTCTGGATTTCGGGAAACTGGCAGCATGTACACTGGCCCTCACCTTGTTGCTGTCGGGCTTTGCTGCCTTAGGTCTTTATATGTCGACCCTGACAGCGCAACCTACGGTTGCTGCTGTGAGCTCATTTGGAGCGCTCCTTCTATTGTGGATTATTGATTGGAGCGGCCATGCTGGTGGCCGTTTAAATCATCTTCTTGAAGAGCTCTCATTACTGCGACACTACGAAGGTCTATTGAAGGGTCTAATAAGCACTCATGATCTCGTCTATTTCTTTTTGTTCATTACGACCTTTCTGGTTCTCAGTATTCACCGACTTGATAACGACCGTCTGCAAAAATGAAGATTAATCGTAAGACGCATCTAGAAATTCGACTTCAGAATCTCCTCTTCAGTCTCCTGTTCCTCGTGGCGGTGGGTCTCGTCGGTTGGTTAAATACCCAATACACGCTTCAATTTGACTGGACCGCTAGTCACCGTCATACCCTTTCTGAACCGAGTCTTAAGGTTTTGTCTCTGCTGAAAGAGCCCCTGGTAGTCACGGCTTATGCCCGTGAGAATCAGCAAGTACGTGAGCCAATAAGTGATCTGGTGGCACGTTATCAGCGATACAAAAAAGATCTTGCGCTCGATTTTATTAATCCGGATACGCAGCCTGACAAAGTGAGGGAACTGGGTATTTCTGTGGACGGCGAGCTCGTGATCGCCTACCAAGGACGAACTGAAAAACTGCAAGATCCGAATGAAACATCCGTGACCAATGCTTTGCAGCGACTTGCAACGGCTGAAGAGCGCCGGATCGTATTTCTGCAAGGTCATGGTGAGCGTTCGCCTCAAGGCGAAGCTAATCATGATCTTCATCTTTATGCTGATGAACTAAAGCGGCGTGGATTTACGGTGACGCAACAGAATCTGGCTGTAGCACCATTGATCCGATCTGAAACGGATGTGCTTGTGATTACAGCGCCAAAATCACAGTATTTGCCCGGTGAATCCAAATTGGTACTGGAGTATATCAATCAGGGGAGAAACCTCTTGTGGTTGGCTGATCCGGGGGAACTTCGTGGCTTGAGTGGCCTTGCCGATCGACTTGGAATGGGTTTTCTGCCAGGAACGGTCGTAGATGCATCCACCCAACTCTTAGGGATTGACGATCCCACATTTGCGCTGGTCTCGGATTATCCGCCTCATGCTTTAACCCAGGGTTTCAAAGAGATGACTCTATTTCCGACGGCAGCAGCGTTGGTTCAACTGAAGCAAAATGATTTTCAGGCCGTGACCATATTGTCCACCCAGCCGAGATCTTGGACAGAAATAGGTTCTCTACAGGGCAAAATTGGTTTTGACCAGGAAAAAGGAGAAAAGCAAGGTCCCCTCGAGCTTGGGTATGCTTTGACACGTACCTTTAAGCAGCCCTTGCAGAAGAGGACTTCTGAATTGTCTTCTGAGCCCTTAGCCCAACAGAGTATTCAGCAGAGAATTATTGTGGTTGGCGACGGTGATTTTGTTTCCAACGGTTTTGTAGGAACAGGGGGCAATCTAGATCTCGGGGTAAATATGATCCAATGGTTAAGTCGTTCAGATCACCTCATTAATATTCCGGCTAAAATGGCCCCCGATCGTAAACTTGATCTGTCACCTATTGCATCCAGCTTGATCGCCATTGGTTTCCTCTTCGTGTTACCTGCTCTACTCATTGGGATAGGTGCATGGATTTGGTTTAAGAGGAGAAGTCGCTGATGCGATCCAAGACGATTCTGAATCTGATGCTTCTTGGCGTGATCGCAAGCTTAGGGGTTATTGCCTATCTAGAGCCTGGAAAAAAGCCCGAAGTGACTGAAACACTGGCAAAGCTCGATGCAAACCAGATCACAGAGATCACGCTCAAGAATAAAGAGACGATTGTTTTCCAAAAGAAGGAGGGAGTTTGGCGACTAAGCGAACCCTTTCCAGCTCCGGTCAACCAGATACGTATTAATCAGCTTGTTGACATTGCCTCAAGCCAAAGCCTAGTGCACTACCCCATCAAACCGGACGAGTATGCTCGTTTCGATTTGGTTAATCCTTTGGCGACCTTAACGTTGGGTGGAAAGACGCTTAACTTTGGTGGCGTGGATCCTATTAATCTCCGTCGTTATGTACGTATTGATGACACTCTTCACCTCGTTAACGATGATTTCTTTCACCACCTGAATGCAATAGCGACTGATTTTGTGGATAAAAGGCTCTTGCCGGAAGGCGCTAAGGTGAACGAAATTTCTGTGCCCGGGGTCAAGGTAAGCTTAAATGATGATGGAAAATGGTCGGATAATAACGGGAAGCAGGACTATGCGGAATGGGCTTTGATTTGGGCGACTTCGAGAGCGATTGACGTCAAGCGCCTTAGTAGCAACTCAACGGGTGAGGTGATTCATATTGGTCTTTTAGGACGTGATCCGATTGACTTCACCATCATCAAGCGTGAGGGTGGCCTTATACTGGGCCGGACCGATCTAGGGCTTCAGTTTGAACTGACTTCTGAAACCGCCAAGTCTCTGCTTATGGCGCCCTTGCGACAGGTTTTATCCAAAGACTCGTCTCCTCCTTCGTTAGATGAGGAGCGACAAGACCCAACTGAAATACCTCCGGATCTAGATGCTGTCGAAGGGGAGGAATCTTCGAGTCATCCCGCCGAAGAAGAGCAGGAACCGGGTCGCGACGATGATACAGAATAAATGGATTGGCAGATCAGTCTCGTTATGCCTGCTCTTGTCAGACCGCCTCTGTCCGACCTCATAAATGCCTGAGTTGCCTGAGGTCGAAACAACGCTTAGAGGCATTGCGCCTCACCTTTCAGGGCGAACCATAGCAGATCTGGTTATTCGAGATTCTAGGTTGCGGTGGCCTATTCCAGAGGGTCTAAGGGATAAGGTCCGGGGGCAATGCATTACCGGGCTCAAACGGAGAGGAAAGTACATCCTTATCCAATTGCAGGCTGGAACGCTGATCCTCCATCTTGGCATGTCGGGTAGTCTAAGGTTGACCTCATCCGATCAGGCGAACAAGAAACACGACCACTATGACCTTCTTCTGGATAGTGGAGCATTGCTTCGATACCATGATCCAAGACGCTTCGGTTGTCTTCTTTGGACCTTTGACGAGCCAGAGCGCCATGCTTTGCTTAAAAGGCTTGGTCCAGAGCCCTTGGAAAGAGAATTTCAGGGTTCGGTCTTGTTCGAGCGAGCGAAGCGTTCGAGAATTCCAGTCAAGACGTTCATCATGAAAGGCGAGGTCGTCGTTGGCGTGGGGAATATCTATGCGAGTGAGTCCCTTTTTAGAGCGGGCATATTGCCCGAAAGAGAAGCCGGTCAGTTATCAAAAGAACAGTTTGATCGTTTAGCTCTTGCCATTAAAGGTGTCCTTGAAGCCTCAATAGCTCAAGGTGGAACGACGCTGCGCGATTTTGTTAACGAGTCAGGGGTACCCGGCTATTTCAAGCAAACTTTGAATGTATACGACCGCGCGGGTGAACCTTGTCGGTATTGTGGTGAACTGATTCGCAGTGGTCGAATGGCCCAAAGGGCCACTTACTGGTGTCCTAGTTGCCAGGCTTAAGCATGTTTCTAAGTTGGGTAGCTTCCTTCAGTGCCACTTCAACATCCTCTGCTAGGACATTGAAGTGGCCCATTTTACGACCCAGACGTGCGGATGATTTTCCGTACAGATGCAGCATGACATTAGGCTGACTCATGAGCTTATCCCAAGCGGGCTCTCCACTGTTCCAGACATCGCCCAACAGATTGACCATCACAACAGGGCTCAGGAGTCGGGTCCCCCCAGGAGGAAGGCCGCAAAGGGTTCGGACCTGCTGTTCAAACTGACTGGTCATTGTGGCATCCAGTGTGAAGTGTCCACTGTTATGTGGGCGTGGGGCAATTTCGTTGATTACAAGGCGATCACCCTCCAGTACGAAGAACTCAACCCCCAATACCCCAACGTAATTCATGGCTTCAGCCAGAGATAGGGCCATCTCACGAGCTTCTTCTGCAACGTCCTGAGGTACTCTGGCCGGGATGATGCTGACATCCAGAATACCATTTTCGTGTCGATTCTCTGCAACGGGGAACGTGAAGGATTCTTTTGGACCCGTCCTAGCTACGATCACAGAGACTTCCGTTTTGAGATCGAGCATTTTTTCTAGAACACAGTCCTTTTTTCCAAATGATGCAAACGCTGTCCTAGCTTCTTCGGCTGTTTGGACTCTAATTTGCCCTTTACCGTCGTAACCGAGTCTTGCAAGCTTCAGAATTCCAGGCAAATAATCATCGAGGTTTTGTTGGAGGTCGTGATCATTTCTGATGGGAAGATAAGGTGCAACGGCAAGTCCAACGTTTGAAATATAGGTCTTTTCAGTGATACGGTCTTGCGCAATGGAGACGCATTCTGCGGATGGCGAGACTTTTATGGATTGTGCTAATCGGCTAAGGCTCGTGGCCGGAACATTCTCAAATTCTGTTGTGACGGCGGCGCAGGTTTTGGCCATCTTATCGAGCGCAGCTTGATCATCATAAGGAGCGCAAATATGAACGTTTGCAAGACTGCCCGCTGGACTTTCTGGATCAGGATCGAGCACGGTCACTTCATAACCCATGGCACGGGCAGCCGAGGTGAACATGCGGCCTAGTTGTCCGCCGCCAATTATTCCAAGCATTTCACTGGGCAAAATGTGTTTCATGGATTTCTCGTGGGTAAAGGCTGTTCAGTTAGCCTGAGAGGCTTATGAGTCAATCGATTTCAGGCAAACGAGCAGCCAAGACACTCTCGGTCTGTACTTGACGGAAATGATCGAGACGGTCGCGTAGCTGAGAGTCTTGTGTCGCGATCATGGCCGCGGCAAATAAGGCTGCATTTACAGCACCGGCTTCACCTATTGCGAAGGTTGCCACAGGAATACCCTTTGGCATCTGTACGATGGAAAATAAAGAGTCTTTCCCTTTAAGGTAGCGACTAGGTACCGGTACACCAAGTACGGGTAAGGCTGTTTTAGCTGCCAGCATACCCGGAAGATGCGCAGCACCGCCCGCACCTGCAATAATGCACCTTAGTCCGCGATCGCGCGCTGTTTCTGCGTAACTGAAAAGCAAATCGGGTGTCCTGTGAGCGGAGACGACTTTAGTTTCGAACGAAACCCCAAGATCTTTCAGTTGCTTTGCCGCATGCTGCATAACGTCCCAGTCGCTCGTGCTGCCCATAACAATCCCAACTTGTATCATTCAGATCTCGCCTGTCAGTAAAAGGTCGACATTTTAGCTTATTAAAACGGGTTGCAGGAGAAGTCTTCTTTGACTTGAAGAAATCGGGTTAAGCGATACTTAGCTTGGCCAGAGTCCTCTGAGATAAGCCGCCCTGAAATTAAAGATCGATTCCAGTCTGGATCGAATGAAGAGGGCATGGACAAAGCGACCGAAGAATCCCCAAGGCATGACATAGAAGACTTTATCCGTCATCTCAATGCCTCCAGAGACGGAGCGGAAGCTATGCTCGTGATACCAAAAGCGAAACGGTCCAATTCTTTGTTCATCCACAAAACGATACATATTTTCAACATGCTTGATTTCGGTGACCCAGGTCATAGGTATCCCGGCAATTGCAGCAATGCGATAAGAGATAATCAGTCCTGAATAAATCGCGTCGGGCACTTCTGAGGTGATTTGAAATCGAAGGAAAGAGGGTGTTATGGCTTCAAGATTTCTGGGCGTTGAAAAAAAAGGCCATGCTTCTTCCAAAGTGATAGGGAGAGTTTGTTGTCGTTGAATGGTATAGACGTTCAAAAGAGCCCCCTGAAGGGTTTAGGTTAAGCTCAATTATGAGCGAAAACATTTTAACGGAGAAACCGCGATGAATACCGATTTTGACTTAACCGTTCTATATGATGGCGGTTGCCCTCTATGTAGTCGTGAAATTGACCATTACCGTCGAATAGACAAAGGAACGGCCATTCAATGGCTGGATGTGTCCATGATGGAGGAGAGTGAAATTCCTTTGAGTCTAAATAGAGAGGATACCCTTAAGATTTTTCACGTCATAGACGGTAATGACAAGATATATCGAGGTGCTTCAGGATTCATCAGGCTTTGGGACGCTTTACCGCGTTACGCGTGGCTCAGTTGGCTGTGTCGTCGCTTGGGTATTGTGCCCATGATGGATTGGGCCTACCAACGTTTTGCTGTCTGGCGATTCAAGAAACGCTGTAAAGACGGGTTGTGTGGGCTGGATGATGAGAGGACATCATCCTGATGCGAGTGTTGGTCTGGTTTCGTAATGATCTTAGGCTCAAGGATAACCCTGCTCTTCTTGCTGCTTGTGCCACCGGAATCGATCTCATTCCTCTCTATATCTATGATCCAAAAGGGACAACCGAGTGGGCCATTGGGAGCGCAAGTCGATGGTGGCTGCACCACAGTTTAAGTGAGCTCCGTCAATCCTTGAAGACCTTTGGAAGTGATTTGGTCCTTCGTTCAGGATCTGAATTTGACATCCTTACACAGGTTATAGAGCAGGAGTCGGTCGATTATGTTTTCTGGAATCGGCGTTATTCACCTGACGATATTGTAATCGACACTGCAATTAAGCGCGTCTTGAAGTCTAGAGGAGTCAAGGTCCAAACGTTCAACGGCTCTTTGCTCTACGAGCCTTGGGAGGTTGTGCGGGCGGGTGGGGAGCCCTATAAGGTGTTCACACCATTTTGGAATGCACTGCAGAAGCAAGGGCTCTATCGCATGCCCGAAGCAGCTCCTGAGGGTATACCCCATTTGCCCAAAATACAGGCAGGTCCAGAGATTGCTGATTTAGATCTCCTTCCAAAGATTCCTTGGGATCAAGGGTTTTGTGAGGAATGGGAGGTGAGTGAAAGGGCGGCTGAATCGAGACTCAGGACCTTTAAACATGGGGCGATCATGGGGTATCAGCAAATGAGGGACCGTCCTGATATCGAGGGCACATCAAAGCTCTCTCCATACCTTCATTTTGGTCAAATATCACCACGGCAGATCGTGGGAGAGCTATTGGATACGACAGGGATCATTGGTGGTGCTGGAGGACTTGCTTTTGTCAGAGAAATCGCCTGGAGAGATTTTGCCCACCATCTCCTCTACTATTTTCCGGATACTCAAGATCAGCCTCTTGATAAACGTTTTGTCCGCTTTCCTTGGTCTCAAGATGATGAGGCACTAAAGCGCTGGCAACGAGGTATGACAGGTGTTCCGATTGTTGACGCTGGCATGCGAGAGTTATGGCATACCGGTTGGATGCACAATCGCGTTCGAATGATTGTAGCCTCCTTCCTCACTAAAAACCTACAGTTACATTGGCTTCACGGCAGTCGGTGGTTTTGGGATACTCTGGTAGATGCTGATCTTGCGAGCAATTCGTTTGGTTGGCAGTGGTCTGCAGGCTGCGGCGCTGATGCGGCTCCTTTTTTTCGAATCTTTAACCCCGTTCTTCAAGGCAAGAAGTTTGATCCGAATGGAGATTATGTGAGGCTTTGGGTTCCAGAGCTAAGCCGAATGCCACTCGCTTACTTACATGAACCTTGGGCGGCCCCATTAACGGTTAAACAAACGGCAGGTGTGGTTCTGGGGGAACAGTATCCGGAACCTATCGTCGATTTGAAGGAGAGTCGTCGGGTGGCCCTCGAAGGGTTTGCGACACTAAAAGAAATCTGAATCGCGACGAAGGCGGCATAAACCGTTAAAATTGAATGAGCGCAATGTGTCTCCTTCATTTCCAACTTAGCCATCCATTTAAGACGTGAACGCCATACTCCACGAACAGATTCCTTTAAAGGATTTTACTGAGAAGGCTTACTTGGATTACTCCATGTATGTCATCCTTGATCGTGCTCTCCCTAATATAGCGGATGGATTAAAGCCTGTTCAAAGGCGCATCGTATTTGCTATGTCTGAGTTGGGTCTTGGACCGAGCTCTAAATATAAGAAATCGGCAAGGACCGTAGGTGACGTTCTGGGTATGTATCATCCTCATGGCGATCAGGCTTGTTATGAAGCTATGGTGTTGATGGCACAGCCATTTTCCTATCGCTATCCATTGATTGATGGTCAGGGAAACTGGGGCTCACCTGATGACCCAAAATCATTCGCGGCCATGCGCTATACCGAGTCAAGGCTGACGCCTTACGCTCAGACCTTATTGGCTGAGCTCGGTCAAGGAACCGTGAACTGGGTGCCGAATTATGATGGTACTAAGGACGAACCTACCTTGCTTCCAGCGCGTCTTCCTAATGTTCTTTTAAATGGTTCAACGGGTATCGCGGTTGGTATGTCAACCGATATCCCGCCTCATAATCTTCGTGAGGTGGTCGAAGCTTGTATTTTGTTGTTAGATCATCCCGACGCTACTTTAGAGCAAATCGCTGAATTGATCCGCGGACCTGATTTCACCACCGAAGCTGAGATCATTACCTCGCGTGAAGAGCTTTTAAAGATGTACCAAACAGGCAATGGCTCGGTACGACTGCGGGCACGGTGGGAACTTGAAGACGGAAATGTGGTGATTACCGCGCTTCCTCATCAGGTTTCGGGTGATTCAGTATTGCAGCAAATTGCCCAGCAAATGCAGGCCAAGAAACTGCCTCTGGTAGAAGACCTGCGCGATGAGTCGGATCATGAAAATCCGACGCGTCTTGTCATTATGCCTCGTGGCAGAAAGATCGATGCGGATCAGTTGATGTCGCATTTATTTGCAACCACGGATCTTGAGCGAACGTACCGGGTTAATCTCAATATGATTGGCCTCAGCGGAAAGCCTCAAGTCAAGAATTTGCGAGATATCCTCAAGGAATGGCTCGTATTTCGGATTGAAACTGTTCGTAGGCGATTAAATTATCGCCTCGATAAGGTAAATGCACGATTGCATATCCTAGAAGGATTACTGATTGCGTTCCTCAACATAGACGAGGTGATCGCCATCATTCGGCAGGAAGATGAGCCTAAGCCAGTTTTGATGGAACGATTTGCAATTACCGATACTCAGGCAGAAGCCATTCTTGAGCTCAAGCTCAGACACCTTGCAAAACTCGAAGAATTCAAGATTCGGGGAGAGCAGGCAGAGCTAGCTAAGGAGCGAGAAATGTTGGAAGGGCTGCTTGGCTCTCCCAAAAAACTCAATGCTTTAATCAAAAAAGAGCTGCAGCAGGACGCAGATAAGTTCGGAGATGCCAGACGCTCACCGATTGTGGTCCGTCAGGCTGCTCAGGCTTTAGATGTGACTACAGTGATCGGTAGTGAGCCGATGACCATCGTACTTTCAGAAAAGGGTTGGGTTAGGACGGCTAAAGGATACGATATCGAGCCAGCGACCTTGACCTATCGTTCCGGTGACTCCTTCTTGGCTTCAGCGCAAGGCCGAAGCAACCAGCCTGTGTTTTTTCTGGATTCAACCGGGCGGAGTTATGCTGTTCCAACACATGAATTACCCTCGGCTCGAACACAAGGTGAGCCGTTGACCGGTCGTCTCAATCCACCTGCTGGAACGGTCTTTTGTTCGGTCGTGACCGGGAATGATGACGATTGGTACTTGCTTGCGACCTCAGCTGGTTACGGATTCGTGACTCAGATAAAGGAGTTCTATACCAAGAACCGGGCAGGTAAGGCTCTATTGACTGTTCCTGATCAGGCCTCCGTTATGAACCCGGTCCGGGTCGGATCGCTCGAAACCAGTCGTATTGCTGTTGTAACCCTCCAAGGACGGCTGTTGGTCTTTCCGGCGGCGGAAATTCCTGTCCTTAATAAGGGGAAGGGCAATAAACTGATCCAGATTCCACCGGCTGATTTGGCGTCACGCAATGATCTGGTAATGGGGCTTGCAGATGTTCCAGAAGGGGCGAGTCTCAAATTGCATTGTGGTAAGCGGCATTTGACCTTGAGTCCCTCAGATCTTAGTCACTACCTCGGTATGCGTGCACGAAGAGGCAATCATTTGCCAAGAGGGTTCCAAAGAGTGGAGCGACTTGAAGTTATCCTGGATGTATAAAGGTGACGTCTTGCTGAATGCAGCTAATCCGTTTGACATGCTTTACGATCTCGAAATCGATGCTACAGGTCTTTTGTGCCCTTTGCCGCTTCTACGGCTAAAGAAAGGGCTACAGAGTCTTGAGGTTGGGCAGGTCTTGAGAATTGAGGCCACGGATCCTGCGTCGACGCTCGACTTCGGCGTTTTCCTCGAACAGTCAGGTCACCAGTTGCTTGAGCAAACCGAGGTGGCGGGGATTCTGTGTTATGTCATTCGTAAACGTTAATCTACCTTCATGAGAACCATGTTTAAACACAGGTTATGGTATTTCACCGTATTCTTGTTTCTATGCGCGCATACGGTTTTCGCGGCTTCTGATAGCACCTTCTTGGTCCTTAACTATCACGACATCATTCAAGAGGAGGAGCGTGTACCTCCTTTTGATCGAGTAGCCGTCAGCCAAAAGCATTTTGAGAGCCATTTCGCTTGGCTCAAGAATCATGGTTATCACGTGGTTTCATTTCAACAGGTTATTGACGCCAGTCAGGGCATTCGATCGCTACCTGAGAAGTCTGTATTACTGACATTTGATGACGGGTATCAGAGCTTTTATACCCGAGTCTTTCCATTGCTCAAGAAATATCACTACTCAGCCGTTGTCGCTCTAGTAGGGTCTTGGATGGATCAGAAGCCCGACTCGACGGCACCCAAGGATAAAGCCCTCTTAAGCTGGGGACAAGTACGAGAGCTGATCGATTCAGGTCTTGTGGAGGTCGCCTCACACAGCTATGACCTTCATCGGGGTATCGTGGCTAATCCCCAAGGGAACGAACAGGCTGCGGCAACTGCCCACGCTTACGATACAGACCTCGGACAGTATGAGGACGATGAGGAATATCGGCAGCGAGTGGCCTCGCAGGTTGCACAAAGCAGAGACTTTATTTGGCAGAACGCGGGGATTGTGCCCAGGTTGATGGTATGGCCATTTGGTGAATATAACGAAACGGTACTAGTGGCTTCTAGAGAAGCGGGTATGCCCTTTACCATGGCGCTCAGAGATGGAATGAATACCTTCGCAGATCTTAGGGCTATACGAAGACTCTTGATCTCTGATGATCCAGATGAACATCAATTCGAAGCTATTGTGACCCATCTTCGCAGTGATCGTCCGCAAAGAGTGGTTCACATGGATCTTGATTTTATCTACGACGCCGATAAGGAGCAGTTGGCGAAGAATCTTGATGCCCTGATTGATCGCATCAGAGAGATGGCGGTGACTACCGTCTATCTACAGGCATTCTCTGATCCCGATGGTGATGGAAACGCCGATGCACTTTATTTCCCCAACCGTCATCTTCCTGTTAAGAGCGATCTTTTTAATCGTGTAGCCTGGCAGTTGAAGACCCGATCGGGTGTCAAAGTGTATGCTTGGATGCCAATGATGGCTTACAAAGCCGATGTGCCGAATGAATGGCGAGTTAAGGAGTGGCGAGAGGGAAAAGCGCAAGATGCTGCTCACATCTACACGCGTATTTCACCTTTCAATGCTGATGCGCGTCGCTGGGTGGGTGATCTTTACGAGGATCTGGCCAAGTTTGCGGCATTCGATGGCTTGCTGTTTCATGATGATGGAATTCTCTCTGACTTTGAGGATGTCTCTCCAAGTGCACTCGCTTACGCCAAGAATGTTTGGGGGCTAAGTTATCGGTTCGAGACCTTGCACGATACTCCGGCACACCGCATGGCATGGGCGAAGCATAAAAGTGAATTAATGCTTCAGTTTACCGATTATTTATCTGAACGAGTTAGGTTGTACCGTCCGCTGCTTAAGACAGCTCGTAATATTTATGCGCTTCCAATCCTTCAACCTGAGAGTGAGGAATGGTATAGCCAGTCCTTGCAAGGTTTCTTAAAGCATTACGATTACGTCGCAATTGAGGCGATGCCCTTTATGGAGAAGGCCAAAGATCCTTTGCCGTGGCTTAGGCAATTAGCTAATAAGGTCGCAGAGCAACCCGATGGGCTAAAAAAATCGGTCTTTGAGCTTCAGTCTGTCGACTGGAATACCCAGCAACCGGTTAGCATGGGGGCTTTCCAAAGCCAAATTAAACTTCTGAAAGATGCCGGTGTGCGTCATCTTGGGTATTATCCAGATAACGTTTACGATGATCAGCCAAAGATGGTAACCCTGAAGAAGTATTTCTCCATACAGATTCAACCTTGATCAGCAGAGTGCACTACGATACATGAATAGCTTTTGGGAGCACCTCGAAGAGCAGTGGCATTCGATTCAGGCTCACATCCACAGTGGACTTCCTGCTCTTTTTAACTGGAATGGTTGGGGCGAGGTCGATGATGCCTTTGCCCGGTTTATGTTCTATTACCCCTTGTTTATGGCCTACGTATGGATGATTGGGGCTCTTATCTATTATGTTCGCTGGGAAAAGCGTCCATCCTATGACTATCACCCTGAACTATCGAATTATCCAGCTGTTTCGATCCTTATCCCTTGTCATAATGAAGCAGACAACATCCGCGAAACGATCCATTTCTGTCTAAATCAAGATTATCCAAACTTTGAGATTATCGCGATCAACGATGGTAGCCGTGACAATACCCTTGAAATTCTTGAGCATCTGGCTACTGAACACACACGCTTGCGCGTCATCAACCTTGCCAGCAATCAAGGCAAGGCTGTGGGTCTTAGAACAGCCGCTTTATTGACGGAAAATGAATATTTAGTCTGCATTGATGGAGATGCTTTGTTGTCTCCGGATGCAACGCGTTGGATGGTAAGTCACTTTCTCGATAATCCAACGGTTGGAGCCGTTACCGGTAACCCAAGAATTAGAAATCGCTCCACTTTATTGGGAAGGGTTCAAGTCGGTGAATTTTCGGCCATTGTTGGGATGATCAAGCGGGCTCAGCGATTATATGGTCGCATCTTTACGATTTCTGGTGTGATTGCTGGTTTCCGAAAATCAGCGCTCCGAGAAGTGGGGTATTGGAGTCCTGATATGGTTACAGAGGACATCGATATCAGTTGGAAACTTCAATTGGCCGGATGGACCATTCGCTTCGAACCCAATGCGCTGTGCTGGGTGCTTATGCCCGAAACACTCGGTGGGTTATGGAAGCAACGAAGCCGTTGGGCGCAAGGTGGTGTCGAGGTGCTGATTCGTTACTTTCGTCATATGTGGCGGTGGACGTCCAAGGGTATGTGGCCGCTTTATGTCGAGTCCGTCGTGAGTATCGTTTGGTCTTTCCTTATTTTGGCGACCTTGCTACTGCTGCCATTGGAGTTTGTATATGAAACTCGCCGGGAACAATTGGCTGATCTTTCTCCTAGTTGGACCAGTATGCTCTTAAGCGTAACCTGTCTCGTTCAGTTCGCAGTGAGTTTGTTTATTGATTCCCATTACGAACGAAGGGTGGGTAATACAGCGAGGCATTATTACTGGATGATCTGGTACCCCATCGTCTACTGGATTATTAATGTTGCGACCACCGTGAATGGTTTTTTTGTGGCTGTAAGAAAGAAAAGGGGGCAGCGAGCGGTATGGGTAACGACGGATAGAGGGTTGAGGCAGGAATGAGCGATCATAGAAAACTCATTATTGATCTTCCTCATTTGCAGTCATTCACTCAGCGGGTGGGTTCACTTATTGTCGGCATCGCCTGCTGGCTTCTCTGGATTTATTTTCTGGTTCCGATCGTCACGCTGGCTGGCTGGTTAATGGGGGTTAGAAAATTCTCGCATGAAATACGTTGGTTTGGTGGCTACAAGAGCCTAGTGGGTTTAATGGAGTTGTATGCGGATACCGTAGTGGTTATTGCTGTCTTTTGGTTGCTTTGGACCGTGTTCACAAGTCTTCGTCCGGTGTTGAAACACCTACCGCCTAATTCATTTGATCAGTTACAGGCTGAGACTCAGTTTATTGAAACAGGTGTGTCTCTCTCAGCGTTATATTTCTCCTCATCAGTTACGGTAAGTTTTGACGACCATGGGCACATCACTGGAATATCGCCCTTATTTGTTGAGAATTCAATGGATACACCAACATGAAGAAGAGTGTGTGGTTAAGCTCAAGGACAGTCATCATGCTATCGGTGGCAATTGGTTGCTTTGAATTCATTGCTTGCTCAAGGATTTCACTCTCAGGCATTGATCTTTCTGCCAAACACGAGCCAGTTCCGCCTCCTGAGATTGATAAGAGTGATTTGATAGAGGGTGCAGGGGGGCTGGATGCAAGTCGTTCAAATCTTATGCAAGATGCGGAAGTCAATCGTCTCAACGTCCAATTGGTTTTTACAGGGACAGCGGGTGTAATTGTTCCTGAAGGGGCTTTGGTTAGTGACGGCGCCATTCGTTTTAGAACCACACAAGACGCACTCATTAATCGATCTGGGAGAAGTGAGCCGGTACTGGCTTTAAGTGTCCATCCATCGCGTGAACGTGTGCCAGCGAATGCCATTCAGACCATGGTAACTCGTCCCCCGTCTCAATACAGGGTTAATGTGACGAATCCAAAAGCTGCTTATGTAGAAGCCGAAACCCCGGGTGGTGAAACGATTACAAGGACTTCAGTAAACCTCATATTCACAGGAAATGCCGGATTTATGGTCAGGAAAGGGTTTGCAGTCAGTGATGACAAGCATCTATACAGGGTGAGTCGGGATATTACGATCGGTGAAACGGGAGAGTCTCGTCCTGTTGTTGCTATTGCGACGGTGGACGGATCTTGGACTGTGCCCCCGGAAACCGTGAGGTTCATTAATACAGCCACGTCCAATCTATTCCAAATCAAAGTCTCCAACCCCACTGAAGGAATTCCTGGCATCCCTGTCAAGCCCTAGAGACCTATCGATAATTTCCTACTTTATCTAGGATTGAATCAGGGCAATGTGGCGCCCTTAAAGAAATAACTGGCCATTGTTGTTGCTCAGAATGTGCCATGAGTAAGTCATCAGGGTCTACCGCAACGGCATGACTCACGATAGACAGCAGGGGTAGGTCAT
>Ga0364922_10125_pt1 | contig 44598 bp, 34 predicted proteins | sample ExccelJu500001D4_2_FD_206955 | JGI IMG/M metagenome (GOLD analysis project Ga0364922, IMG submission 206955) | Enriched cells from Trout Bog Lake Hypolimnion, Wisconsin, USA - BchlTB.June20.5000.01.D4 | ecosystem: Environmental > Aquatic > Freshwater > Lake > Hypolimnion/Profundal zone | place...
ATCGGCGAAGGCATGCAGATAGCGGCGCTCTATGTTGCCGCGGGCAGCTACTTCTATAAGAATAAAGCGTTCGTGGTAGGGTGCATTAACGTCGGCTTCGGAGTCGGGGCCACGCTTGGTCCGTATTGGGGAGCCCGGATCGCGGTGGCGGTAGGGACCTGGAAAACTCCATTTGCCGTCTTTTGCGTGGCAGGCCTGGTCATGGCCGCGGCTGTTTGGTTCATCATCCCAAGAAACTTTAGCGAACAAAGAGCGATTTCGAACGCCCAGGACGCCTCCATCGTCGTGGACAATATCCCTGAAAAGTTCTTCAATCGGAACATAAAACTGCTGATGATGTCGGTATTTGTCCTTGGCACGGTGGGATATGGCTACCAGGGGCTTTATGTAACCTTCTTGGTCAGGCATCTGCATTACACCACGGTCATGGCGGCGACGGCGTTCAGTTTCTACGGCTTTGGATGTATGCTCCCTATGCTCGGTGGATGGCTTGGAGACCGCTTTTCAAACCGTGGCGCCCTGATCACGGCGTATGCCTGCATGGCGGTGATCACCTACCTGCTATTCAATGTCGCGACCACACTGACGGAACACTGCATCCTGAGCTTCCTTCAGGCGTTCTTTTACAGCAGCACCTTGCATGTAAACCACCTGGCTCTTTTCCAGAGAAGCGTGCGACCCCACATGGTGGGCCGGGCGACCGGTCTGTTCACCTCAACCCACTTTATCTCGGGCTCATTTGCCGGATACTTACTAGGTTCGCTAGCGGGTAAGCTAGGTTGGGGAACGGCTGCACTGATCCAGGAAACATCGCTCTCAGTCGCGGCAATCATCGTGCTCCTGATGATCAATCCGAAGTTGCAGCTTAGCGTAAGGAACAAATTAGCCGGCGGACACTGATGCCGATTTGCAGGAAGTTGTTATAAGCGAAAGAACATAAGGAAATATCGGGGAGAATGGGGTAAGACCGCATGGATGCCGGAGCGGAAGACACCATTTTCCCCGAGTTGTGTTCGTTGAGTTATCCGGCGCATGGGGGAGTTTGTTGTGAGTGATGCAGTAAGAGTCTCTGAGAGTTCTGACGTTTCGCGTTTGCCGATATCCGATCTGAAGGCATTCATCGCCCGGGTATTTGAGTCGCTTGGGTTTTCTGTTGGGGATGCTGATCGTGCGGCCTTTTTGATGGCTGAGGCAGACGCCTGGGGTTCCGACGCGCACGGTGTATTTCGCTTACCGATGTATGTGAAGCGAGTTCAAAACGGGGGAATCAATCCGCGACCGAACATGCATATCATCCGCGAGCAGCCAGCCACCGCATTGCTCGATGGCGACAACGCCATGGGACACTTGTGCATGAGCCGGGCGGCCGAAATTGCAATCGAAAAGGCTCGCAAGTTGGGAGTCGCATGGGTAGGAGTCCGCAACAGCAACCATGCCGGGGCTGGATCACTGTACGCACGCATGCCACTGTCCCATGACATGGTTGGTATCTATGCCGCAGTGAGCGGAGCGAACCTTGTGCCCCCCTGGGGCGGAACCGAAAAACTTCTCAGTACGAACCCGCTCGCGATCGCTGTTCCTGGTTCCAAGCGCCCGGCGGTTGTCCTGGACATGGCCACGACCAATGCCTCATTCGGCAAAATCAAGGTGAAAGCACAGCAGGGCGAACCAATGCCCGAAGGCTGGATGATCGACCGGGAGGGGAATCCGCTGACCGATCCCAAGAAAGCACTGGAAGGATTCCTGCTGCCAATCGGAGGGGCTAAAGGTTATGGATTGGCCTTGATGATTGGTTTGTTGGGAGGCATCCTCAATGGGGCGACCTTTGGCAAGAGTGCCGTCGACTTCAGTACGGACCACTCCACCGTTACGAACACCGGCCAACTTTTGATTGCCGTCAACATTGCTGCATTTATGGATGTGCAGGAATTCAAAGATGGGGTGGACGAGATTTGGGATCAGATGAAATCTTCTCCAAGGCTGCCCGGCGTTGACGAAGTTCGACTCCCCGGAGAACGCTCCGCAAGGATCTATGAAGATCGTAAAGCGAACGGCCTTCTTTTGAGTCCCGAACAGCGTCGAGTTCTGGACGAACTGGCTGATGAACTGCATGTCCCTCGCGTTTGATGGATTGAAGTCTCGCTGTGGTTAGCTTCGGCGGAGTAAGTACCCAAGGTGTCGGCTCGGACCCGCGTTAGTCCGCAGTATCACTGTTTGTTGTGGTCCATAACAAATAGCGATCTTTCTTTATCTTGTAACGCGCCTGCTAACAGATCAGTTTAGAATCGTGGCAGTCTGCTAAGTCTCTGTGTGATTTAGTGGTGTTGATCATGCAGTATCAGGGAATTGCCCAATGCCTGCAGCCATCTCGATTCCATCTCACCCTCTTGCGCTACGGATCGATGCACTGACCAAAAGCTTCGGAAAAGTGACGGCGGTGGATAACGTCACGATCGAACTGGCTAGCGGGGAATGTCTAGGGCTACTGGGGCCCAATGGCGCGGGAAAGAGCACGTTGATCCGCAGCATCGTCGGTCGCGTACTTCCCGGCGCGGGGTCGGTAACGATTTTCGGGTCCTCTGCCGATTCAGCCGAGGCACGTAGAGCACTGGGATGGGTTCCGCAGGAACTGGCACTCTATTCAAGGCTTACCTGCCGGGAAAATCTAGAATCGTTCGGAAGTTACCACGGCTTAGATGGGAAAGCGCTACAACAGTCGGTAGCGTGGTGTCTTGATTGGGCAGCGTTGCTGGACCGTGCCGATGAGCCGGTAAAAAACCTCTCTGGAGGAATGAAACGACGACTCAACATGGCGGCAGGTCTCATCCACACTCCTAAACTTATTCTGATGGACGAACCGACCGTTGGCGTCGATCCGCAGTCACGCAATCGTATTTTTGAAATGATCGAACAATTGCATGCCGATGGCATGTCGATCATCTACACCACGCACTACATGGAAGAGGCCGAGCGACTCTGCGATCGAATCGCTATCGTCGATCACGGCCGCGTGATTGCCCAAGGCACCAAAGAAGAGCTTGTCCAGAACGCATTTGCCTCGCGTAGCGAAGTGGTGATGCGTATCGCGGGAGGAGAAGATCAAATCGTCGCGTGGGTGCAAAAGCGTGGCGGCCAGTACGTTGACGGGGCGGCGCGGTTCACCGTTGACCATCCTACTGAGATCACCGGCTTACTCGATGCTGTCGCCAACTCTGGCCTCGAACTTGTCGACGTATCCCTGCGGAAACCAAACCTCGAATCGGTATTCCTGCACCTGACCGGAAGGGAGTTGCGCGATTGATTCTCTCCATTGTCCGCACTGCGCTGGTTGCCTTGCGTCGTGATCGCGGCGCGCTGGCACTGAGCTTTATTCTACCCATCACCTTCTTCAGTATTTTCGCAGTGATCTTTGGCGGGCACCGCGACGTTACTCCAAAGATCACGGTCATCTTCACCGACGAGGATCACAGCGCAGGGTCGCGACGATTGCTGAAGGGCCTTGAAGCCGAAGGCTCTCTGACTATCATGACCAAACCCGCTACAAAGAAGGGTGTCGAACAACCCGAGTACACCGCTGCCACCGCAGAAGCCGCCGTGAGGGATGGAGTTGCGCCGGTTGCTCTGGTAGTTCCCGCAGGCTTTGGAGCAAACCCAATATCATTCGGCGGGGGCGACAATCGTGTCACCATACAGTTACTCAAGGACAGCAGCGACATGATCGCGCCGCAGGTGATCACTGGACTCCTCCAGAAAATTGCGATGACCTCGATGCCAGACCTGATGGCCGCAGAGGGATCGAAGTACATCGATCAATACCTTGGCGGATTTACCCCTGGGCAGCGCGAGAAGATGAACGAGAGCTTGGATCGTTTTCGTCGCCAGCAGGAGAGCGGGCAGGACGCAAAGTCAAGCGGCCTCGGCAGCGGCGAAATTCTTCCGGTGAATACCCGGGATGTAGTTGGCGCGAACAAAGACAATCCCATGGTCTCCTTTTACGCGGCGGCTATCGGTGTTATGTTCCTGCTTTTCACTGCGAGCGGGGCGGCCGGTTCACTGCTCGAAGAGGTGGAGAATGGCACCCTCGACCGCGTGCTGAGCTCCCGTGTTTCCATGACCACTTTACTGGCCGGCAAGCTCTCGTATTGCGTACTCCTGGCTTTCTCACAATTGGTGCTGATGTTCCTTTGGGCCTGGGCCGTTTTCAAGTTGGATTTCTTCGCCCACATTCCTGGCTTTGTGGTGATGGGACTATCGACGGCGTTTGCTGTCGGCGCGTTTGGTATGTTGCTGGCAAGCATCTGCCGCACCCGTGCACAACTGGGTCCACTCTCAACCTTGGTAATCCTGATCATGTCGTCGATTGGTGGCAGTATGTTTCCCCGCTTTCTCATGCCGGAAGCGATGCAGAAGGCAGGATTGCTCACGATCAACGCCTGGGCTATCGATGGATTCACCAAGGTATTCTGGCGTGACGAACCACTCCCCCATCTCTGGCCTCAGGTCTGCGTGCTCATTGCCGTCGGAATCGTGCTCTTCGTGATTGCCAGGAAGCTCGCACAACGATGGGAATACAGTTAGCGTTTGCTGGATTCCAAACCGTGCAAGGAGGTATGGGTGCGGGAATCGGCGCGAGCTGAAAGCTGCGCGCGACTCGCCGATCTATTGCAACAGCCCTTACACCGGAGTTGCCCATTTCTGATCGGATTAGTCATCTGAGACGTATAAATTTTTGCTGACGTTCTCTGGAAGTCAGTAAGTCGATTGGTGTATATTGTTGGGCCTTGGGGACCCAAAACAAGATTTCGACTGCAGAACCAGAGGAACTACGATGATAAATTTGCAGGAGATTAACGATCGGATAAATAGGGATGAAGCGCTTCGTGAACGCTTCATTACGGATCCCGCGAAGGTCTTGGAAGAGGAAGGCATCATCATCTCGCCTCCGATGCTTGCCGCCTTAAGAAAGCTGATTGACTCGCAGTTAAAAGATGAGCCCGATGTTAAGGGTTCAAGTGTAAGCAACCCCCCGGGCGGTCGCCGCCCCCGAGAGTTCGGCCAACTCTAGTCGGTAGGTCCGTTTTTTGGCATTCCTAAAGGCGGTATTGACCGATGCTCTCTGACCTTCAAAACAAGATGATGGAGTGTCTCGATCCGGCTGACGTTCTGCTGGTCGCGCCACCCTTTGCTCAAGCTGACGAACCCCTTCTGGCGGTGCATCTGCTACAAGCCTGCGCTGCGGAAAAGGGCATCAAAGTCGCGGTGTTTTACGCTAACCTTGCCTTGGCACACCTGATCGGCGAGTCAAATTACCGGTCCCTGTGCCAAGGTCCAAAGCTGGTCGGCGAGCGTTTTTTTGCTCACGTCGCCTATGGCAAATCCCTGGATTCCATGTTCCCGCCTGTGCCGGAACCGCAGAAGGCTTTCGAGCGTGGCGATATTCTGCCGTTGCCCGCGTCGCAGACCAAGGACCTGGCCCAGCGTTCTACCGATTTTGCGCGCGCAGTGGCCAGTTGTATCGCTGCCCGATCCTATCGTGTGGTCGGATTCTCGTCGTCGTTTGAGCAAACAGCAGGGTCCATTAGCATACTGAACGCCTTGAAAACCATGGTTCCGGATGTGATCGTTGCAATAGGAGGCGCTAATTGCGCGGGTGCCATGGCGAATGGAATGTCGGGACTCGCCAAGAATGCCGACTACATATTTTCCGGAGAGTCCGAGACCACGTTTCCCGAATTCCTGCAACAGGTTTTTCGAGGTGAACGTCCCGCTGACAGGATTATCAAGTCGAAGTGCGCTGCCGATTTGAAGTCCCTGCCTCTGCCCAATTTCAAGGAGTATTTCGAGCAGCTTCGGATTTTTCTTCCTGACAGTGAGGTCTTACCTCCCGAGGAGATCTGGCTCCCCTACGAATCCAGCCGTGGATGCTGGTGGGGCGAGAAACATCAATGCACTTTCTGCGGCCTGACCGGCGAGAATATTCGGCATCGAACCAAGCCCGCCTCGCTTGTCCTTCAACAGATACGCACGATGCTGGATACGTATCCCACGAAAAACATCTCTCCCGGCGACAGCATTATGCCTCGGGAGTATTTCAAGAGCCTCTTGCCGGAACTTGAGGGCATACCCGGGTTGAACCTGTTCTACGAGCAGAAGTCAAATCTTACGCTGGAGAATCTGAAGACTCTCAAACGTGCTGGCATGAACCTGATTCAACCGGGAATCGAAGCGCTTTCCACTAACCTTTTGAAGTTGATGGACAAGGGGGTTACGGCACGGCAGCATATCAACCTGCTTAGAAATGCCCGGAACGTGGGCGTGAGCCTAATGTGGAACCTGCTCTGTGACTTTCCTGGTGATCAGGTTGAGGACTACGAACAGACCCTCGGCTTCCTGCCCCACATCGTCCACCTTCATCCGCCCACCATGGTGCAAACGATGAGGCTTAATCGCTTCAGTCCTTATTTCGAATCTCCTGCAAAGTACGGCATCAGGAATGTTCGACCGAGGCCGGCGTATCGCGAGATTCTGCCGGAGGACGCTGTCGTTGAGGACATTGCTTACAATTTCGTTGGCGAATACGAGAGCGCTATTCGCGCACATCCGGCACTCCTCGATCAGATGCGGGAACTCGTCCACCAGTGGAGGACTCTCTGGACCGCCGGGGGAGCAGCTCCAACCCTGTCTTTGACCCCGATCGACGGCGAGTCTTACCTGCTTCTCGATTCCAGGTACAACAACAAGACCGCTCGATATGAATTCCTGACGAAAGAACACGCCATGCAGTTGCTTGCGGAAGTACCCGTACGCTCCTCGAACAGGGAGGATTATGAATGGGCGCTTTCACGGCATCTCATGCTCGAGGTGGATGGTCACTTCGTCCCCCTCGCGCTTGGGTCGGAATCCCTATCCGAGGAATCGGCTTTGGTCGTGGCTGAAACGGAGCACACCCTTACCGAAGAGGACTCAGGCTCGGGGAGTCTCCCTCCGACCCTCTAGCACCATGAATTGAATTGGTCACGTTGCGGCGCGTTAGGAGGACGAGATGCCAACGGTTGCTGCCGGAGAATACTACGAGTTTCATGCCGAAAGGGTTGTCTCTCGACCCGGTCAACCAATTCTAGTTCGGACGGCGGTCGAAGTTGGGCCACATATATCTATAGAAGAAGCGCGGCGCCAAGTCTCCAGAGGTAAGGACGTGTATACGCCCGCCAAACATGACGCCTATCTGCTTGCATTACATTTGTTCGCCACCCCTCCTATCGAGGATCCACCACACGACGAATTCTATTTCTCCCACTTTCACCCTGGTGGCGTCCATCCATTGTATGACCATGACCGTCCGGGGCGTCGTCGAGCGACTGAAGGTCCTGGCCACGTGTTCTTCGGAGGTCGTGGATGAATGTTCAACCGGAGATTGCGATTCGGTGGATAGTTTTTGCCGTCCTTCGATAGCGTCTGAAGTCAGTGAGGGATGACATCACAAGCAGCACCGGCGCTTGGGGGACTGCCTCTCACAGAGCGGGAGGCTGCGGGGAAACGTGAACGCGACTGACTCCCCACTACTTGTATTCGCAGTTTCTTTCGCCACTTTGTGGCTTTCGACTCGCATTGGAGCCAGTCTTCGCCACCGGCGAGGCGCCGTCGAACAAGAAAAGCGCGAAGACCTGGATGTGATTCTGGCTGCCACTCTGACCCTGCTTGCTCTGATAATTGGGTTCAGTTTCTCCATGGCGATCAGCCGCTATGATCAGCGCAAGAATTGCGAGCAGGCGGAGGCCAATGCAATCGGCACCGAATATGTCCGCGCCGACTTGCTGCCAGCCGCGGACGCAACAAAAGTGCGCGCGCTGCTGAGGGACTATCTAGGCCAGCGTGTGTTGTTCTATGAAACTCGCGACTGGGGACACCTTCAGCAGATCAATGCCTCCACGGCCCGCCTGCAAAGCGATCTGTGGTCTGCCACGAGGGTCCCCGCTTTGGCGCAGCCCAACCCAGTGTCTGCCCTCGTCTTATCGGGGATGAATGACGTGCTGAACTCGCAGGGATACGCGCAGGCCGCATGGTGGAACCGAATACCAAGTGCGGCTTGGGCGTTGATGATGGCGATTGCTATCTGCTGCAATCTGTTGGTCGGCTACGGTGCGCGGCGCAGGGGAGCGACGGACATCCTGTTCGCCGTCCTCCCGCTGGTCTTGTCCGTCTCGTTTCTGCTGATTGCGGACATTGACAGCCCGCGTGGCGGCATCATCCGCGTCAGCCCGCAAAATCTGCTGAGTCTGTCTCGGTCGTTGCAGCCCTGAAAACTGACACACTGCAAATTCAGTTTAGTCGAGGAGCATGCATACAACGCAGGCTCTCCTCCGTTATTCCGATCCGGCGATGGTTCAGAACCGATTCGGCTTCGCTCGCGTCCGAGTCGCTGCCGTTCGTCTTCTCAGGTCCTGGAACATCTACGCTACCGAGCCGGTCACTCCTGCAACCCAGCGGCCAGTCTTCGAATCAAAGCCAACCGAAATCCAACCAAACCCAGAAGGAGAACGCACGCGATGGCACATCGAGTTGCTGATGAATTGGTGAACAAACTAGTCGAGGCGGGCGTGAAAAGAATTTATGGTGTGGTGGGCGATAGTCTGAACCCTGTGACCGATGCTCTGCGCCTGAATGGAAAGATTCAGTGGATCCATGTTCGCCACGAAGAAACCGCCGCGTTTGCGGCCGGCGCAGAGGCTCAACTGAGCGGAAAGCTTGCAGCCTGCGCGGGTAGCTGCGGTCCCGGCAACCTCCACCTTATCAACGGCCTTTTCGATGCTCATCGCAGCAATGCTCCGGTACTTGCAATCGCATCGCACATTCCTGCCACTGAAATAGGTACCGGATATTTTCAGGAAACTCATCCCGAGATTCTTTTCAAAGAATGTAGCCACTACTGCGAGTTGATCTCGAACCCGAAGCAATTCGAGCGCGTCTTGCACATCGCAATGCAGACTGCGATCGGAAGAAACGGAGTAAGCGTAATCGCCTTACCCGGAGACGTAGCCGCGATGGAGGTAACGGCCAACGGTTCACTGCGCTCACTGATGAGCCACCGTCCGACTGTCCGTCCCTGTGAAAACGATCTGGCCAGATTGGCCGACCTGATCAACTCATCGAAGAAGGTGGTTCTCTTCTGCGGAATTGGCTGTGCCGACGCTCACGATGAGGTGATCGCTCTAGCGGAGAAGTTGAAATCCCCAATCGGGCATTCGTATAGAGGGAAGGCGTTCCTCGAGTACAACAACCCATACGACGTAGGAATGAGTGGATTGCTAGGCTTCGGCGCGGCCTACCGGGCGATGCACGAATGCGATCTCCTTCTGCTGTTGGGAACTGATTTTCCATATGATAAGTTCCTGCCATCGAAGCCGAAGGTCGCTCAAATCGACATTAGGGTCGAAAATCTGGGACGGCGAAGCAAACTCGATCTCGGACTGTGGGGCGATGTTCGAGAGACTGTCCGCGCGCTGCTGCCGATGGTAAATGCAAAGTCAGATCGCTCGTTCCTGGATGCGATGCTCGATAAACACAAAGAGGCGCTTCGGCGATTGAATGTTTATGTAGAGCACGTTGGAAAACGCACGCCCATGCACCCCGAACCGGTGGCGGCTGCGTTGAGCGAAGTTGCGTCAGACGACGCAATCTTTACCGCTGATACTGGAATGTGTAACGTCTGGTCGTCCCGGTACATTCGAGCAACGAAGGAGCGGCGAGTGATTGGCTCCTTCAATCACGGATCTATGGCGAACGCACTCCCGCAGGCTATCGGTGCCCAACTCTGTTACCCCGGAAGGCAGGTGATCGCAATGGCGGGCGATGGTGGCCTGGCGATGCTCATGGGTGACTTGTTGACCATGGCACAATACAACCTCCCCATCAAACTCATCCTGTTTAATAACAGCGTTCTCGGAATGGTTAAACTCGAGATGGAAGTCGCGGGATTGCCCGACTTTCAGACGGACTTGAAGAATCCGAACTTTGCAAAACTGGCCGAGGCGATCGGCATGATGGGCGTAAGAATCGAGGACCCTGCCGATGTGTCTTCGGGATTAAAGAAAGCGCTTCAGCAATCTGGCCCCGCTCTCGTCGATGTGGTGACCGATCCGAACGCGGTTTCACTGCCCTCCCATATTGAACCCGAGCAAGTTGTGGGATTCGGACTGACCTTGGGGAAACTGGTCCTCGCAGGTCATATTGATGAGGTAGTGGACACGATTGAGACCAATATTCGACACGTGGCGTGAGCGAGCAGCCCGGTGACGAAGTTGTGTACTGGTCTTCGCGCGATGGTGACCACGCGCGGGGCCTCATGTGGAGTAAACGATGTAGCCAAATATCGGTGAAAACATCTTCGTCTGAGGATCACCGCACCTTGTAGAGACTGTAGTTGTTCGATCTTGCTACAAGTGGAAAGCGACTCCAAAACGCCAGGTTCACCGGTACACTCGAGCCTTCCTGAGGGCCGACCAACGCATAGTCTATTTGATAGTGCTGAATCAAACTGTCTGCGTCCGGAGAACCTGCATATATTTGTCGAATATCATTTTCGCGCGTTGTGTAGTCGAGCCCGTGCGACCAGACGTGTCCAGGGTATCCGAGCAGCGAGCGCCTTCCGGTCAGAAACACCGGAGAATTAAACGTCGGCGAGTGCAATATCAACGACCTGATTTCGGTACCCTTCACAATCTCATAGGCAATCGAAATTGCATCGTTATCAAACTCCCGGTATCGCTCGGCTCCTTCAACGACCCTCACAACATCCAGCAATCCTGCAAAGGTGAGCGTACACAAAAGACACACAGCACTCACGCGCCAACGAGCAGTTCGTTTGAGCCATGAAGATAGCAACAGTGCGACTAATGGAGCAGAGGCCACGAACCAATAGAAGAGTACCTTGACGTTGTCCCATATCCAGGGAGCCATCTTCACCAAATTTGGGACTAGAAAACATAGTGTGAAAGGGAGATAAAAACGTCGCAGCCGGGTGGAAGTTAGTCTGTTTTTGTCTTGGCTGGCGAAAATGGCGACTGCGAGCAAAGGAATGAAGGCGCCGGTGTTCACCAACCAAAACCACAGAACATTCGCATTTCCTCTATCCCATCCCAGATGCCAGCCACTCAATAGATGTACATGAACTCCCGAGTACCGAGTGAGCCACCATATTTCGACTAGTCCAAGGCTCACCGCCGGCAGGAAAAACGCCGACCATGCACCATACTGCCGAAACAACAGAGAAAGGCAAGCAGCCATCGCGAGCACAACAAGAAAAGAGTGTGCGTGCACCAGCGGTAACATGCCTGCAAGAATGCCCGCTGCCAACATGCGGTAAACGGAGTTACCCGGGACGTCGAGTGCGATCCTCTGGGTCGTTCCTGATATCAGAAGATCCTCGGATAAGGAGCGCTCGTCATTGCTGCTGTTCCGGCGGGGCAGTGCCAGCCACCACTGACTGAAGATGACAAGCGCGATCGGCGCCCCAAACAGCAAGCTTCGCTGCGGCACAAACAGTGTCGTTAGTGAATTCCCCCACCTTAATATTGGGAAGTCCCCAATTGTGTACCGCCGCGGAAGGTGTTTAAGTAAGTCGACTACGCCCTGGCCATTAGTCCAGGCATCTTGGAACAGCAGACACCATCCCAGTCCCCCACTCAGTAGAACGAGGATTGGAGCAATAAATCCTGCTAACCGGTCGCGTGTAAGCTCAAGCGTCCAGTAATGGATAAGACCGACAAAAGCGATGCACAAAACAACACCTTGCATCCACATTGCACCCGCTGCGGTGGCTCCAGCGCGTACCAGCATTGCTGCGGAAAAATCTATCAAAAACGGATAAGCAAATCGCACGTTCGCGTAAATAGGATTTTCCGGAGGAAAGTTCTGACTATAGGCGAAGCTGAAGATAGTCTGAAGGTGAAATGGCAAATCGCCCAGGTTATTCGCCAGTCCCGTATAGATGCCATCAGCACGGACGAATAGTGACTTGGCAAAGACGGTTACTAACAGAAGTGATATCGCTGTATAGAATGTGATGTACGCAATGATGAGGCGCGTCGGATGCACCAGAAAACGGAGCGTCCGACTTGTCTCGCCTGCAATCTCTCTGTAAATATCGGCCCCTCGGAGTTTCAGGGCGAAAAGGCTTAGGAGCACCATGGCCCCGGTTGATATCCACAAGACCGTCAGAGTAAGCCCCAACCATGAGGCAGCAATAAAGCCAATCGAAGATTGAATCACCATTCCAGTGCATGCACCCGCACACAAGCGCACCATGAATGGCATTCTGGGACTATATAGAAAAGTGCTGAGAGTGCCGCCTGCGACTGCTGCCAACAAGAATAAGAAAGCCATTTTACGCGCTGGACTCCGACCTGCCTGCAACCCGAGAGTGAGACGCCCGCAACCTATGGAGCAGAAGCCGCGAGCCGAAATCCATACCCGTCGGCCCGGGTATCGGGTTTAATGCCGATGCGCCGTGACACCCGCACAGCCCTTGGAAGATCGCCCCAGTATCCGCCGCGCGCACAACGTAGCTCACCGGTTGCGGGTCCTTGCGGATCACGCTTTGGACTCTTCACATAGTATCCGAGGTCATACCGGTCAGCTATCCACTCCCAGGCGTCGCCAGACATGTCATACAAGCCAAGGCCATTTGGCTTCTTTTGCCCAACCGGGTGAAGTTCGAGACTTGAATTGGTGTAAACCCACGCATAGTCCAGCACATCACCAAGACTGTTCGTCCCAGCCCATTTTTCGTTCTTGCCACCACTTCGAGCGGCATACTCCCACTCTGCCTCTGTCGGGAGCCGGTACTTTCGGGCTGTGCGTTGATTCAGGGCTTGAAGAAACGCTTGAGCGTCATGCCAAGAAACATTAACAACCGGACAATCTCCCCCGCACGGCGTGACTTGCGACGGGCTGCTTCCCATCACGCTCTTCCACTCGGCCTCGGTAACCATGTATTTGCCAATATAGAAGTCCTTCACGCAAACTTCATGAACCGGGCGTTCGTTGGCATAGCCATCCCCGATGATGTCCCCCATCTTGTAACAGCCGCCCGCTACCAGCACTAATTCCATTCCTGCACGGGCGCTAGCGGACGGGGCCGGTTGCGGAGCGGGAGCTTCTGTCTGTCCCAAGGCCCCAACGGCAAAACACAACAGGAGTAGGAGTACAAAGCCAATCGATAGAATTCTCTTCATGTAATTATCCTGGGCGTTTCCCCGCCATCACAACTGAAAGGGCTCCAAGGGGATGTCCCCTTGGAGCTCAAAGAAACACAAACTGCAAATGCTGCTAAAGCGCCTAATTGTTAGTTTTTGGCAACTTTGCAATCAGAGCGTTGATCTGGTTCACCATCGCGGTCGGGCTGCTGACATAGTTGTTGACGTTAGTCGCCAACGTATTCAGCAGCGTGGCCGTCCCTACGTAATCGCCAACTTGCACGGTCGCGAAGGCTTGGTTGTAGAGGTTGATTAACGTCTGCCGTTGTCCCGGAGCGCTGGCTAGCACCTTGAATGCCGAATCCGGCAGCAGGCCCGATGGAGGAGCGCTAGTGCAGATAGTCTTGTCAGTGCAAACCAATCCTGCCTTGATGTAGCCCCAAGAGAAATCGATAACGTAAGGATCCACCAGCATGAGGTTCCCGACAATTTCGCTCAACCCGGCCACTTGGGTGACGAAATAGTTGGGGTCAAAGGTCTGCAACTGGGCAAAGGTCTGCGTACAGCAGCCCGGCCAATCGCCAGCAAGGCCGATTCCCGGGAAGCCGTAGGTTCGGCCCTTGTTCACGGGGCTCTTCGGCGTTGTTTGGTACCCGCCGTTTATGCCCGGTTCGACCGTGCCCATATGCGCATCGACGCGAGGCCAGTTGTTATCGGTAGCGGCCGCTTTGACGATGGCAAGTAATTTCGGATTGTTGTTGTAAATGTCAATAAAGCTGGTGATAAGTCCGCCAGCGTTTGGTCCTCCGGGCGCGAACTCATAGGTATTGCCGTCACTTCCGGTTTCAATGGTGACTCTTCCACCCATGTGTTCCATGCCCACACCGGCAACAGTGTGCGCCATCATATTCGCATTGCGCGCCGGGAAGGTCGTCGCGTCGAAATAGTCATACTGGGTCCAGGAACTTTCGGCACCCGGCATGAAGTGACGGCAATCGAAGAAGACTACGATTGTGCGTGGTCTGTCGGACTGAGGAATTTGGTTGAAGTAATTCAAAATGCCCAGAACGCCCAAGGCACCATCCTCTTCAACCAGGGACATGGCATCGGTGTGGGTTGCAATCATAACCCACTTATCTTTAGGTGTTCCATAGTCCTTGCCAGGTAAGTAGCCGATTAGCGCCTGACCGGTGTCAGTCTGGAACTTTGCCTTCAAGATCAGCGTAGCGGTCTTGCCTGCTTGCGCATCCGTGAGCACCTTTGCTCCGTTAACGCGATCCAGGCAAAGCGTAGGAACGTTCACATAGGGGGTCTTGGGAGTTCCATCGGAGGTGTAGACACTGCGCTGAATCAGACCGAGCGCACCATCGGGCGCCAAGTCATAGACGATGACCATGCCCGCTGCACCGTTCTTGATACCGATGGATGCAAAGCCGCCAACCTGGTTCCAATTCCAGCGGTACCAATAGCCACTGTTCACCGAGGCAGGCACAGCTTGGAAATTGGGATACCAATTATCACCCGGAGTACGGTATTCGGAGTCGGTCAGCACGTAGCTGTCGAGGAATGAGGTTGGATAGCTATAAACTCCATTGAGATTTGCGACCGGAGCGGTATACGGCACCGTTTTGAATACAAGGATCTTGCCTTGCATCTGGGCAGCGGTCGGTGGGTGCGCAGGATCGTACAACAGCATTGGAGCCGTAATTCCCGCGGGATTCGTAGAAGTTGGATCATCGGTAGCGCCGGAGGTCATGCCATAGGAAGCGACCACCGGGACCGCAACGCCGTCTGAGATAAGCTTCTCAACCTCTACCCCTGAACCGGCAGTGTGAGTTGCCACATCTGGCCAGTCGTTGACGATGTAATGTGAATAGGGGATCGGAAGTGTGTCAATATCGACCAAGCCGTAGCTGATTGCATTTGACTTCAGGAAGGCAAAGTACTTTGTCCAGCCGACGCTTCCTGCGTAGGTGGGGCCAATCTGAGACTTGAAGTATGCCCAGTTCTCGGCATCGTTGGCGGTGATCAAGTAAGTCTGATTGATCTTCGTCAGATTAGCATTTCCGGGCGTCGGAGTTGGGGTTGGCGTCGGCGCTGGCGTTGGTGTCGGGGTCGGCGTTGGAGTCGGGGTCGGAGTCGGGGTCGGCGTCGGAGTGGGAGTCGGGGTGGGAGTCGGCGTCGGCGTTGGAGTCGGGGTGGGTACCGGCACCAGCGAGCTATTACTTCCTCCACAGGCCCACAAAAACAGCAGCAACCCAATAATGGACAGATAGATTAGCTTTTTCACAGAGTCCTTCCTTCAAACAAACGGGTTTTGTCTACGGAACAGGGCCCTACGTAAGTGTTCTTTCAAGAGGACTGAAGTCTACTGCCGGGTAGGGTACCTTACAACGAATTAAGCATTGAAGTGCCAGTTAAGTGGATAATTTGAGTGCCATTTCGGGACTCAAGAGCGGCACTATCGGCATTTGAGGCGGACCGGCGCGAGTTTTTAGAACTGCGCGCGGACGAATGCCCCTACACTGGTCGGGAAAGCGAGTTTTGCAAGGGCGCTGGAATTAAGCCTGACGGCCGGTCGTGGGCCTGCTACCTCGGAAGGAGCGAACCTGAATGCCATGGCGAATTGCGTGGGCTGCGATCACACTCATCGCCGTAGCGCTTCGCTACTATCACCTTGAACTTGTTCCATTCCACAACGACGAGGGCGTGAACGGATATTTTTTGTCAGTGCTCTTCCGCAGCGGTTCCTATCATTACGACCCAGCTAATTACCATGGCCCGACACTTTATTATTTGACGCTGATCCCGGCCTTCTTCAATCGGATCGTTTTCGGCGGCGAAGGCTTGAGTACGATTGCGGCGAGATCGCTTCCTGCTTTTTTTGGAACTGCGACGGTCTTCACCGTTTTCAAATTACGGCGTTACCTGGGTGCAGTCGGAGCCGTCACTGCTGGGGCTCTTCTGGCCTTATCTCCAGCGGCGGTTTATTTCTCGCGCTACTTCATTCATGAAACCCTCTTTGTATATTTCACGCTGGGATTGGCAGTGGCTTCGGTGCATTATCGGGAAACCGGCAACTCTGATTTCTTAATGCTGGCGTCCGTTTCGGCAGCGTTTCTCTTCGCTACCAAAGAGACTGCGATTATCTCGGTTGCTGTGCTCATACTCGCGTATTTCTGTACTCGCACGTATGCCGCAGTCTTTTGGCGGGAGACGAATGTATCAAATGCGGCTCCGGCTAGAGTCTCGAGTAGTGTTTCAAGAAAACAGATGCCTGGCGTGCAAACACCGCTTGAGACCCGACGATTGAGTGTGCCCGTAGCCTGGATTGGCGCGGCGTCTATCTTTCTCTTTATTTACGTTGCGTTTTATGGGTCCCTTGGCGGCAACTTTCCCCAGGGCGTGTTTGACTCAGTCCGGACATTTCGATACTGGGCTAGAGCAGGCACGGAGAATAATGTACATGACTGCTTAACTTATGTTCGATGGCTTCTACAAGAGGAGTTACCTACACTCCTGTTAGGCGCTTTCGGTCTTGCGATTGCATTGCGCCAGAGGCGCAACCGCTTCGCACTGTTCTGCGCCTTTTGGACTTTGGGAATGCTCGCGGCATACTCGCTTCTTCCATATAAAACACCCTGGCTGATTTTGAACATCACCCTCCCTCTGACGCTGCTTGCAGGCTACGGCGTCTCTGAGTGTGTCGCGAAAATAATGCAACATGGGCAAAGGCTGGCTCGCGTTTGCCTTGCACTTTCGTTCGGATTAGTACTCTGCTTTTCGGCGTACCAGACGCTGGTCCTAAATTTCCTCAGATACGATGATGATTCGGAACCGTATGTCTACGCCCATACAAGCCGGCAGTTTCTTCCCTTGCTTGACAAGGTGAACAACATTGCGCAAATTAACGGCAGCGGAAAGCAAATTAAAGTCGCGATAACGTCGAAGGATTACTGGCCCCTCCCCTGGTACCTGCGAGATTATCCGAATGTTGGATACTGGGGACACATCGTGTCTACTCAAGACGCCATCGTCATCGGGGACACTTCGCAGGAGCCAGAATTGCACAAGTCGCTTGGAAATGACTATGTGCGGGTCGACTCTTATGATCTTCGTCCGGGGGTCGTCCTAGTCTTGTTCGCACGAAGAGATATGACACTTTAATACGTAGATGTGCGCCGGACAGGATCAAGCGTCTGGATTTTGGCAACTCGCGACCCCACCGCCACCTTAGATAACCTTAGATCTCTCCGCCTTCCCAACTCCGGCCCGAACCCTGTATTTCTGCTTGAAAAGAACGGCTGTAAAGGTTAGATTTGCCCCATCTAGTCTGGTGCGTTCACAACCTTCCTCCCAGCGCAAGTTTCTGCTCTGGGCCCCGACTCGATTCCTCCGCCAAGAGGTGGTCGAATTCAACACGAGGCCAAACAGTTATGACTCACAAGGAAAGAATGTTGATGGCGGTGCGCGGCGAAATGCCCGATGTTTTGCCGTACGCTCCCCGCTTCGATTTATGGTTTAGCGCGAACTCATACACAAATACGCTGCCTCTGCAACATCGGGGCCGGACAGCCGATGAAATCGCCCGTGCGGAGGGCTGGGCTCTTCACAAGGTGATCCCCGAACTACTCAAGGTGCGTACGCCGGAAGACAACGTCTACCGCGGGCTCGGTCTTTATTCGTTGCGAGAGTGTGGGTATCGCATCCGCCTCTCGACGAATGTGCAGGTAAAGGTCCAACGCAGCGAAGGTTCCACCCGCGTTGAATACCACACTCCGGTCGGAGTGATCAGCGTGACGGAAGTGATCACCGAAGAAATGCGCAGGGCAGGGGCGTCCATTACCTGGATTCAGGAACGCGCGATCAAGCGCGTGGAAGATTACGCCATCCTCGCTTATATCTTCGATAACGTCGAAGTGCTGCCCGATTACGAAAGCTACGCCAAGTGGCAGGCTGAGATCGGCGACGACAGCATCGCGACGATGTATGGGTCCTTCTGTGCCAGCCCGATTCAGCACATTCAGCGGGATTTCCTGGAGGCCACCGATTTCTTCATCGAGTATCAGGACCACCAGAAAGAGATGCAGCGTCTGGCCGCGAGCATCGGGCGCGTCTACGATCAGCTATTACATGTGGTCGCTAAATCGCCGGCCGAGGTTGTGCTCTGGGGCGCCAACTACGACGACATGATTACCTATCCGCCTTACTTCGAGAAGGAGATTACTCCCTGGCTTCTCAAAGCCGGAGATCTTCTGCGCGCGAACGGCAAGGCGGTCATCTGTCACTGCGACGGCGAAAACCTGGGACTGCTTGACCTGATCCACGATTCAGGTATCAACATTGCAGAAGCCGTATGTCCGGCCCCAATGACCAAGGTGTCCATCGACGAGTACTACAAGCGCTGGGGCGACAAGCTCACCATCTTCGGCGGCATTCCGCAGAGCCTCTTGCTCGAGGAGACTGCGTCCGAGCAGGATTTCAAGGATTACCTCGACAATTTCTTCAAGGCCGTTGCACCGGGCACGCGCATCATTGTTGGCATTGCGGACACGACGCCGCCAAATGCGATCTTTGATCGCCTTGTCCGCCTTGGTGAACGAGTGGATAAGGAGGGGAGGCTTCCCCTGGCTAAAACATCGGCCCGCCACGAGGCTCCGACTTCCGCTGCCGTGCCCCAGGCCGCTTCCCATGCGGTCTCTGAAGAAGTCTTCCGGACTGTGCAACAAGACGTTTTGACAGGCAATCGGGAAAGCATCATCGCGCACGTGGAGCAACTGCTGGCGCAGGGTGTATCCGCGCACGAAATACTGCAGAAAGGCATGATTTCCGCCATGGACGTCATCGGTGCGCAGTTCAAGGCTGGCGATGTCTTTATCCCGGAGGTCTTGCTGGCCGCACGCGCCATGAACGAAGCGCTGCGGATTCTGGAGCCTTATCTTGCCACCGGCGATCTTGCGACGCGGGGCAAGGTGGTGATTGGGACGGTGCGCGGCGATCTTCACGACATTGGCAAGAATATGGTGGCAACCATGCTGCGCGGCGCAGGTCTGGAGATTCAAGATATTGGAGCAAACGTCAAACCGGAGGCCTTTGTAAATGCTGTACGCGACCACGGACCGGACGTGCTGGCTCTCTCCGCGCTGTTGACCACTACCATGCCGGAGATGCGAGAGGTGATCACGGCGCTGACCGCCGCGGGGTTGCGTGAAAAGGTCAAGGTCATTGTTGGCGGCGCACCCGTGAACGATAGATATGCACATGACATTGGTGCCGACGGCTACGCAGCGGATGCCGGCGACGCAGTGTTGCTGGTGAAAAGATTGTTGGCTGACCGGAAGTGCGCTGTGGAGATTGAAGAGGAGCGTTCGCGATGAGTGAGATTACGAAGAAGATTCCGTACCGGTGGATTGTGGCTTTCGTCCTGTTCTTCTGCTACAGCATTCAGTATCTGGACCGCGTGAAGTCTACGGTGTTGAGCCCGTCCATCATGAAGGATGTGGGCCTGACCACTTCAGACATCGGCACCGGCGCCTTCCTGATGATGATCTTCTATGGCCCGGCGCAACTCGTCTCTGGCTTCCTCACCGACAAGTTTGGGGCCAAGCGAATCCTCATCTTCTCGGTCGTTGCCTGGTCGATCATGACCGCATGGATGGCTCTTATCCGCACCCCCGGTGAGTATTTCTTCCGGATGGCTCTATTCGGATTGCTGATCGGCACAGAGTATGTGCCCTCAGCACGCATCCTGATGCGCTGGTTCCCCAAGGAAGGGCGAGCCCGGGCACAGGCTTTGCTCTCATGGGCATGGATTCTGACTCCAGCCTGGGCGAGCATTGTGGCCACCCAGATGGCAGTCTATCTTGGCGGATGGCGTCCGGTATTCATCATTACCGCGAGCATCGGCATTGTTCCATTGTTGCTGATTCTGTTCTTCACCTTCGACCGACCGGAGCAGTACAAGCACATCACCCAGGCTGAACTTGAGTACTCCTACCGCGATGAACTGGAAGATGGCACGCTGAAGAAAGACGACTTTCAGAACTCTCAGGAGAGGATCATGGCGCAAAAGCCTTTCCTCTTCCTCGATCTGTTCAAACATCGAAGCTACGTTGCCGTGATCGTCGTGGATGTAGTCATGCAAATCACGTTGTGGGGAACCCTCGTCTGGATTCCTCTCTACCTCTCAGACACTTTTGGTTTCAAACTCGCAAAAATGGGGATGTGGAGCGCGCTGTATTTTGCCTCCGGTGCGATTGGGAGTTTTTCTTCGTCCTATATTTCAGACCGGCTCTTCCGCAATAACCGGAAGGTGATGATCCTGGTCTGCTTCATCGGACTCATTCCCTGGGTGTTGATGCTCTCCTCGCTGAAGACTGCCAACCCTGTCCTGCTGGCAATTTCGCTTTGCGGTATGGGATTTTTTGCCAACATGGCCTGGGGACCGTTCCTTGCGGTGCCGGCAGAAATCTTCACGCCCGAGGTTTACGGGAAGGCGATGGGACTGGTCAACGGCGTAGGCTATTTTGTGGCCGCATTCGCCGCAAAGATTTTTGGCATGCTGGTGGTGGTGCACGCGGGAGGCTCCAAGGATTACAAGATGGGCTGGATCTTCATCGCCGCCTGCGCGTTGGTGGGAATTTTTGCGGCGCTATTTATCAAGACCACCCCAGCACGTACTCCGCGGACCTTCAAGGCCAGCGCTTGAGAACTCTTAAGGATGTAAGGAGTGCAGTATGAAGGGTTTGCTCGAACGAGTCGGAGATGGAGAGATACTTGTTTCCGATGGGGCCATGGGAACATTTCTCCATGCCAAGGGAATGGGAGTGGGAGAGTGCCCGGAATCCTGGTGTATCTCTTACCCTGAGGTGGTGGAGGGGATCGCCGCGGCGTATATCACGGCGGGCGCGCAGATGGTGGAGACGAACTCCTTCGGCGGTAGCTCCCTGAAACTGAACGCCTACGGCCTGCGCGATAAGGTCGGAGAGTTAAACCGCGCGGCCGCCGCTCTGGCTCGAAAGGCCATGGGAAGCAATGGCTATGTCGCTGGCTCGATTGGGCCGACCGGTCACATCGCGCAGGAAGAAGGCGGAGAGATCGTTCTCGCGGATTTCTACGAAGCATTCAAAGAGCAAGCCGCTGCCTTAGCCGAGGGTGGTGCGGATGCCATTTGTATCGAAACAATGTCTTCCGTGCTTGAGGCGGTGCAAGCCATACGCGCCGCAAAGCAGACTGGACTTCCTGTCATCTGCACGTTTACCTTCGAACTCGGACGCCGAGGTTTTCGCACGATGATGGGCGTGAGCCCTGAACAGGCCGCGAAGGAAGCCACGGCTGCTGGCGCGGATATCATCGGGACCAATTGCGGAAACGGCATTGCCGGCATGATCGAGGTGGTGAAGTTGATGAGGGCGGCGGTGACGAACATCCCTATACTGGTTCACGCCAACGCCGGTGTGCCGGTGGTGGAGGATGGCAAAACGATCTTCAAGGAAACCCCGGAATACATGGCTTCCCGGATCGATGAGTTGATCGATGCCGGAGCCCGAATCGTCGGCGGTTGCTGCGGGACCGGTCCGGAGCACATTGCCGCCATTGCGAATGCGGTTCGCGCCGCGCAGCAGGTTTAATTCTGGCATGCGCCTGTTACTAATTGGCTGCGAAGTTTTGCTGCGGGAGTTGTGTGACGCAGTCGTCCACTCCCCCCATCTCGTGGATATGCAGTTCATGCCCAAGGGACTGCACGACCTCGGTGGGCCGGAGGTCCGCAGGCAGATACAACAGGCGATCGACGCCGCGGACGAAACTCGATATAACGCGATCGTCCTTGGCTACGCCCTGTGCGGCAATGGACTCTCAGGAGTGCAGGCGCGCGGCGTGCAACTGGTTCTACCGCGTGCGCATGACTGCATTACGCTGTTACTCGGCAGCCGTTCGAAATTCCAAGAGTACTTCACGGCGAATCCCGGTACATACTATCGCTCGGTCGGATGGATTGAACGAGGCGAAGCGATCCAGCAGCAGCTTACTGGAATGGGTTTCCATCGGACCAGTCTGGAGTCCCTGATCGAGCGCTACGGCGAAAGCAATGGCCGCTACCTGTATGAAGAGTACCGTCGCTACGAGCAGGCCTACTCCCGGCTGACTTACATCGAGAATGGGTTGGCCCCTGACACAACTTTCCTTGAACGCGCACGTACCGAGGCAAAGGAGAAGGGTTGGAGCTTCGAGACAGTCCCGGGGGAGCTCACGATCTTTCGCCAGCTATTGGCAGGGAATTGGAACAACGATTTCCTGGTCGTGCCTCCCGGCTATCAGACGGCGGCCACATACGACGATGAGGTCGTGAAGATCATTCCGGGCGAGAAAGCTTGACTCCCGTGTCACAGCCTTCCGGCGCGGGCGGCAGACGAGCGTGCGTTCAACTGGTCCCGCTCGGAGTCTCTGTCAAGGTAGCGTGCGGTTCGTCGCTGGAGGCAGCACTTGCGCCGTACGGAGTGGAGTTTCCCTGCGGCGGCGCTGGAATCTGCAGGGGCTGTCGCGTCCGCGTCATCGAAGGCACGCTTGCGATCACCCCGGAGATGTCGCAAGTATTCACCCCAACCGAACTCGCCGCAGGCTGGCGTCTAGCCTGCCGCAGCATCGTCGAGGGAGCGCTCACCTTGGAGGTCGCGCAATGGGGCACTCCTGTCCTGACCGACGAATCGTCCTTTGCATTTGAGCCCAACGAGGGCACCGGCATTGCCATCGATCTTGGCACCACGACGCTGGCTGTGCAGCTTGTGGACTTGGGCAGCGGCGCAGTGTTAGCGGTTGAAACCGCACTGAATCCGCAATCCGCACACGGTGCTGACGTGATGAGCCGTATCTCTTTTTCGCTTGAGGGCGGTGCCAACACCCTGACCGAATCCATACGAGAGACGTTGGGAACAATGATCTCCGCGCTGCCATGGCGCGAATCGGTGCGCAGCGTAATGCTCGCGGGAAACACGGTGATGCATCACCTCTTCTGTGGCATCAGCTTGGAGCCTCTGTCGCACTTTCCTTTCAATCCAGTGATGGATGGCGAACAGCTCTTCCGCCCACAGGAGCTGGGATGGGATTTACCGGCGCAAGCAACGGTACGTTTTCTGCCTTGCCTGGGAGGGTTCGTGGGCAGTGATATCCTGGCCGGCATTTTGGCCACCGGCCTCTCTGAGAGTGACCGGCTCTGTGCCTTTATTGACCTGGGAACCAATGGAGAAATTGTTGTAAGCAATGCCGGACGAATACTCGTTGCTTCTACAGCGGCAGGGCCAGCGTTTGAGGGGGGACGCATCCGAATGGGCATGCGGGCCGCTGCTGGAGCCATCGCGCGCGTTGCCCTCCAGAACGGCAAGATGGAATGCAGCGTTTTGGGCGATGGCACTCCTCGCGGTATTTGTGGCAGTGGTCTGGTAGACGCAGTTGCAGCAGGATTGCAACTCGGTTCCATTCTGGCCAGTGGACGAATCAGCGGCGCAACGCGTGAACTTGCGTTAGCTCCGCCGGTGAGCCTGACCCAGGCGGATATACGGGAGTTGCAACTCGCCAAAGCGGCCATCGCCGCTGGGTTCCGCACCTTGGTCAAACGATGGGGTGCAGACGTTCGTGATCTGCACACGGTCTATTTGGCGGGAGCGTTTGGCAATTACCTGAACATTGATAGCGCGAGGAAAATTGGGTTGATCGAGGCCGAGTTATCGCTCATCAAGCCCGCCGGAAATACTTCGCTTCGCGGCGTCAAAATGGCTTTGCTGCGTCCTTCCCTAAGTAGCGCGTGGATTGCAGGTACGCTCTCGCGCATCGAGCATGTCCCGCTTGCAGCGGACCCGCTATTCGAGGAGACATTTATCGATTGCCTGGCGTTCGCGAACTGAGCAATTGCATGCGCGCCCAACCACACAGATAGAAGCTGTTTCTTAGAATGCCCCTCGTGTCCTGCTATTTTGTTCTCGCTTGGGCAGAAATAGTCTGATCGATGAGAGGAGCGAAACGCGAATCCATGCGAATTCCGTCAAATGCAGGTTCGACCGCGAGGTAAACCAACCAACCGCTGTGACTGGTTTTTGCGCGTTCCAGAAATTCGAATGCCTTATCAGCGTCGCCAACCATCGCATGGAGCTTTGCTTTTTCATAATCGCCGTAGTAAGGTCCGGCATCTGGTTTTTCCGTCTCACTTACGATCGTGCGCAACACGCCGGGATAACCCGATCTGGAGTAAGCGTCGGTCAATGCTTGAGCTATTTCCGGATGTCCAGCCGTAATGAAAAAGTGACGTCGCGCAGTGAGCGCCTCTTGCCACATCGCCTTTTGTTCATAAGCCCAAGCTAGTTTCATCTGGGCGGTCTGGAACGCGCCGTCCATGCGTATGGCTTCCTGGTAGCTTGCGATCGAAGCATCGTAGTTGCGCGCATAGTAATCCACCCAACCGGCGTTGGTGATGATAATCAGTGAGAGGGGATCGAGCCTCCGCGATTCTCGCAACTCTCGGCGTGCTTCTTCAAAGCGCCCTTGGGATGCCAAGAACATTCCGAACCAGTGGTGTGCCGTGGCGTTGTTAGGGCTTAAATCCAATGCCCTGTGAAATTCTGCTTCTGCCTCCGGAAACTTCAATTCGTAACGCCATAAGTTGAATCCGAGCGAGGCGTGAGCTTCCGATAAGTCTGGATCAATGGACAGGGCCTTCAGAGCCGCGACTTTCCCGAGTTTGGCGATGTTGTCACTCGAGCGTCCCTCATAATACTCACGCGAAAGATTGTAGGAATCCGCCAATCCGACGTACGCCTGAGCGTATTCCGGGTCATATAACACGGCGCTTTCAAAATACTCGATCGCCTTCTGAAAACCGTCTTCGTTGCGCTTATTTGACCCGTAACGGCCCTTGAGAAAGGCTTCATAGGCAGCCTGGCTGGCCGTGCTGCTGTGAGTCATGCGGACTTCCGGCAGAACGAGGGAAAGCGATTCGGCAACGCGATCGGCTACCGATTGCTGGAATCCGAGAATGCGTCCCGCATTGACCTGCCCATCGTAAGTGTCGGCCCAGAGTTGAGTTTGATCACTGGACCGAATTAACAGCGCCGTGATCCTGACATCCTGTCCAGATTGTTTGATAGTCCCTTCAAGAAAGTACTGCACTCCCAACTCTTGGCTGATCTGAGCAAGTTGTTTGCCGGAGTGCTTGTAGTTCATCGACGATGTTCGGGCGATGACGCCCAGGTGCCGAGGGCTGATCTTGCCAAGATGCACGATCATTTCGTCCGTTACTCCGTCACCCAGGTATTCCTTCCCCGGATCGCCCGTAAGATTCTCGAATGGCAACACTGCCAGCATCATTCGAGGGGCAATCTCGGCAGTCTGCCTCTCTCGCCGCTTATATGAGGAAACCAACTGTGCCGTCACAAGCAGTGCAACCATCGCGACAACGACTGCGGGCCAGCTTCGCCATCGTTTCGTGGCCGCCTCCGCTACACTCTCTTCGGGTTCACCGGTTATGGAGTTTTCGAGGTTGCGTTCCAAGGATGGTTCGCTGGCGGGCAAATCCGTGATCACAATACTGACCGGTGCGATGAAGCGATATCCAGTTCGAGGTATCGTTTCAAGGTAACGCGGTGTGCTGGCGTTGTCGTCAAGCGCGGCTCGGATCAGGCGGATGCAATGGTTGAGCCCACGCTCAAAATCAACGAATGTGTTACGCCCCCACAACTCCTCCTGGATTTCTTCCCGGGAGATCACTTCGCCCTGACGGGACGCCAACATTACAAGGAGCTTGAACGGCTGCGGTTGCAACCGGATAGGTGCACCGAATTTCTTCAGCTCGTTCTTGGCCGCGTCGAGTTGAAAGACCCCAAATGTGAGAACAGTCGAGTTGGAGACCGCTGGGCTCATAGGTCCAGTTCCGGTAGAGAGTCAGCTCGGGTGAGGTGAACTTCCGGATTATAGCTGGAAAACTCCCCGTATTCACTCTCTAAAAGCATGCAAACGCGAAGTCCCCACCTTGAAACCTAAAAATAACATTACCTAAGTCTCGTAGTTTGTTTTGATTGGATGATTACACGATCAGAGATGCAGAAATCACCTTACGAACATTGCTTTTTCTGGAAGGCTCGCTTACTAATGCGGTGCGGGGGAAAGATCCTTGTACCCAGTTACGGGAACCTGTTCTTTCCGGCCCTCAGCGCAGGCTGTGGGTCACGGTCATCGCGCTGATGCCGATCTCCGTGTTGGGAGGCAAGACCAAGGGGCTCTCGCTTCTTGCCGGTGTAGCCGGGTTTTGTAATTTCTGCACGGCTATTCCACGCCTTCTCGAATGGCACGCTCACCGCGGCGGAACGGTGGGGGACTGTCTCGCTGCGGTGGCTGCTTTGAGAGCTTGGGCAGCATTCGCCCTTGTTGGTTGGTTGCGATTTCGGCGACTCGCAGTTCTCAATGCGCCGGCCTTCGGCCCGTGTGCCGCGACAGTCAGGCCTTTCGGCGTTCCGTTCGTTGCGCCATCCAATGCAAACCATGTCCGCGACATGATGAAAGCTTGCCCCGCTGTTTGGATATTATTCCACCCCCCTCCAGTGTGGCGCTGGCGCTGGTCCGAAGTGGGTGCGATGTGGACCACGGGCTACGGGCAGTTACCTGCAGGGCGATAATATAGAATCCCGGTTAGAGACTGTTACGGAGGCAGGTTCATGGGCGGCTACATGGGGAAGTTGGCGTGGATCGACTTGAGCACGCAGACGGTAACGGTGGAAGTGCTGGCTGATGAAGTCCGACGTCAGTACATCGGTGGGACCAGTCTTGCGGCCTACATCTTTCGGCGCAACTCGTTTCATGAGATCGATCCGCTTGGACCGGAGAACATTCTGATCTTTGCCACCGGCCCACTGACCGGCACCGGCGTTCCGACCTCAGGGCGCTTCGCTGTGGCGGCCAAGTCCCCACAGACCGGAATCTGGGGGGAGGCCGACAGCGGCGGCAGGTTCGGCGTAGCGCTCAAGGCCGCAGGTTACGATGCCATCGCCATCCACGGTCGCGCTCCTTCGCCATCGGTGCTCACGGTTATCAATGGCGAGATCGCTGTAGTGTCCGCCGAAGCCGTTTGGGGAAAAGACACCTTCGAGACCTTCGACATCCTGACTGCACAATACGGGGCCAAATCCGCGGTGGTATGCATCGGACCGCCGGGCGAGCGCATGGTTCCTCTGGCAAACATCATGAGCGAAGGCTCCCACGCACGGGCTGCGGGACGCTGCGGCATGGGCGCGGTGATGGGCTCCAAGAATCTGAAGGCCGTGGTCGCCGACGGAACCATGAAGGTGCCGGTCGCGCATCCCAAGGAACTGCTGCAGGCCATACGGGCGCTGGCTCCGGGGATGATGGAAAAGATGAAGCGAATCGCCGATTACGGTACCCCCGGCGGCACCGTCGGAGGCGCTGTGATTGCCGACTTGAGCGCCAACAACTGGACCAATGGCGACTGTTCGAAGGCCGTCGAGTGCCTCAGTGGTGAGAGCATGGTCGAGCAGTTCGGAGCCGGCAAATACCACTGCCCGCCCTGTTTTATTGGCTGCGGAAAGAAGGCCCGAGTCCCTGCTGGGGAACATGCAGGAACGATCTCCGGCGCGCCGGAGTACGAATCGATTGCCGGATTCGGTCCGCAATGCGGGATCTACGACTGGAACACCGTGATAGAAGCCAACGACCTATGCAATCGGCTGGGCATGGATTCGATTTCAGTCAGCGGCTCAATTGCCTTCATCTTTGAAGCCGTCAGTAAAGGGATGATCCAGAATCCGGCGTCTGGGCCGAAGTTGGAATGGGGCAGCGGTGAGGGGGCGCTGTCGCTGATCCGGCAGATTGCCGAGGGTGACGGAGTAGGGGCGTTGTTCCAGAGAGGAACTCGCGAGGCGGCCGAGAAGCTAGGTTCTGAGGCTGAGAAGTTTGCGATTCAGGTAAAGGGACTAGAGGCGCCCTATCATGATCCCAGAGCACTGGTCAGCCTCGCGGTGGCCTACGCTACCTCGCCGCGCGGAGCCTGCCACCGTGGTTGCTCACACAACGTGGAGCGAGTTCCCCTTCCGGGCCTCGGCTATCCGCAGGCATTGGACCGGTTCGAGCAGAAGGGCAAGGGCAAATCCACGGCGCTGACGCAGAATTACGCCGAGCTGTTCAATTCGCTGAAGGTGTGCCAGATTGCTATGCGCGTCTACGATGTTCCGATCCTCCTGGAGTTAACGAATTACGTGACCGGCTGGAATATGGATGCCACGGAATTTCTCATGGCGGGCGAGCGCAGCCTCAACGTGAAGCGCCTCCTGAACATCTCCTGTGGCTTGACCAGGGCCGACGATTCCTTGCCGCACCGCTTCCAGCACGAGCCGTTCAGTACGGGAGGAGCCGCGGGACACGTTCCCGATCTGCCGAAGATGCTCGACGAGTACTACGAGTTCCGCGGCTGGGGAAACGACGGTGTGCCCAGCCAGACCAAACTGAAGGAATTAGGCCTGCTGTAGGCGGAGTTATCCATGCAAGGCATTACGGTCACCGCGTTCGGACACATCTCCGCACTGATAGGGGCGAGACAGGTCGTGCTGGCCAGCGACGTCCCAATGCCTGTCCGCGCAATCCTGGATGAGTTGATAAGCCGGTATCCCATGTTTTCGAATTACGTTGGTAAGCTAAATGACGTAGAGGAATACCTGCTGGTTCTCTCTGACAGTCGCGAAATGCAAATGAACTCGCTGGTTCAACCGGGCGAAGAACTGGTGCTGGTAACACCAATATCGGGAGGCTGAGGCTTCACCAAATGTTTGGAACGGTAGGTTCGCTATTCTCCCTGTATACTCAGTTCGCGGCTGAGAGAATCAAATTTCGACTGCACTAAGCGCTCCCGTAGCAAGCCGTACCTTCGTCTGCAATGTTTAGAGTTGACTGATTCGGAGCTTGCCTGTGGAACTACGACATATCCGCTACTTCATCCGGGCAGCAGAGCTTCTGCATTTCACGAGGGCAGCCCAATCCCTTTACGTTTCCCAGCCTACGCTGTCCACCCATATACAGCAGTTGGAAGAGGAACTCGGGGCTGTATTATTCGAGCGTGCCGGGCGCCATGCTCGTCCAGTTCGACTGACTGAAGCCGGTCATCGTTTTCTCAAGCACATGCGCAATGTCCTTCGCGAACTTGAACTTGGAAAAGAGGACGTTGAGGAGCTTCGCGGGCTCGTGAGCGGAACGCTCCGCTTTGGGGCAACCCATGTTTTCGGGCAGAGGTTGGTGTCAACCGCACTCGCGCTCTTTACGGCTAAGTATCCGGAAATTCGTATTGTGATGAAACTGGGAACTTCATCTGACGTTGAAGAAGCCATATTGGAGAGAGACATCGATGTTGGGCTGGCTTTTCTGCCCCCCGACTCCGGAGACATTGAATACGAAGCACTGTTTTCCGACGAAGTCGTTCTCGTCGTCGCAAAGAAACATCCACTGGCACGGCTGACTGAAGTTCCCATCAGCGAATTGAACGGTCTTCCTTGCGCACTTCCCAGCAGCGGATTCAGCACTCGCCGATTACTGGACATACATTTCACCCGGCAGAAGATTTCGCCCAAGATTTTACTTGAGATCAACGACATCCCTGCGCTTCTCACCTTAGTGGAAAGGGGTGGGCTGGGAACGCTTGTATCGCGCAAGGCCATCGATAATCGTCCCGAACTATGTGCCATTTCGATTACAGGAGCACGCATTGTGCGAGAGGCTGGGATTCTCAAACATCAGGGCGTTTACCTCAGCGCCGCTGCGAGAGCATTCGTCGAATTGGTCAAACTGGACTTCACCCCGGACTACCCCCTGCCTGAATCGGAAGAATGGCCCCTCTCTAAGCCATAACACTCAAGGTGGCCGGAATTTACACCTACGAGACAGGAAGTATAAATAGGGTAGCTTTGCGATAGCTTTGCCCTATTGTTCCGACATATAATGCGCGACAACTCATATTACATTTGTCTATGGAACGCATAGAGCTGGACAATTTGAACCTATCGGGGCAAAACAATTTGACCCAAGGTGGCATTCATTCATAGACTTCGCACACTCCAGAGTGGGGCAGTAAGGACTGTGGCGGACGCCAAGTTGTGTCGTGGCTGAAGTCAGCATGCGTAAGGTTATGCCGGCGTGCATTTCAGGCCGGATCTGAAAGAACCTCATCAGGATCAGGAGGCTGTAGTGAGCACAATCGGCCAAGAAATCAGGAACGTCCCCAAGTCAACAGTCAGCGACATCATCGAGAAGCTTCCGTTGACAAAAACCCATTACATGCTGGCCATTGCGGCAGCACTTGGCTACATGTTCGATGCGTTTGATACGTATATCGTCGGTTTCGCGATGCCGTCGATTGTGAAGGAATGGAAACTGACCCCAGTTTTCAATGGCATGCTGGCATCTGCCGGTATGTGGGGCATGTTCATCGGCGCAATGATCTGGGGGCCGATCATTGACAAATTCGGACGCAAGGTAGGGTTTGCCGGCACTGTTTTGGGCTTCAGTTTGGTCAGCGGTCTTACGGCACTGTCGTCGGGCACGACACAGTTCATCGCCTACCGTTTCATTTCCGGTTTGTTCCTGGGTGGGATGCTGCCTGTGGTTTCGGCGCTGGTTTCCGAATATGTTGCTGCCCGTCATCGGGGCAGGTTCGTTGCCGTTCCACCGGTTTTCTGGCCTGTCGGACTTTTTGCCGCGGCCATTGCATCGTTTACCCTGGTTCCAGTTTACGGATGGCGCGCTCTCTTCGTGGTCGGAGTGGTTCCGGCGTTTCTTGCCTTCTTCGTGATTCGGACCCTGCCTGAGTCACCGCGCTGGTTGGCCAGTAAGGGAAGAACGAAAGAAGCTGCGGCGGTATTGATACGGCTAGGCGCCGATCCGAGTGAAGTCGGGGAACTCCAGGCAGACGACTTGACCAAGAAAAAAGTGCCGCTGAGCGTCCTGTTGCATGCGCCCTATCTGAAGCGATTCATTCTCACCACGAGCGTCCTGTTCTTCGGATTCTTCGGGTACTACGGCTTCGTGTTGTGGCTTCCTTCGATCCTCGCCGTAGTGTTCAAGCTCAGCCTGGTAAAGACCTTCACCTACACAATCATGGTCGGAGTTTTCGCCATTCTCGGAAAAGTGACGGCTTTCTTCACAATCGACAAGTTCGGCAGAAAACAGTTGTTTTACTTCGGATATGGTCTGGCCGGCGTTGCTTCGCTCGTCTTCGGCATTCTGAAGGATCCGACGCACCTTCTGATTGGAGCCTGCTCCCTGTCGTACTTGCTGGAAATGGCTGCGGCTGGATGCGTAGTACTCCCTACCGAGCTCTTCCCGTCCGAGGTTCGCGGCACAGCGAACTCGTGGACGAGCGCTTCCGGAAAACTAGCATCTGCACTGAGTCCGCTGGTCTTCGGATTCTTTATGTCCAGACACATGTATTACGGGATTTTTGTCACGATGGCTGTCTTCTTCTGGGTCGCTTGTGTCATGGTACTGACCCTCGGCGTAGAAACCAGGGGCAGAGCTTTGAGTGACGTCGGAGCTTCTTAGCGACCAATTACGAGCTGATTCCAATTCGATAAATTTCACAAAGGAGATCGATTCATGAGTACCGGCACAAAGCTCAAGCCTGAATCTAAGGGCGCAGCATACATAGCAGACTTCCTTGTACAGCAGAAAGTGCCATACGTTTTCGGCGTGTGCGGCCACGGCATTCTTGGGATGCTGGACGGCCTGTATGATCGGCAAAGCGAGATCACGACGATCTCTGTGCATCACGAGGCAATTGCAGCCTTCATGGCTGACGCTTATTTCCGGATCACGCAGAAACCGGTGGCAACCTATACCTCATGCGGTCCCGGCTCCGCAAACCTTGTCCTTGCCATCGCGGCGGCGTTTGCCGACTCTTCTGCGATGTTGAACATCACTGGTAACGTGCCGACGGGGCAGTGGAATCGCGGTCCATTCCAGGAGAGCGGACGCTACTTCCAGGGCGACTTCATTAACGTAATGCGTCCGTACGTGAAACGCAGCTTCCAACCGACTCGCGGCGACATGCTCCCGCTCGCCATGCGGCAGGCCTTTGCGCTGATGACCAACGGACGTCCGGGCCCGGTACATCTCGACGTTCCGCTCAACGTCTTTGTCGAGCCCGTGGATGAAACTGCGGCGGCACGCGAAGATAACTGGCCAACGTTAAATTGGGACCGTCCGGCAGGCGATCCGGCGTCAATTGCCAAGGCGGCGAAGATGCTGCTGGAAGCAGAGCGTCCGGTGATCGTCTCTGGTCACGGAGTGGAGTTGAGTTGCGCCGAGGCAGCGCTTCTGGCATTTGCCGAAGCGATGTCGATTCCGGTTGCCACCACCCCGTTCGGCAAGGGTACTTTTGACGCAGGCAATCCGCTGAGCCTCGGCGCGACCGGCCGCAATGGTTCGTTGATGGCCAACGGCGCATGCCGCAACGCGGACGTGGTTCTGGCGCTCGGCACCCGCTTTGATGATCGCGCCACCAGCGCTTGGCTGAAGGGCATGACCTACAGCTTCCCGCCAACCAAACTTATCCACGTTGACATTGATTCCAACGAGATCGGCCGGAATTTTCAGACTGCACTTGGAATCATTGGTGACGCACGCCTGGTTTTGGAGCAACTGCTGCTGGCCTGCAAGTCCGCCGCTACAAACCGTCGCGGTCCTTGGCTGGAACGTATTGCTGCATGGCGTAAAACGTGGGATGCAGCGACCCTGCCGCCGCGAAGCTCCGATGCGGTGCCGATTCGTCCGGAGCGGGCCGTTGCGGAATTGCGTAAAGCGGTGCCGGAGAACGGGATCATTCTCTCCGACGTCGGAATCCACCACAACTGGCTGATCGCAGAATATGACGCGCGAAAGACAAGAACGATTCTGCAAACCTGGGGATATGCCTCCATGGGATTCGGCGTGGGCGGCGCACTCGGGGCCAAGCTTGCTGCACCCGACCGTCCAGTAGTCGCCGTCGTCGGCGATGGTGGCTTTGCCATGTGGCCAAGCGCCGTGCTGACCGCCGTCGAGTACAACATCCCGGCGGTATGGCTGGTGTGGAACAACTACGGCTACTGTGCAATCCGCGACCAGCAGATGGGCTTCTTCGGCAAGGATCGCGAACTGGCTTGCAGTTTCCAGGATCCCTCCGGAAAACTGTTCAGTGCGGACTACGCAGCAATGGCGCGGTCGATGGGCGCTAACGGCGTGACCGTGGAAAAGCCGGGCGATCTGGCTGCACAACTCGAAGCGGCCATTGCTTCCAACCGGCCGACCGTGCTCGACGTGCGGATCGACCGCGAAATTCGGCCGCTGGCTAGTGGTAGCTGGGAATTGCCGCCGATTGCTCCTCCGATGCCTAATATCGGCTGGGAAAAGTAAACACGCACGGGCCGAAGGTCGCCAGACGATCTTCGGCCCATGCCACGCAAAGCAAGGAGAAGTTTGCATATGGATACAACTTCTGCCGCGAAGACCGAGCAACCTTGGGCGTTCAAGATGATGACGCCGGTTGAACCCGGCATCGTCTGTATCGATCTGGACCGCATGTTGAAGTTCTATACCGAAGTGCTGGGCTTGAAACTGTTCTCCGATGCCCAGACAACGCCTGAGATGAGCACAAAATTCGGGTCCACCCCGCACGGCTATCGCATCGTGCGCATGCAGACCCCGGATGGCGGGCGCATCAAACTGGTACAGCCAAACAAAGGTACGCCGGCACAAAATCCGGTTCCGGACTGGGTTTTCGAACGGCAGGGAATAGCCTATTTCACCTTCATCGTCGATGACATGAAGCCCATTCTGGCGCGACTGAAGGCAAACCACGTCACGATGATTAGCGAAGAGCCAGTCGAGGTCCGCAAGGGCGTATTTGCCCAGTTTCTGCTCGACCCGGAAGGCAACTACGTAGAGTTTGTGGAATTGAACTGAACGAAATAAAACGCGATTGAACATGCGAAGCATCCAGAATCCCGCCGCTTGAGCTGCGGGATTCCAGCAAGAAAGGAAACAGTTTCTATGTCCAGCAGTGCTTTAGGCCCAGGGTTTTTCTGCCAAGCTCCTGATGCGAATCCTCAAACGCCCCGACTGAAGGCTCCTCCAGGCGCAACCGACACGCACTTTCATATTCTGGGTCCGCCAACGCAATATGCATACGTTGAGGAGCGCGAGTATACGCCTCCGGATGCGCTGCCTTCGGCCTGCCGTCACCTGTTTGGCACGCTTGGGATTCAGCGCGCGGTGCTGATCCAGCCTAGCGTCTATGGTGAAGACAACACCTGCATGGTGGAAGCTGCAAGCCAACTCGGAGTGCCGGCCCGGATGATCGTGGTGGTTCCATTTAGCACGACGGACAAGGAACTGCAGCGCTTACACGATGCAGGTGCGCGTGGCGTGCGCTTCATTCTGGCGCATATCGGCGGACTGCCTCTTGCCGATCTCGAGCGCTTTGCGGAACGCGTCAAACCGATGGGTTGGCATGTCCAGTTTCTGCTGAAACCGGCTAATCTCATCGAGTTGGAAAGCCGGATCGCCAAGCTTCCGACGGAGTACGTCATCGACCACATCGGCCTCATCCGAGCCTCAGAGGGCGGAGTGCAACAGCCCGCATTCCAGGCGCTGCTGCGGTTATTCCGTACCGGACGTTGCTGGGTCAAACTGACCGGAGGCTATCGCATCTCCAGCCAGACACCGCCCTATCCCGAGGTCCTCCCGCTTGTGGAAGCACTCGTGAAAGAACGCCCGGATCGGATCCTGTGGGGCAGCGACTGGCCGCACGTGATGATGAAGGGCAAGATGCCGAACACTACCGAATTGTTCGATTTGCTGCTGGATTGGGTTCCAGACGAGAAGGTTAGGACACAGATTCTCGCAGACAATCCCCAGGAGCTGTTTAAGTTCTAGGCGAAAAGCCAGACACATGCCGACCATTGGCCGGTATGGAGCGAAAGACAAAACGATGAGTACTTGGGAGAGAAAGCTAGGGTTGATCGTTCCTTCGTGGAACACGGTCAATGAGTATGAGTTTCAGCGGGTTTTGATTCCGGATATCTCGGTGCACTCCATGCGGATCAAAATTACTGCCGATGATGAGGAGAACTTCACTTGGATGGCCACGCAGGTTCCTGCGGCATCGAAGTTGTTGGCGCAGGCCAAGGTGCAGGCGATCTGCTACGGGTGTCTGGCTGGAGGCTTCATCAAGGGACCGGGACACGATCAGGAGATTATTCGCGACATCGAGGCTGCCACCGGAATTCCGGGAGTGGCTGCGGCTGCTGCGGTAGTCGACGCGCTACGCGCTATGGGCGTTTCGCGAGTCAGTGTCGCATCACCTTATGAGCCCTGGTTGAATGACAAACTTGCGGAATACTTGAAGGGGTTTGGCATTGAGGTGGTCGCACTCAAGGGACTTGGCACGCAGGCGCACGCGAGTTTCACTCCGGAGCAGAATGCGGAGTTGGCCAGCGAAGTCGATCGTCCTGAGTCACAGGCTATCTTCATCAGTTGTTCAAATTTCCGCACACTGGAAATTATTGAGTTGCTTGAAAACAAGTTGGGCAAACCAGTACTGACCAGCAACATGTGCTCACTTTGGAAAATGTTGCGCGTGCTGGGTGATCGTCGCTCGTTACCGGGAACTGGACGGTTATTCCGAGACGCGTAAGGGGGCAGTTGGACCGCGCGTCCGCTAAACGAAAGAGGATGTATTTTATGGCTGCTAAAACTCCGCCCACGATGCCGAAGCAAGCGTCGGCCACTGCTTATACGGGTTCTCTGTGGAACGGCAAGCGCGGATTCATTGCCGCGTTCCTGTTCTTCAACATGTTCATCAACTACATGGATCGCATTAATCTGTCGGTTGCCGCACCTGTCATCGCCAAGCAATTCAAGTGGGACCCGGCAATGATGGGCATTATCTTTTCCGCTTTCATGTGGACTTACATGGTCTGTTTGATCCCGTGGGGGGCCGTCACCGATCGCTTTGGGACACGCAAGGTCGGCGGCCTTTCAATGGCGCTCTGGTCCCTCGGCGGAATGGCAACTGGTGCCGCGATTGGCTTCGGCACGATGATGGGCTCGAGGCTTGCACTTGGCGTTGGTGAGGCAGCATCCTTCCCAATCGCAGGTAAAGTGGTCAGGCAGTGGTTCCCCGCCAGCGAACGCGGTTTGGCAACAGCAATCTTCAACGCAGGCACATTTGCCGGCCCGGCTTTCTCCGCGCCGATTGTCGCTTGGCTGGTTCTGCGGGCCGGGTGGCGTTTGTCTTTCGTCATTACCGGAGCGGTCGGCATACTTTGGGCGATCCTCTGGTACAAGGTATTCAGAACCCCTGCGGAATGCTCCTGGCTTGCTGAGGACGAGCGGAATTATCTGCTGTCGCAAACTGGCGTGCCGATCAAGTCCGTCCCTCAGCAGGCCCCGACCAAGGGTGCGCTTGGGCTCCTGCTCGGTCGCATGACTATGTGGGGACAGTTCCTTACGCAGGGTTGCTGCGCTTACTCCATGTACCTGTTCTTGTTCTGGCTGCCTTCCTACCTGGTGCGTGAACGCCACATGGACTTGATGAAGGCAAGCTGGTTCACTGCTCTGCCGTATCTGATTGCGGTAGTGCTGGGAATCCTGATTGGCAAGCTAAGCGATAGCATTCTGACGCCTGAAGCTGTCAAGCAGGGCAAGCGTCGCACACTGCTGATCACCTTCATCCTGTTATCCAGCGTTGTGCTGCTGACGAATATAGTTAGCAACCAGTGGGCTGCGGTTGCACTTATCTCGATGGCTCTGACCTGCATCTCCAGCGCGCTGACGCTGAATATCGCGATGTGTAATGACTTGGTATGGGATCCGAACATGGCGGCTACTGCACTCGGGTTCCAGATTCTCGGCGGTAACTCGTTCGGATTATTAGCGCCGATTCTTACCGGATTCATCGTGAAATCCACCGGTAGTTTCAATAGCGCATTCTTCCTCGCCGGTGGCTTACTATTTTTGGGAGCGCTGACCTCATTCACTATGACGCGGCGTCCGTTGGTTTTTGGAGAAGAGGCAAAGGCGCTAAGCAATTAACCTGGAATGCAATTCTCTCGGTGCATAACCCGCGGTGTCTTGCATAAGACACCGCGAAGACACACCCCCAAGTGGCGGTCTCCGTCGCTTGGGGGGCACGCCTAGTTGCTTTCCGCTCAGGTCAAAAGAGGGCTTGAAATGGGACGCCCTCAAGTTATTTCAATCTCCCTTAGACGGCTCCGAAGACATTGGAAGGAACTCGCATCATGAGTACCACGAATATCCAGGAACAGCATCGCCCTGCCCAGCTTAAGGACATTGCCCTTGCCCCGACTTCGTCATTTATCGATGGACGGTGGGTCGAGGGTGCGGACAAGTTTCCGGTTCTGGACAAGTACAGCGGCCTAGTCTTCGCGGAGGTGTTTGCAGTGTCCGCCGAGCAGGTTCATCAAGCGGTAGCAGCCGCGCGAAAAGCATTTGAGGCGGGTGCTCCTCCGCCGCATGTCCGCGCAGCCGCTCTGTATAAGTGCGCCGACCTCGTTGCCAGGTACAAGAATAGATTCGTCGATCACCTCGTGGCGGAAGGCGGTCTCACACTCCACGATGCAAGCGGCGATGTCGATCGCTCGGTCATCACTCTGAGATTGTCGGCAGAGGAGGCCACGCGTCTGATTGGAGAGCAGGTCTCATTTGGCGCGAGCCCCGGCCAGCACAATCGCATAGGGTTCACAATCCGCGTACCGCTGGGGATCGTTTGCGCGATCACGCCATTCAACTCGCCGCTGAACACTGTAGTTCACAAGGTGGCGCCGTCCTTCGCGGCGGGCAATGCGGTTGTTCTCAAGCCTTCGGGATATACCCCCTTGACCTCGGCGCTGCTGGTGGAAACGCTGCTTGAAGCTGGTGTGCCCCCGGGATTTATCTCATTGACCCAGGGCGGTGGCGCAGCGGTAGGCAATGTCCTGCTCGAACAGCAAGATATCGACTTCTTCGCCTTCACGGGAAGCACCCGGGTCGGTGCCGTTATTCAACGAGCGGCTGGTTTCCGGAAGTGCCAGCTTGAGATGGGGAGTATCGCCAGCAACATCGTTTGCGACGACGCGGACCTGACGCGGGCGCTCCCAAAGATCGCTCACTCTTCATTCCGGAAAGCAGGACAGGTTTGCACGTCCATTCAACGGCTCTATGTTCAGGCTGGCGTTTTGGAAGAGGTAGTCAAGGGTCTTGCAAGTGAGGCATCCCGAATGCCCGCGGGAGATCCAAGAGATCCAGCGACACTTGTCGGCCCGCTGATCAGCGAATCGGACGCCAAGCGTGTAGAGAGCTGGATTCATGAAGCCGTAGAGGCCGGAGCGAAGCTGGTTTGTGGTGGACAGCGTTCGGGGTCGGTGCTGCAGCCGACAATTCTGACAAACATCGCACCGGGCATGAAGGTATGGGACTGGGAGATTTTTGGCCCGGTGGTATGTGTCATGCCCTTCAAGGAACTTGAAGAAGCGATCGAGAGCGCCAACGGTCAGCCCTATGGTCTCGCAGCCGGTATCTTTACGCGCGATATCAATAAGGGAATGCAAGCGGCGAAGTCCCTTCGCTTCGGAGCTGTTCACATCAACGAGACGTCGAGTTCCAGAGCCGATGGAATGCCGTTCGGTGGAGTGAAGGCCAGTGGGTACGGGTTTGAGGGACCAAAGTATACGATTCGCGAAGTAACAGAAGAGCGGCTCATAACCATCAATTTGTGAATCAAACCGGCTCTGAACAGAAAGCCTTGCCTTTTCGTGCAGACTGACGCAATATTCGAGTTCCTATTATTTCAAGCGCTCAACGACTAACCGATTTTGTCGCGCGTACTCTTTACATCGCGCCTCTTGGAAGTTCAGCGTGTCGTAAAACTTTTTACGAGGTGACACGGTGGAGACAGTTTCGCTAAACAAATCAGAAGTTGCACGATCCTCAGCTGCGGTGCGGCTCGATCGGCTACCCATTGGCTCTTTTCATAAGCAGGTGATGTGGTTGATCGCCTATGTTTTCTTTTTCGAGTTGGGAGACCTGAATACCTTTGCATTCGCGGCACCAGAGCTCAGGGTGCAATGGAAGCTGTCGATCGCTACCATCGGGGTCATCACCTCAGCGGCATTCATCGGAATGTTTATCGGAGCAACCACCGGCGGTTGGTTCTCCGACAAACTCGGACGAAAGAAAGCACTCCTCATCACCACCGTGTGGTACTCGACCTTCTCGCTGCTGAATGCATTTGTCTGGGACGTGCCTAGCCTATTTTTCACGCGATTTATGACGGGCGTCGGGCTTTCCGCAATGACGGTAGTTGCTGTTACCTACATTAGTGAGATGTTCCCGGCCAGGAAGCGCGGTACGTTCCAGGGCTGGATCATGACAATCGGCCTCTTTGGGATTCCTATCACTGCACATGTGGCCGAGGAACTCATCCCATGGGTCACCTACGGATGGCGATTGGTATTTGTTTGGGGTGCGCTCGGCATGTTGATCCTGCTGTTCGCAAACAAAATAGAGGAATCGCCGCGCTGGTATGAAAACCATGGCCGGTTCGCTGAGGCGGACGCGGTTCTGGATCGCATTGAGAGTCGCATAAAAGCCCAATTCGGATCACTCCCGCCTCTCGGTGAAGAGCCGGTAACCGCGGCGAAGCGTGGCAAGTTTACTGATCTGTTCGCGCATGCTTATCTGCCGCGCACGTCGATGCTGGTGTGCGCCTGGATTTTCCAGACGCTGGGCTTCTACGGATTCATGGCGTGGGTACCAACGCTGCTGGCTGCACACGGGTTCCCGTTGGTAAAGTCTCTGCTTTGGGTTTCAATCATGCACTTTGGCGCCCCCATTGGCGCCCTTATTGCGGCACTCATTTCAGACCGGTGGGAACGTAAGTATCTGATCACCATAGCGGCAGTCGTAATTGCGGCGTGCGGCCTAATGTATGGCCTCAGCTTCAAGATGATACCCATCATTATTTTCGGCTTCTGCGTTTCGATGTTCATTCAGACTTTTGCGCCCTTGCTATACGCGTACACGCCGGAATGCTATCCAACGGGAATCCGCAACTCAGGCTGCGGCGTGGGGTATGGCGTGGGCCGACTGGCAAATGGTTTCGGACCGCTGATCGTCGCTTTCCTGTTTACCCACTACGGCTATAAGAGCGTATTCGTTTATATCGCCGCAATGTGGTTGATGGTTGCATTCATCATTGCCACGTTTGGACCAAAGACCAAAGGCAGGACGCTAGCATAGGTGAAACCTGGCACCTTAGAACGCGTTACAGACTTGCTGGACCGCACTTGTGCGGACGTCAAGTCTGGGCGCGTTTAAGTTTGCCCTGGCGAGGCCCACGATTATAAAGCTCTATGAACCCTATAAGATCAGACAATTTGATTTCCATGGGCTACCTCCCTACTCTGATAACACCTACCTAGCACATCTCGCGCCCGGCCCCCAGAACCGGAGCAGCGAAGTACGTTTCGGTGTAAGTCGTTGAGTGAGGTTGCCGAAGATATCGGAGATGGCGATGCCAGATGATTCAAGGAAGTTTGACGTTGATGTTCTCATAATAGGTGCTGGTAATGCTGCTTTGGCGGCAGCGCTCAGCGCCCGCGAACAGGGAGCGAGCGTGCTGGTGCTGGAAGGCGCGCCCAAACACTTTCGCGGTGGAAACAGCAGGCACACCCGGAACCTGCGGGCGATGCACGATGCGCCAACCGAGGTCCTTACCGATGCATACACCGAAGACGAGTTTTTCAACGACATTCTTCGCGTGACAGGCGGCCTGACCAATGAGCCGTTATTGAGAAGCACGATTCGCGCTTCGGCAACATGCACCGAGTGGATGAAGCAGCAAGGCGTCCGGTTTCAACACGCCATGGGCGGCACGCTCCACCTTGGACGCACAAACGCTTTCTTCCTGGGTGGCGGCAAGGCAATGATGAACGCCTACTTTGCTTCGGCAAAGCGCGCTGGCGTTCGCGTCCTTTACGATGCCGAAGTGACCGATCTGGAGATTGTGGACGGTGAGTTCCGCAGTGCCACGGCGATGATCGAAGGCAAGCCCACGCGGATCAGCGCAAAGACTCTGATTGCCGCGGCAGGCGGGTTTGAATCGAACATCGAGTGGTTGAAAGAGGCGTGGGGACCGGCAGCGGAAAACTTTCTGATTCGCGGCACTCCCTACAACATGGGTAAAGTTCTTAAGCGCCTGATCGAACTCGGCGTGCAATCGATTGGAGACCCCACCCAGGGGCACTGTGTTGCAGTGGATGCCCGCGCACCAAAATTCGATGGCGGCATCGTGACGCGTCTCGACTGCGTCTCGCTGGGCATTGTGGTGAATAAGAACGGCCAGCGATTCTACGACGAGGGCGAGGAGTTCTGGCCCAAGCGGTACGCCATCTGGGGTCGGTTGGTGGCACAACAACCTGATCAGATCGGGTACTGCATCATCGACTCGAAGGCGATGGGAAAATTCATGCCCTCGGTATTTCCTCCGGCCAAGGCGCACACGATTGGAGAGCTGGCGAAGGCTGTCAATCTGCCGGCCGCCGAAGTTGAAGCAACGGTGAAGGCATTCAATGATTCGGTTCAGCCGGGCACCTTTAACCACTCGATTCTGGACGACTGCAAGACCTCCGGATTGAAAGTGGAGAAGACCCACTGGGCAGTGCGGATTGATCAGCCTCCCTTCTACGCCTACAGCCTGCGGCCGGGAATCACGTTTACCTATCTCGGCGTGAAGGTCAATGACCGGGCCGAGGTTCTGCTCACCAACGGGGATACAGCTCGCAATATTTTTGCAGCCGGGGAAATTATGGCGGGAAGCATTCTGGGAAAGGGTTATGCCGCTGGATTTGGCGTGACCATCGGTACTGTGTTCGGCCGCATTGCGGGCACGGGGGCAGCCAAACTGGCCCTGAACCCAAATGGGTGTAACGGAAAAGAGGAGGTATCGCTCAATGCTGCCCACTGAGTTGATGCAAGAAGGCGATCACCTGATGACGGTGTGCAACGCCTGCCGCTACTGCGAAGGATATTGTGCCGTATGGCAGGCGATGGAGCGGCGTCTGGTTTTCAAAGAAAGCGATCTGAACTACCTGGCAAATCTCTGCCACAACTGCAGCGACTGTTATTACGCCTGCCAGTACGCGCCACCACACGAGTTCCAGATCAATCCACCGAAAACGCTAGCCAAGATTCGTAAGTATACCTACGAGCAGTATGCCTGGCCGGGACCGCTGGCCAAGACGTTCCGCAAGAATGGACTACTGGTTTCACTGCTCACCGCAGTTGTGTTGATCGGCTTCATGATGCTTGCGAGCGCGTCTGTCGGTAGCCGGTTATATATGCCGGTTCGCGGCGGAGACTTCTATCAGATTGCGTCGCATGAAGTGATGACTCTGACATTTGCGGCGGTTGGACTGTTCTCCGCCCTGGCGTTGCTGATCGGACTTCTTCGCTTCTGGCGTAATGTGGGCGAGCAATATTCCGGCCTCGCCAATCCCGCCGCTTTGATGAAGGCCGCCAAGGAAGTGCTCAGCCTCGAGAATCTGGACAATGGCGGGGCGGGTTGCAGCACTTCGGAAGAAAAGAGTTCCCAGGCTCTACGCTGGTTCCACCACATCACGTTTTACGGTTTTCTGTCCTGCTTTGTGGCGACCACGCTGGGCGCGTTCTACTACTACGGACTGGGTTGGCACGAGACCTCCGGTTACACCAGTTTGCCAGTGATCTTCGGAACGCTAGGTGGACTTGGCCTGGTGATCGGACCCGTCGGCCTACTAGTGCTTAAGCAGCGCCGCGACCCGGACATCACAGACGAAAGCCAGCACGGAATGGACATATCATTCATCGTGCTGCTTCTCCTGACTAGTATCAGCGGACTACTGCTGCTGGTGTTGCGCGAGAGCGCGGCGATGGGGACGCTGCTGGTGGTTCATCTTGGCATCGTCATGGCGCTGTTCTTGACCTTGCCCTACGGCAAGTTCGTGCACGGCATTTACCGTTCGGCCGCGCTGTTGAAATGGGCATTGGAGCGCTCGCGTCCAGCTGAACATAACTTGGGTGAGTAAACCTGCACCGCGGCTCGATTTCTTCATGGATCGAGCCGCGCCGACGCTCCGTGGAACGCGCTACTGAAACTCCACAGTCGGGTTGGTTAGAGTGATGCAGGACTCCACAATGCCAGCGATTTCGCCTCGAACCCATGCTTTGGCTTCTTTTTCCTTAGCGGCCTCGAGTATTGGATAATCTGCTACCCTGACTTGGCACCTAAACAAGGTGCCATTCGCTTTTTCTCCATCGAAGCGAAAATGAAGGTATGCGTATTCTGGGGCCTCTGGCCTTGCGTAAGCACCAACTAGGAAACCGGGCCAACAGACATCCAAGCCGACATAATTCCTCAGCAAATCTGCCCTATAACAAATGGCCACCAAGTTGTACGCATCCTGAAGATCGTCTGCCGTCGGTAAACTTGATTCTCTTGCTGTCGAAATGCTGGCGAAAGAGGAACTGAGATTCATCGCGCCAGTTTCAGGCCCACGGTTCGCACTCCATCGATTGAGCAACCGCTTTCCGATATAGCCGATTGGCAGTAGAACCACCGCTCCAATGAGCCATTCCAGATGCCCACGAACCCAACTCTGCTCCTGCATGCATTTATCATATCTTGCCCCGTGTTGTGAACACCTGCCGCCTCCGATTTTGCCGAATCTTTTCAACAGACTTTGTAATGCACAGCTTACGTCATACAATGCTGACTAGGCTTGTTGAGTCGGGAGTGGACGCATTCACCATCATGAGGGATGCGGACCGCAGCGGTACCTGGCGACTGCAACTGTCCGGTGATTTGTTAACGAGCCAGAACTGCTGCCACCTTCGGTATCCGCCACACTCAAGCGGAAGGCAGTTGTAAGTCATTGAAGGGCCTGTAGCTCAACGGTTAGAGCAGAGGACTCATAATCCTTTGGTTCGGGGTTCAAATCCCTGCAGGCCCACCAATTATTTTCTACAACTTACGAATCCGGCCCCTTTGCCAGAAAGCTTTTTGAGAGCGCGGTGTTGGCGCGGAGACCCGGGTATCCGGATGATGGCCCCTTCATCATCAGGCGCGATACGCAGGCCCATGGTGTGGTGGGAACCTGAAAGACATCGCTTGCACTTCACGAATCGCTTCTCTCCTGAAAAGTAAACTCCCCTGAAAGTTCGTCATATCTAGCGAGGCCGATTAGGCCTTTCGCGCAACTGTTCAGCGGAAGGCGGAAACGCCCAAGAACGGCGCGCGACATGGCAGGGTTCCTTCGATTCCAGCAAGGTATGGGCAGCAAAGGTGAAGGGAATC
>Ga0364922_10114_pt2 | contig 44494 bp, 35 predicted proteins | sample ExccelJu500001D4_2_FD_206955 | JGI IMG/M metagenome (GOLD analysis project Ga0364922, IMG submission 206955) | Enriched cells from Trout Bog Lake Hypolimnion, Wisconsin, USA - BchlTB.June20.5000.01.D4 | ecosystem: Environmental > Aquatic > Freshwater > Lake > Hypolimnion/Profundal zone | place...
AGCGGAGATTACCGTCAGGATTCCTACTCGTTGCCGCCCTTGTCAGGCTCCGATCCAATACAGTTTTTAGGCGCGGCGATGCTTCCGCAGACGATCTGGATCCTCGGGATAAGCGCTGCTTTGTCTTTTGTCTTTTGGCTCTTTCTCGATAGGACGATCCTCGGTCTGGCGATGCGCGCCTCCGCCGAGAACCGCCTCGCCGCTTCCCTGATCGGTGTCGATCCTAGAAGAGTCGTCCAGCTATCTTTCGTCCTGGGCGCCAGTGTCGGCGCTTTGGCGGGGGTGCTGGTTGCGCCCATCGTCTTCATGAACTTTAGTGTTGGCATCCTGCTGACAACCAAGGGAATCGTCGCGGCTATCGTGGGTCTCACCGAGAGCATGGCCGCGGGTATATTCCCGTCAATGTACAAGGATGTGATTTCACTATTGATACTGCTCGTCGTGTTGTGTGCTATGCCCAGGGGCATCGTCAGGCGGTCAACCACATGAGGCGCCGCAACCTCGTGGGCGCAGTGATAGGCATCGCCGTAGTCGGGGTCATACCGGTCTTCGTCAGGGATGAATACACGCTGGGCTTCCTGGTGCTGGCCGGAACTGTCTCGCTGGTGGTTACGGGCCTCAACCTGCTCGTTGGCCACGCGGGCCAACTTTCCCTGGGCCATGGCGGTTTCTACGCCATCGGGGCTTATGTAAGCACCATCCTTACAATCAGGTTCGGCGTTTCACCCGTGCTGGCTCTGATCGCCGCTGCCGTGGTCACGGGACTCGTGGCCCTCATCCTCGGGATTCCTTTGCTCAGGGCACTCACCCAGTTTCATCTGGCAGTGGCCACCCTGATCTTTGTCATGCTGGTGAACGCGATTCTGATCGTGGGCGACTCCTGGACCGGCGGATTTACTGGCATTCAAGGCCAGCCCCCATTCTCCATCGGACCTATCGTCTTCAATGGAGATGTGGCGAACTACTACCTGGTTTGGGGAGTCGTGGTGCTCGGCGTCCTCTTCGCTGCAGGGCTGTCCAACTCGCAAGCCGGTCGTGTCCTCCGGGCAATCCAGGGGGACGAGATGGGAGCACAGAGCTTGGGCATGGACGTAGCCTGGGAGAAGGTCAAGGTTTTTGTTATCAGCGCTGTCTATGCTTCTGTAGCCGGAAGCCTCCTTGCACATTACCAGCATTCCGTTACCCCCGCTCAGTTTGGTGTCAGCACCTCGTTGGAGTTTATGACGATGGTGTTTTTGGGGGGAAAAGGGAGCGTGATTGGCGGGGTGGTGGGAGGAAGCTTCATCAAACTGCTCCCGCAGTTCACCGAGTTCATGAAGAACTACCGGCTATTGGTTGACGGTTTAATCCTAACTGTAGTTTTACTCTTCATGCCTCAAGGCGTCGTCGGGGTAATCAAGGGTGGCTGGGAGCGGCTACTTCACGCCTTGAAGACCGAAGGCTCGAATCCTAAAGCCAGCAAAGCCGCAGGTGGCGATCGATGAGCCAAGTTATCCCGGTCCTCGAACTCGACCACGTCAGCAAGAACTTCGGCGGGTTGCCCGCCGTCCATGACTTGAGTTTCACGGTTATGCCGGCGCAATTGAAGGGCCTGATTGGGCCGAACGGGGCTGGCAAGACCACCTGCATCAACCTCATCACGGGCGCGCTGCCTGTTACCTCGGGTGAGGTTCGCTTTCAGGGAAGGAGCATCACAGGCCTTCCGCTTCACCAAACCGCTCGGCTCGGCATCGGGCGAACCTTTCAACTGCTCCGCATCTTTCAGGAAATGACTGTACTGGAGAATGTCATGGCCGGTTGCCACCGTTGGGCTGGCTTGGGCACCCTCCAGGCTGCGATGCGCCTTCCCGGGGCACGCTCAAAGGAACGAAGGATCAAGGAAGTTGCCCAGTCCCAGATTGACTTCATCGGCCTCACCCACCGATCCAATATGGCGGCGGGAGCGCTTCCGGTGGGCGAGCAACGGCTGCTCGAGATAGCCCGCGCTCTGGCCGGTCAGCCGGAGCTGCTGCTTTTGGATGAGCCTGCGGCCGGGCTTAATGATGCTGAGCGCGCCCGTCTTGGAGCCTTGCTTAGGGAGCTTACGGGAAGGGGCCTCTCCATCCTGCTCATTGAGCACAACATGGACCTTGTAATGAACGTCAGCGACGAGCTTGTGGTTCTCAATTATGGCGAGAAGCTGGCCGAGGGTAGCGCTCACGAGGTCAGGAACCTTCAGACGGTAATCTCCGCTTACCTGGGGGAGACCGCCAATGCTTAGAATTGAAGGTCTCCACGCAAGCTATGGGCGGACGGAAGTGCTGCACGACATCACAATTGAAGTGAATGAGGGCGAGGTAGTCTGCCTGCTTGGGGCCAACGGTGCCGGCAAGTCTACCCTCCTAAGCTGTATCTCCGGCGTGATATGCCCCACACGAGGAAAGGTGCTATTTTCCGGAGCCGACGTCACCGGAGAGACTCCCCACCAGATGGTCCGCCGGGGAGTGTGTCATGTGCCCGAAGGTAAGCAGATTTTCCAGTCTCTGACCGTGCTGGAAAATCTGAGGCTGGGCAGCTATTCCTACGCCAGCCGTGTTGGCCGCGAAGAGGTAGCGGCCGAAATGGACAAGATCTTCGCACTATTCCCGCGACTTCAGGAGCGGAAGACTCAGCTCGCGGGCACGCTCTCGGGCGGCGAGCAACAGATGCTGGCCATCGGCCGCGCATTAATGGGAAGGCCGAAGATGCTCCTGACCGACGAGCCATCCCTCGGCCTAGCGCCGCTGATCATCAAGGAGATTTTCAAGACAGTGGAAACACTGCGCCAGCTTGGTTTGACGATCCTTCTGGTCGAACAGAATGTCCGAGTTGCGCTTGAAGTTGCCGACCGCGGCTACGTGATGCAGAACGGCTCAATCGCCCTCGGAGGGAGCTGCGAGCAACTTGCGAATAGCGAGCTGGTTGCAGCCGCCTACCTCGGGAAGCAACTTGGTCACCGTGGCTAAACAGTTCGAAGGATGTCAAACGCGAATGCAGTAAAGATTTCACAATCGATTCGCTATAAATCGATTTCACTTGAATAAAGACGGCGGCCTGGAGTTCGGTCACCGGAGTCATTCCGCCGCACGCTTCTGAAAGGAGCTACTCTTATGCCATCATTTCTCTCCGAAGGGTTTCCCGAAAGTCAACTGAGTCAACCGAAGTATAAGGTCAAGGTCGAAAAGGACGTCCTGGTGCAGATGCGGGATGGAGTGACCGTCGCGGTAGACGTCTTTCGTCCCGATGCGCCGGGGAAATTTCCCGCGCTCTACGCTTCCTCCCCCTATCAGAAGAATTTGGTCTACCTACCCACAGTTCCCGCGTTTCACGAGCGTGAGACCAACTTGATTGAGTGGTTTGTCGAGCGAGGATACATTTACGTCCACGCAGATATCCGGGGCTCCGGAGTGTCGGAAGGAATGTGGAAGTTCCACAGCATCGAAGAGCAGCGCGACCATTACGACCTGATCGAATGGATGGCGCAAGAGGACTGGTGCACCGGCAAAGTCGGAATGATCGGCGAGTCCTACTATGCTTGGGTGCAGTGGTTCGCGGCCGCCATGAATCCTCCTCATCTAGTCACGGTTGTTCCCTTCGACGGCGGAGCCGACATGTACCGCGACGTGGTTTTCCACGGGGGCTTGCTGAACATGAGCTTCGTGACATGGTGGCACTTCAACATGAGGGCGCAGCGGCTAATGGATATCCCAGGCCCGTTCCCGCCGGATCCGTTGAAGCCGGACACTATGAAGTGGGACATGACTTACGAGGTGCTGCGCCACCCCAACTACGACGATTTCTGGAAGGAACGGACTCCCGACTTCAAGAAGATCAAGTGCGCCGTCTACAGCATAGGCATATGGCACAAGGCGGCACTCCACCTGCGGGGCAACATCGTCGCATTCGAAGATATCGAAGCCCCAAAGAAATTGGCAGTGTGCCACGGGGACTACGTAGGTCAGGAGATGTTCATCTTCGAGTCTCTGGAAATGCGGCTTGAATTGTTGCGCTGGTACGACCATTGGCTGAAGGGCGTCGACACGGGGATCATGGACGAGGCGCCTGTGAAGCTCTTTGTGAGGAACAGCGACGAGGGATACAGGGCGGAGAACGAATGGCCGCTGGCACGGACCCGATACACTTCATTCTACTTGCATCCGGACAAGTCGGGAGCCGCTCTGTCGTTGAACGACGGCGGACTCTCCAGTCAGTCTCCCGAGGAGGAAGAAAGCTACTTTGAGTTCGCCTATCCCAACCCGGAATGGATGAACTGGAGGGGCGGCGGCATTGCAACCCGGGTGAACGGAATGCTCCATCCGACAGCTGGCATCATGACTTTCACTAGTGTCCCGCTGAATGAGGATATGGAGGTGACCGGGCCTATCCGGATGGTGCTCTACGCCTCTTCCAGCGAGAAGGACGCCGACTTCTATATACGAGTAGTGGATCAGGCACCTGACGCCGAGCAGTTGGCGGGCTATCCGCCAAAGGCTAGGATGCTCACCTGGGGATGGCTGAAGGCTTCCCACCGGAAAGTGGACCGCGCCCGGTCAACCCCCTATCGGCCATGGCACGTCCACGAATGCCCGGAACCGATCGAACCTGGAAAGATTTACGAATACGAGATCGAGGTGATGCCCACCAGCAATCGGTTCCGCAAGGGCCACCGAATACGCATCGATGTCTCGAACGGCGACTCATGGATGTTCGACAGCGCCCACCACTTCGGGCTTAAGTATGGCAAAGACCGCATCTACCACGACCGTGAGCATCCGTCCCGTATCGTGTTGCCAGTGATACCGGGATAGCAAAGAGGAATGGAAACGTGGAAGAATAAAGGCGCCGTCGCGGGAAGCGATGGCGTCTTTATTCTGAAATACGAACTCGACTGATCACGGTGGGGGTCTCCGTCGAGTTGGACGATAAGTCGGATCCAGCTCTGATAGCGAGATTTGGATTGAATCTCTATCTAGTTCCTCGCCTATGACCGAAAATTACCGCTCAAGTACACTTAAAGCATGATCCCAATCCGTTACGTTGAACCCGTATTTCGTCCCCCAAGTGAGGCCGAGTCGCTGATCTTGCCAGTGACGGATGGCTGCTCCTGGAACAAGTGTACTTTTTGCGAGATGTACACTGCGCCTCAGAAAAGTTTTCGGGTGCGTGAGGATGATGAGATCATCGACAGCATTCGACGAACAGGGGATCTGTATGGCAAGAGCATAAGGCACGTCTTCCTGGCGGACGGCGATGCGTTAGTTCTGCCGACTCGGAAGCTTCTGCTAATTCTTGAAGCTATACGCAAACACATGCCCGCTGTGCGCCGCATTTCGTCGTACTGCAGGCCAGGAAATTTGAGAAAAAAAGACCAGTCGGAAATTGATCAATTAGCCGCCGCTGGCCTGACGATGGTTTACGTCGGTGCGGAGTCCGGTGACAACCAAGTACTAGCTGCCGTGAAGAAGGGGGAAACATTCGACACGACCGGGGAGGCTCTAGACAAACTGGGCACTGCAGGTATAACCCGCTCGGTAATGATCCTGAATGGACTTGGCGGGAAGGTTTGGTCGGAGCAACACGCAGTGAACTCCGCAAAACTTGTGAACTTGACGCAGCCTGAGTTCCTGGCAACGCTGGTTGTAACCTTCCCCAAGGGTGAGCAGCGTTTTCGCGCTGACTTCCCCGCATGGGAGGCACTCTCCCCTCACGAACTCTTTATTGAGATGGAACAGTTTCTATCACGGCTGGAACTTAAGCGAACGGTCTTCAGGAGCGACCACGCCTCAAATTGGCTCATTCTCAAGGGGACGCTGGGAGCAGACAAGGAACGATTGCTGGCAGCAGTCAGACAGGCGATCCACGACCCACAAGGCGCCCTTCTCCGACCGGCCTGGGCGCGAGGACTTTAGCAATCTGTGTTTATCGTTTCAAAGGCGAGGCGGTCAAATCGCCCAGCACAGTTCCCCCGTTCGAGCCCCGAATAACCTCTCCTTTCTGCTCACTGAGTTCGTCGCCTCGTGCAGGCCCGGTTCGGACGAGGAAGCCGCCGAGAAGATGCTCATCCAGTATTCGACACTGGCCATCTACATGCCCGGAAGGAGTCAACGCTTGCGGCAAAACGCCGATCGGTGAGGGAAATTCCGGCAGAAGCGGCAGCAGCCAGCGCCGAAGAAATTCCAGGAACGATCTCGTATGCAATCCCAACTTCAGCAAGCGCTTCAATCTCTTCCCCACACGGCCAAAGATCGTTGGATCGCCTCCTTTAAGGCGGATTACAACTTGGTACCGTGAAGCATGTTCGGCTTGAGTTGCTGAATTTACAGGAACAGCGAACAGGAGCTGAAAACGCTCTCATAACCCTTTGATTCGGGGTTCAAATCCCTGCAGGCCCACCATTTAACTTGCCCCTTCAGGCGAATTCTGCATTGGAAAAGGCTTCGGCTTTACTCCAAATTTTCCCGGTGATACGATTGCGCCCATCTTTTTGGAGGTGAAATGATTCGATTCATAATTGCTTTGATGTGCTCCTGTTTGTTTGTGGCAGGTGCTGGTGCCGCTGATAGCTCAACTTGGACGGTGGCCTCTCCCGACCAAGTGAACGCTGTGCTCCCCGAGGCGGAAGCGCTCTATCGAGCCCTCCATCAGAACCCCGAAATATCGCTTCATGAAGAACAGACCGCCGCCAAACTCGCCATGCGCATAAGGGCGCTTGGGTACGACGTCACCACCAACGTTGGTGGGTACGGCATTGTCGGCGTGCTCAAGAACGGAGCCGGTCCAACCGTAATGCTGCGCACCGAACTGGACGCTTTACCCATGCCGGAAAAAACCGGAGTTCCATACGCCAGCATCGTGACCATGAAGAATGACGCCGGCACCGTGGTGCCCGTGATGCACGCCTGCGGCCACGACCTGCACATGGCTACCTTGTACGGCACAGCCAAGATCATGGCCGCCAACCGAGACAAGTGGCACGGCACGCTGATAGTGATCGGTCAGCCCGCCGAAGAAATTGGCGCCGGCGCCGCTGCTATGCTGAAGGACGGTCTCTACACCCGCTTCCCGAAGCCGGATTACGCTTTTGCATTGCATGATGACGCCGGCATGCTGGTCGGCAACATTGGGTATCTGGAAGGCTACCATCTCGCCTCCGCCGACTCGGTTGACATCACCATTTATGGCCGCGGTTCCCACGGGGCGGAACCGCAGAAAGGCGTTGATCCCATCCTCATCGCCTCCCGTACCGTCGTTGCCCTACAATCGATTATCTCTCGCGAAGTTACGCCCGGAGACCCCGCTGTTGTCACCGTTGGCTCGATCCACGGCGGTACCCAGAACAACATCATTCCCGAAGAGGTGAAGTTGCAGCTCACCGTTCGCACCTATAATCCGGAGACCCGGAAGAAACTTCTGGCGGGTATCGAGCGCATCACAAGGGGCGAAGCGGCGGCGGGGGGCGCTCCTAAGGAGCCGCTCATAATTACTAAGTCTGTGTCCAGTGCGGCTTACAATGATCCCGAATTGACCCGCCTTATCGTCGCCAAACTCGCGACCATTCTCGGGCCCGACAAGCTCATTCTTTCAACGCCTCACATGGCCTTCGACGACTTTGCTGAATTTGGCGTAGCTGGCGCCAGATCCGTGCATCTCAACCTCGGTGCAGTGGCGCCGGCCAAATACGCCGCGGCGCAGCAACCAGGTGCTGCACCGCTGCCGGGCGTCCATTCGCCTTACTGGGCACCTGATTATTCAGCGGCTTTGAAAACTGGCATCACTGTGGAAACAGCCGCCTTGCTGGAACTTCTCGCCCGCAAGTAGAGCTGTCAATTAACAAATAAGGGGAAGCGATGACTCGCTTCCCCTGCCTAGTTCTCACTTCAAATTCCGGATACTTCCCTGAGACGCCAACTAAGCTACTCGACACTCGTTCATTTCACGGAATAAATTTCAATGGCGATCTTCCGAATGTATACAGCTTCTGCTTAGAAAGCGCTCCAACTGAACTCATCGACGTGGAGATTGCCTGGGGAAGATGAAGGCGTCCCCGTGTTCACATTCCAATTTGTCCCCGTGAGGGACGTGTCGTAAATCACATGGCCGCTTCCGGCAAAAGTTGCAGTGTTCAAGACGATTGCACCGTAAAGGCCAGCGTTTCCGTCGATGGTAGCTGCGGAATTCGGCGCGTAGATCGATGCGAACATATTTGCCCCGGCGTCCAGGTAAATCGGTTTGGTGCCCGCGTAGACGATCGTCAGGTCATTGGGGATGCCACCATCATTCGCTACCGTCCCACCGTTCACACAGAGCGGCGTGGCAGAACCGTTGCAACTATTCGTTGAACCCTGATCCAGAATGTTGATGACAACATTGCCCGTGCCGGGAAGAATGACCTTCGCTCCGTTGCTTATCAGCAGACTGTCCATGTTATATGTACCTGCCTGTAAGGTAATCACGGCACACGACCCAAAGTTAACCTTGCCGAAGTTTGCCGCACCCGTCCCCGCAGTGCCATTGGGAAGCGTGCTTGGGGGAATGGTGATCGCACATCCACTGCCACCTCCGCTTCCGCCCGCGCAAAGTCCGTTGAAGCCCGTGCAGGCCGCGGTGTTGGTTGCTACAGTCGGCATGATTGGAGTGGGGAACGACGGCGCCGGGGAAGGTAAATTATAGGTCTTTTGCGAACACTTGCTGGCGCTCTGGCCAGTGCAGCCCACACCCGAACCACTATTGTCCTCATTTACGGCATATTCGGTTCCGCCCGTCGCCGTGCTGCAAGCAGCGCTTCCATTGAGGCCCGGGTAGGGGCCACCGGAGATGCCATACGTTCCGGTCGTACCCACGTTATAGTGCGGGGTAAAGACGTTGCCTATGATGTATGCACCGTTGGTTATCTTGACGTTGCCAAAGGTCGCAACATCGCCCCCGGTATTTGCCAAAGTAGGGGAAGTGACTCCTACTTGGGTGGCACCAACATAGCTGTTTGTATACTGACCGCCAGCCATCGAAATGGCCGCGCATCCCGTATTGGTGGCGAAAACGCCAGCGGAATATGTAGGAGATGTCGAACTTGAGCCCGAATAGACCATGACGTTATCCACGACTTCAACGACCTGCACCAGAGCATGGCCCTGGGTGTTGCTTGAGCCGATCGTATTCAACGTCCCTTCAGAGACGATTTTCCAGCGTGTCAACCACTGACCACTGCCCTTCGAAATTGCGGTCAATAATTGCACCGCAACATCGAAGTGCGGGCATGCCGATCCTGAGCAACCGGGTGCCATGCCGGCAAACGGCGTCTGCGTTACAGCGGCGGAAAAATAGTTCTTGAAATTGGTATCCGTGGTTGAGTCGATTGCGCTGTAAGTATCTCCATACTTCGACGAAATCCCAGTGGTTGACATCACCAGCGTTGCACTGGTGGACGTGTATGTAATCGGCATGCCGTTCAGATTGAACGACGCTGGAAAGGTGGATGTGGTGGTGGTTATTGGAGCTACGGTTTGCAAGTAATTCAGGGCTTGTTGCGCACCGGCTTCGGCAATGTAACGGGCCTGCGTTGCAGCGCGATAATTGGCGGTGGTCCAAATCTCCCCTTGGGTCGAGTATAGGATTCCAACCGCCAGCGTTGACATCACGAACAGACAGATCAGCGCCATGACCAGCGCGACCCCGCTCTCGAAACCTGAGCCGTTGGAGCGCTGGTACCGAACAGAAATGGAGTTCTTCATGTTTACCATGGGACGCTCGCTACGGAGGGCGGATCTGGCTGCAATTCGCCGTTAAGGTAAGCTGCGTATACGGTGGCCGGGCAAGGAGCAGTGCATATGCCGGCGTGAATTGCTGAGTTGACCGCAGCGATGTAAATGTTATCTGCGGTAATCAGATTGCGAGGTTGTATATTTGAATAGCTTTTGGTAACAGTAATTTTTTGAGATGAACCCGAAATCGTGACCGTTTCCAATGCTGTAATCGTGAAACCAACCTGAGTGACCATCGAATAATTGCAAGTGTTCGATGCGCAGGCGTCAGAGAACAGCGTGACCGTATCCGGAGCCGCCAATCCAGAGGGGCAGTTGGGATTTTGCGCGGCTGTGACGCCGGGCCAGCAGAAGTAACAGGCTGTTACATTGTCGATCAGATTGTACTTGGACGCGGCAGCCGGCGGGGTAGTAGAAAGGTTCCACATCGTGCGGGTAAGTGGTCCAGGGAATGAAGCCGGGCAGGCATACAGCACGGCCCACAACCCATTGCCTGAGCCGCTGATTTCACCGAACATAGCCAGTTTTCCCCCACCCGCAGCGCTGGGGTTGCTTTGGTCGCTCAGAATGCCATGCGGAAATACTCCCAACGGGTAGGCCACTACAGAGTTGGCTAAGTGCGTATAGCCAAAATTAGCCTGGATCGAGTTTGCGGCGGGGATCTGAGTGATCTGGATAAGCTCCGGAGTCGCGTCGCCGACTACGTTCAACCACTGGCCAACGTAAGCTCCGAAGACTCCAGTCGCAGTGGTCACCGAAACGGTCTGCAACCCTGCGGCCGTGATTGCAGTGGTGATCTTGTATGGTGTGACGAAGCTGGCGTCGCCGCCGGTTGCCCCTCCCTCAATGGTGGATGCCTGCAGCCCCGCTTGTCCGATTTCCTGTGCCATCAATTCCATGGTTGACCGCAGCTGCTGCTGCATCGCAGTGGTTACTTCCGAGGTACGATAATTTGCCTGAAACTGACCCATGGCTCCCAACACAGCACCGGAGATGATCATAAAAACGGCCATGCCGATGATCAACTCCAATATTGTGAAGCCGTGCGAGTGTTTGTCTTCAAACTTAGCCATGAATCACTCTCAATATTGCTGTTTCATTGCGACTAATGTAGTACTGGGGGCCAGTGACTGTGAGACGTCTGCGGTGAACAGTGCCTTCACGTACACGGTAACGGTCTTCACTGTGTTTGTGGAGTTTGTCTTAATCTGCCATTCACGTATGAACTGCGCGCCTGCCGCGGTGTCTGAAATCCCGTCAGGGTGTGTCGTGTCATTCGTGTTCACGTAGTCCACGTAGCCGACGACAGCAGTGGTCGGCGTGACGCTGGGACCCGCGAGGCCGTACGTCGTGTTCACGGTTGTCCCGCCCAAGCCGAAGGCAAGCGTACCTGTATAACCGATACAGGTGGAGCAAATCGTGTTTGACCCGACGACCTGACTTGTTGCGTCAGAGAAATTCAGAGCCATCAACTGTTCCATCTTGTCCTGTGCGTATTCGGTGCAGCGAGTGGCCTGGTTTCCCTGCCCAGCATTCTTTGCCGCAGCAACTGCAAAAAGCGCCATCAATCCGCTTATGCCTATGAGCAAGATCATCGAGGCAATCAGCGCCTCCAGAATTGAAAAGCCGCGCTCACTCTTTCCGGCCTTGGCGTGCATAATCTGCATCATGATCCGTTCCCGTATTCGACCAGCGGAGTAAATGCAAGGCTGACCGAGTTCCACTGATATAACGAGGGGTGCCCTGTCTGGTTCACCGAAACCGCATAATAGTTGCCTGCCGTGTCCCTCAAATACAACGCATAATCCCAGGTCGGAGTACCCCCAGTCAGGACGTCCACCGGCAATCCGCGGGAATTAAAAGGAATGACGGGATTTGCGGTGACGGTCGGCGTGTTCTGTGCCGCGTCTCCCTGATACGCGACACTCTGATTGGCTACGTTCGTATTAATTACCGGCGGAATTCCGAAGCTTACACCGGTCGATAAATAGACCTTTTGGAGTTCGGAACCTACCGTGAACGAGGTGGGATTGGGAAACGGCGAGGATTCCAATATGCAGTAGGCTGGAGTGACGTTTGTGGTGCAGGCAACCTCGACATGAGCAAACTCGGTTGACGCCCGCATACGTGCCATCGTTATCAGAGCCGCCAGTGCGTGCGCATCATTTCTCAACCGCATAGGACGAGATGAGTTAAGAAGGGCTGGCACTGCAATTCCGGCAACAAGGATGATGATTGCCACAACGACTATCAGTTGGACCAATGAGAAACCGCACTGCCTCCAATTGGAACGGCAGTTGAAGCGTCCCGGTAGCCCTATTGATGAACCCGGTCTTGCTGTCATCTTTGCCCCGCGAGTTTAAGAATCTCCTAGCGAAGAATTAATGGTTGCATCCAGCTACTTGCATGTCAATGATTTTGCCGTTGAGCGTAGTTACTTTGCCTGATTACTAATGATAATGTCCGGAAGTGCTAATACTTGTGTTAGAGCCCACCATGACGGCCATCGTCGAATTCCCGTTGCCAGGTGCAGCTAGGGAACTGGGACTAAGCGTTACCTATTTGAGACGCCTTGTCCCGACGCCGCCAGGGTGACGGATGAATTGAAGCTGCCGGAGGTCACTGCCGCATCATGAATATTGTGGTCAGAGATGCACCCTGTCCTGTGAAGAGTTATGGACTAACCATCGCGGCCAAAGGCGAAGGAATAACGCACACGACGACGGTCACACTAACTGTGATCAAGTAGAGGCATTGCACGACAGTGCAGAAACCAACTTTGTAGACTGGCCAGGCTGCCGATTCGGCAGCCTGCTTCTTATGAATGTTGGTAGGTGGTGGAAAGCACTCCCTGGGGCTAATAAGTTCACCGGACCTCTTTGTTGTCGGGCTGACAGCAACCCGGCCGACGCGGTCAACTTTGGGCAAGTTCGGCCAGGGTCGGACCGCAGTCATGCAAACGCTTGGTCCAGTCAATCACCTGTCTCAAGCTCGTTGACATATTCGGTCCCATCTGGGTACCATCCCTCGCAGACACATGAGGACAATATAATGAGTGACCTGCTTTTCACTCCCTTCCGTATTGGCACTATTTCGGTCGCGAACCGGATTGTCAGCCTTCCGCTATATCTCGCCTATCCCAACGAAGATCATGAGGTAAATGAGCTGGTGCTTGACTACTACGAGGAGGTTGCATCCTCGGGTGCGGGCCTGGTCGTTGTCGAAAACGTGACGATCGAGCCCTGCGGCCTCGGAAATCCTCGCACTATGCTTGTGTCTGATGACAGCTTCATCCCTGGGCTCTCTCGACTTGCGAGCGCCATCCATCGGCACGGGGTGCCCGCGGTGCTGCAAATCCACCACGCTGGACGCTATGCGAAGCGCCCTGACCGGATCGCGCCATCCGTGCTTGAAACCTGGGGCGTGATGCCGAAAGCCATGGAGCAATCCGACATAGAGCGCGTTGTTGGCGCATACGCCGCTGGCGCCAGACGAGCACGGCAGGCGGGATTTGACGGAGTAGAGTTGCATGGCGGTACGGGTTACCTGCTTCCACAGTTCCTGTCGCCGCGCACGAACCTCCGCGATGATGCTTACGGTGGAGACTCACAGCGGCGGATGCGCTTCCCGCTCGAAGTCTTAGGCGCGGTTCGCGCAGAGGTGGGAAAGGACTTCACGGTCGGCTATCGGTTTATGGCCGACGAATACGTGCCACGCGGCCTCACGCTGGCTGATACCGTTCCGTTTGCCGAAAAACTAGCAGTGGCTGGAATCGACTACCTCTCGGTCATGACGGGCTGCTACGACTCCTTCCAACTACCGAACTACCTGCAGGACGACGCGAAGGAAGGGTTCATGGCACCGTCCGCCCAAGCCATCAAGGAGGCTGTTCCGACGGTCCCCGTCATCGCTGCTGGGCGCATCCAGAGTCTGGAGACGGCAGAGAAGATTCTTCAACATGGAATGGCCGATCTCGTTGGCATAGCCAGGGTGCTCCTCGCCGATCCGCTCTGGCCGCGCAAGGTACACGGCGAGAACAAAGAACCAATCAATCCGTGCTTACCCGGGTGCGCGATCTGCCAGAAGCGGGTCATGATGCCGAAACCGGCCTTTTGTGGGCGATGGCCCAAGGAGCGAAGAGAAAAATTCCTTGAACGGGTCGGCGGGTAACTGACCTCGCGCGAGCCTCCTTCGAAATGCAGCCCAGCGTTACGCCGTTGCCAATACCTATCGATCGTGTCGGCAGGTACTTGGCATCGAGGCTGTCCAGATTCTGGACTCTCCTTTACAGATTCTGGACTCGAGCAAAATCATCGTCGCATTGGGACGGTATGAGCCGTGGGCTAAGCTTAACAAATCAAACGGTTAAATCCTATTTTTTTCGTGGACACCATTGTGGCAGGTACATTGCTTTACTTGGTGGTCGAGGAGCGCCGTGAAGAACATGGACAAAGAGTCTGCAAAGCTGGATATGCTACAACCGCGCTCGTCGGTTGCAGGCCATAATGACCGCGAGATTGGGAGCATCCGCATCCTCCTTTTTGTGGTGATCTTGGGAGGCGTGATTTCGGTCCTGGTACCGGGAATTTTCATTCACTCGCGGGACGAACTCGGCTTTTTGCCCCAACTGTTGATCGGCTTCATGATTCTGGTGCTGGTTATCTACCTGCAACTAAGCTCACAGCGCAAGTTGCTTGGTGAAGTCTCCGCGGCACTGATTGCCGCAAACAATTACGTCAACAGGCTGGAACAGGTTTCCTTCATCGATCCGGAAACCCAGCTGTTCAACCGGATGTATCTCGATCAGTTATTCAACCAGCAGCTGAAGTGGTTGAACCGCTGCGGCAAGTCGGCCACATTATTGCTGTTTGAGGTGCTTCAGGATCGGCACAAATCGCCAGCCAACGAAATGGCCCTCGCGGCGGCCCGCCTGCTACGCTCAAATTTCCGTGGCTCTGACTGCATTCTGCGCAACTCCGCCGCTCAGTTCTTTGTCCTGCTGCCGGACACAACTGAAGAGCTTGCGCAGCACGCGCTGGATCGCCTGAGCGACAAAATCGATTGCTGGAATCTTGAGAACGCAACGTCGGAAATGGTATTGCGGCACGAACTGAGCGTTTGTCCCCCCGGCGGAGATCTCTGGGGGAGCCTCCGCGAGATTGAGAACAAGATGCGGAACAAACCCGATCTCGGCATGATGACGGTGATTCCTCTGGAGCCCGCAAAGCGAGCCCTAGCCGTGGCGTCTCTAGGGCGATGCGGAGAGGGTGGGGCGAGCGAATCACTCCGAGAAGCTCACACTGTAGAGCGCTAGAAAACCGGGGGCCAGTTCTGCTTGCGAGACGATCGCGCTAGCCCTGCGGAATATTTGAGTCTCCAGACCGCCTGGCAGCGATGCCATAAGTACACTTCTGATAAGAGGCGCGTTCAGCGATGAAAGAGCCCGGCTTTTTGCTCCCGCATTGAAACCAAAGATTCACGATGTCGTCGCCACTCCTCGTAGTCAACTCGATGCGCCGCGTAAGCGGCATGGACGAAATGCGCTTCAGGAATTTCCAGAGGGCTGGGCTGTTCAGAACTGGCTGAGCGCCATTAGCTCCTGCACGAGCCTGGTGGCTCGCGAACCCGCGCGGTGAACCGCAGCAGCCTCTGAAGCAAGGTGAGTATCCGCGGCTAGTTCCTCATTGAGCATAGAGGCATATGCGTCAATAATCAGGAGCGCGTTATTGAGATCGTGGGCTACGCGACGGGCGATGCGACAGACCGATTCCAACTTTTCTGTCTGTTGAGATTCAACGGCGAGAAGCTCATTCGTCGGCGAACTTGAATCCTGGTTTCTCTTTTCGTTTCCGATCCACGCAAATCCAAAGGGCTTGCCGTTCTCGTCATGGATTCTCCGCAACTCCAACAGCAGGCAAACCCTTTGGCCAGTCTTCATATTCTGGACGACGATCTCGTCTCTCTGGTTGTGGTCTCGAGGCAAACCGGAAAACTTCGATTCGCGTGAAGGATGCGCGAGATCAGCAAACGTTAGCCTAGTGGGATCGCAGGTCGAGTCCATTCCAATCAACTCCCGCCCGGCCTTGTTTATGAAAGTGAGAATCCCACTCGGCCTTGCGAGCACAATCAGGCCGGGAGCGTTATCCAGAATCGTCAGTAGATCCGCAGACTTGAACTCCTCGACTTCGGTGCAAGTGATCTTCTTCAGAAACAGGATGGCTCCGCCCAGTTTCGATCGCGATTTTCTCCAAGGGTGAAGCTGCCAGCTCAGGCGAAGCGGTTGATCACTATTGCCAAAGCTCCATTCGTCTTCGGAGATGGTCGCTTCTCCGGCGAGACAACGCTGTTGGGCCATCTCCCAACCTTTGGGAAGGTCGGGAAACAGTTCTGGGTGGGTTCTTCCCACGATGACAGATCTACTTACTTGTAGCACTTCGCAATAGGCGTCGCTTGCCCCGAGATGGCGAAGATCTTCATCGAGCAGCGCCATGGCGAAGGGAGAACGGCAGATGATGTCTGGAAGCGATTGTTGCAGTCCAACGATGCTGATTCCACGCGGGCGGAGAAGTTCCAGTGCCAGCCGAGTTTGAGCACCGGCGACAATTTCAACGGCTCCGCGATCAAGGTCTGCTCTCAAAACAATTTCTCCCATCCTTCTCTTAGCCAGTTCCATCTAGATCCGGGGATATCGCTATCATGGTTACCAACGAAGGCCCTCTCTATCAGGAGATCGGAAGCTCATGCACAAGATCGCCGAGACGCAGAAGTGAGACTGGTTTCTCAACGACCAGAATTGCCGCATCATCCGACAAAGAAGCGGCACGTGAACTCGCCTCAAATTCTTTTAGAAGAATGATTCTCGGCTGATGTACCAGGCACTTGATGCATTGAGTCAGAGTGCGTCCCGTATCGCCAAACTCTTTCCAGTCAGTTCCAGCAATGACCACAGAAAACTCGTAGTTTTTGAGAAGCGCCTCGGCTTCGTCGGACTCGCTAGCCCGGTGAACTTCATAACCAAGATTGGATAGGTAGTCGCCGACCAGCGTCAGCAGTTGAACGTTCTCATCGATCACAAGTAGTTTCTGCGCCATGCTGGATGTAATGCACGTTTGCTGCCAAGTCCGCGGAAGGGTAAGTCTAATGATCAGATCAAACAAAGCGAACGATGTTGTGTACGCTACTGTCTGAAACTGTCTGGACTCTGGAATTGATAATTTGAATTAAAGGCTGCAGGAGGGAAAGAGTCATAGCAGGTTGATTAACAAATCCCGCACGCATGACCATGCGGCTTCCGCTAGAGCGGGCTAACTATTTCAGCATGTGCGGGTGTACTATGAACTTCTTGATTCTGAAATGAATCACCGCTGGAAGCGAGCAGGATCCGGTGATGCTCCCGGTCTTCAAAACCGGTGAGAGGTAGGTTCATCCTGCCTCTGGTGTGTTCGACTCACACACGCTTCCGCCATTTTCATCGTGCTCATTGCCCTGTCCGACGATAAGTGCAGTGTAGCAACGCCTTGCGGATTGAGTTTGAAGCTGTGACTAATGTTTTCAAGTCCAAAATATTCCGTCGCTTACCCGCTGTCGATGAGCTGCTCCGGACAGCCGAGGGGGCTGCACTTGTGGTTGATTACGGACGACTGAACGTAACTGAAGCGATGCGTTTGGAACTCGATGAGTTGCGCGCGAGGATCTCAGATGGCGCACTCGACATCGACAAGTTGGAAGAGGCGCTTGCTGTATTGCCCGAGGCTCTGGAGCGTCGTGTTAAGCGGGCGGCGGGGTACTCGCTTCGCCGGGTGATCAATGCCACCGGTGTCATCATCCACACTAACCTGGGACGAGCTCCGCTTTCACGCGAGGCGGCGGAGCGTATTGCCGAGACTGTTACCGGATACAGCAACCTGGAGTTTGATCTGGATAAAGGTGAGCGCGGGCGACGCGACGGACATGCGCAAAGTCTGTTTTCGCAGCTGTTTGCGCGCCAGGGCATTTCCCAGACGGCGACCGTAGTGGTGAACAACAATGCGGCGGCGGTGCTGCTGGCTTTGGCGGCTCTGGCAGGTGGTGGCGAGGTGATCGTCTCCCGCGGGGAACTGGTGGAGATCGGAGGTTCGTTCCGAATTCCAGAGATCATGGCGCAGTCGGGAGCGGTTCTGCGCGAGGTTGGCACCACCAATCGCACACGCATTGCCGATTACGAGAAAGCCATTACGGAGCGCACGCGACTTCTGCTGCGGGTTCATCGCTCGAATTTTGAGATTGTGGGCTTTACCGAGCAACCGGCTCTGGCCGAACTGGTGGAGCTAGGGCGACGGCACGGTATCGGCGTGATGGAAGACCTTGGCTCGGGTGCGCTGGTAGAGCTGGAATCATACGGAATTGCCGGCGAGCCTGATGTTTATAGCTCTTTGCGCACGGGAGTCTCATTGGTCACCTACAGCGGGGACAAGCTGTTGGGTGGTCCACAGGCAGGGCTGGCTTCAGGCGATCCAGCTATGATTGAGCGCCTGCGTGCGCACCCGCTCTTCCGTGCGTTGCGCGTTGACAAGATGTGCTACGCCGCCCTAGAAGCCACGCTGGTGACGTACCTGCGAGAGGAATACGAGCGGCTGCCAGTCCTCCATATGTTGCGGCTGCCCGCCGAAGATGTACAACGGCGATGCCAGTCGTTAGCTCACTCGGCTTCTGGACTCTCCGCGAAGGTAGCAGAGACGGAGTCGATCATCGGCGGCGGTGCGGCTCCGGGAAAAACCTTGCCGAGCTTTGCGCTTTCACTCGCGTGCGACGGCATGAGCGCCACGGAACTTGCGCGGAGGCTGCGCCATCAAGCAACCCCGATTGTGGCTCGAGTGGAGGAGGACCGTGTGCTGCTCGATTTGCGTACTGTGGACGCCGCTGACGATCAGTACTTATCGGAGGCGCTGGCAAATCTGCTGAAAAGCGATCCTGTATGAAGTCGGTAATTGTAGGCACGGCCGGACACATTGACCACGGGAAAACCGCATTGGTGCGAGCACTGACCGGAATTGATACCGATCGACTGGAGGAGGAGAAACAGCGCGGAATCACCATCGACCTGGGCTTTGCACATCTGGAGTTAGCCGGGCCCCAAGGGCCGGTGCGGCTTGGCTTCATTGACGTTCCAGGACACGAACGCTTTGTACGAAACATGCTGGCTGGCGTCGGTGGGATCGATCTCGTGCTGCTCGTCATTTCCGCTGAAGACTCGATTAAGCCGCAAACCCGCGAACATTTCGATATCTGCCGACTGCTGCGGGTGCCGCGGGGCATTACCGTATTGACGAAGAGCGACCTTGTGGATACAGAAACGCTCCAAGTGGTTCACATGGAGGTGGAAGAGTTCGTGCGCGGATCTTTCCTGGACGCGAGCCGTTCACCAATTATTGAGGTCAGCGCGCGGACGGGGCAAGGGTTAGAAAAGCTAAAACTGGAGCTTGCGCGTGGAGCCTCGGAAGCCGCACAGAAAGACGCGCATGCCGCTTTTCGGCTGCCTATCGATCGCGTATTCACGATGAAGGGATTTGGAACAGTTGTCACTGGAACGACGATCTCCGGCCAAGTGCGGAAGGAGCAGGAAGTTGAAATCCTTCCATCGGGCAAGAAAGCTCGCGTGCGCGGATTGCAAGTGCACGGCAGCGCCACGGAAACAGCGATCGCCGGGCAACGCACGGCTCTGAATCTCGTTGGTGTCCCGCAGGAAGAGTTGGAGCGCGGCATGGTTCTGGCGCAATCCGGGCTAATGCTGCCAACCCGCAGGATGGACGTTCAGCTTTCATTGCTGGATGGAGCACGCCCACTGAAGAATCGCTCGCGAGTCCGTCTCCACATCTTCACCACCGAAACTGTCGCATCGATTGCACTCTATGAAGGCGAGGAGTTGCGGGCGGGTACGACAGCTTGGGCACAGCTGCGCACTGTCTCTCCTGTGGCCTGTACGCCGGGCGACCGTTTTATTGTGCGCCAATTGTCACCAGTCTCCACCATCGGGGGCGGCCTCGTTGTGGATGTAAACCCCATGCGCCGTATGAAGCCCGAGGCCCGCACTGAAATGCTGGAGAAGCTTGGTGCTGGCGACGACCTTAGCCGATTGCGTGTGCTACTTGCACGCCGGGAACAACGTGGATTACGGGTGCAGGAAGCTATCCATGAGACGGGCTGGACGATGGAGCGATTGAAGACAACCCTCGGAAAGGGGGAGCATGCGGGAGACATCGTAAGCTTTAAGGATGTGCTGATTGCAGCGCCGACGTTGAGGCGGATCTCGGAAGCGTTGTTCATTGCCGTAGAGGAATTTCACATTGGCAACCCTCTCTCAGCTGGCATCAGCAAGCAGGAACTTTGGGAGAAGAGCGGGCTGGAAAGGGAGCTTTTTGTGGGAGCGCTCGACAACTTGCTAGCCGCGAAGAAATTGGCCATCAGTGCCGAACAGGTGCATCTCGCAGGTCATCGCATGCTGATGAAGGACGAAGAAGCAGAATCAAAGAAACAGATCGAAGAAGCTTTTGCCACCGCAGGGGTAAAGGTTCCGGCGTTAAAAGAAGTGTTGGCAGGGTTGAAGATAGACTTGCCGCGAGCGCAGAAGATTGTGACCTTGCTGCTGCGAGATAAAGTGCTGATTAAAATTAGCGATGATCTGATTTTCCATCGCAAAACGCTGGAAGAGCTGAAGCTCCAAGTGTCGGGGTGGAAATCAAAATCGCCCCAAATTGACATATCGCGATTCAAAGATTTGGTGGGAGTATCCCGCAAATACGCTATACCCCTGCTGGAGTACCTGGACCGCGAGCATGTAACCCGCCGCGCGGGAGACGAGCGAATCATCCTGTAGAGACGAGCTAGTCATTTCCGCACGGCCATGACCCCTTGTATTACCCCGTGATCTGGATCAACACCTTTCCCTTGGTCAGCACCTCTCCCACGTTTACCGCAGGGACTCCAGATTCGCGCAACTCTTTGACCAGCGCGTTGGCTTGCGACGGGTTCACCGAAATCAAAAGTCCTCCAGCTGTCTGTGGATCGTAGAAAATCGTTTGCAGATTCTCGGGCACACTTGCGTCGAATTCCACGCAGGACGACGCAAACGCGCGATTGCTTTGCAGTCCGCCGGGAACGAATCCGCGCGCAACGCACTCCAGAGCACCTGCTAATAAAGGCACCGCCGATGCGAAGAACCGCAGGCTCGTACCGCTGCCGAGTGCCATTTCCCTGGCGTGGCCGATCAGCCCGAATCCGGTTATGTCGGTAATCCCGTGCACGTCGTACTTCAAGCTTATCTCCGCGCCTCTCCTGTTGAGGGTCGTCATCGAGCGAGTCGCTGCGTCGATCCACTCCATTTCTGCGGTACCCTTTTTGACTGCCGTGGAGATGACGCCTGTCCCGAGAGCCTTTGTCAATACCAGCGCATCTCCGGGCCGGGCTCCCGAATTGGCAAGCACGCGACGGGGGTTTATGGTGCCGGTGACAGAGTAGCCAAACTTAATTTCCGGATCGCGGATGCTGTGCCCTCCGATGACCGTGCATTCGGCTTCCACCATCTTGCTGAGTCCACCGGCAAGAATCTGCTCAAGAATTGAAATGTCGGCCTTTTCAGGAAAACAGACCAGAGCAAGCGCCGAAAGGGGTTTGCCGCCCATGGCGTAGACATCGCTTAACGCATTGCTGGCGGCGATCTGTCCAAAGGTGTACGGATCGTCCACAATCGGGGTGAAAAAGTCCACTGTTTGGACGAGCGCCAGCTCCGGCGTGAGTTGATACACGCCCGCGTCGTCGGCCTTGTCGAAGCCGACTAGGACATTGGGGTCAATTTGCCGGGCCAATTTCCCAAGCACCGAGTCCAGCACCGCCGGACTTAGCTTGCTTGCTCAACCCGCAGCCTTCACCGTCTCTGTCAATCGAATTGGTTTGTCATCGGACATCAAGTTGATAGTACTACGAGAGAACGCACGGTGCTACGAAGCGAGTTCAGTGCGACGCATCGACCGGAAAGACAGGATTCGTCTTGGCAATATGCCGACAGCGAACTCTGCATATCGGGGCGAATTTTGTCTAAAACCCGAACAAATTCAACTGGAGAGGTTCGAATCCGTTCTGGGCCATCCACAGGCTCATCGGCAGACTGGCAACGTCATCAACTTCTGGAATTGCGTGGCCATCGATGCTGAGGTCAATACATTTCAGATAAGTGTGGCATGTGTCACAGGCGGCGAGCTTAATGTGCGGACTCGTATCGCTCTTGTAGACGGGCAGTTTTTCTTTGTCCAACTCTTCGCAATTGGGACAGATTATCCGGCGATACTCCCACTCTGTACCACACAACGAGCACAGCAGATTGAGCTTTCTGCCTTCACCTTCAGGACGCAACACGCCCAACTGCGGCTTGCAAAAACAAAACGGGCAATGCGGTGCAACTTGCCGGGTGATTGGTGCACGGGCTGCAAGGTTCCGGGCAAATGGCTGGAGCAACGCGAGGCCGACAAAACTCAGTGGGCCATAGGGGCGGATGCCGCGATCAATCCAGTACGATTCGAGTTCTTTACCCCAGTCGAGTGACAAGGAAGAAGCAGCCAGTTCCTTCATCTGCGGAGTGCCGGATTGCGTCAATAATTCCAGTAGCTCCGGAACAAACGGCGCTAATTCCACGGCATTTTCCGCGCTGGCGCTGAGTCGCGTTTGCACACCTTCCTGGAACTGAAGAACCTTAGCGTAAAAAAGCAGGACGTCGTCTGCGACGTCCTGCTGAGAAGAGAGAAAATGGACACGCTCGATCTTATCTTGCCAGGTAATGCCGGCAACTTTCATGGACGCTTTTCCCCCGCACTGATCCGCGCGTACCACTTTGGGGCGTGCAGCATTGCCCATCCACGCGACACGTGTCCCTCGGTCATGGCTTTCAAGCTTCCCGGTATGTTCGAGATGGACATGTAGATGTGAACCATCGCCCCGCCGATGGTCACCAACGCGGCGGCTGAATGGACAAAGGTCACGACCGGCAGTACCCAATGCAGAGAACGCGGCATCAGTTCCGGAAACCACATGACGGGACCGGTTACGAGGAGCACAATTGCAGCTCCGAACATTCCCCAGTAATACAGCTTTTGCCCAGCGTCGTACTTGTCCTGTGGTGGAAGCTTCTCGTCCTGATTTGTGATGTAGTACTTCACGTTGTCAAGCCACTTTTGGTCGTCGGCATTCAGTTTCAGGTCCTGTGCCCACGCGTGGTGCATCCAGAAAATTCCAACGACAAAACCAATCCCTACGATGGGATGCCAAAAGCGGATAGCCGGCCCTCCACCGAGCACAATCGCGAGCCAATACAGGTACGGCGTGAACAGAGCAAGCCCACTGAGGGCGGCATAGATGTACACAGCAGCCGTGTACCAGTGCATGATCCGCTCTATCCAGGTGAAACGCTGAATCCGGTCCGCGGGCGGCCCATGACGTAGAAATGCATGACTAGTCGTGTCGCTCATTGTCGCCTCCTCCTTGGATTTCAGCTTCCTTGGGACCATAACGCAGATAGTGGAACGCAATGCCGAGAGCGCCAAAGACAATACCGAATCCGCCAATCCACTTGAGAGGCCCCTTCCACAACCTTACGAACGGATCCACGGCCGGGTTCTTCGGCAAGCCACCATAACTCTCCGGGTCGCCGATGTCGTGCAGAACATAAATGACATGAGTTCCATCGACACCCCGCGGATCATATACACCCGCATTCTTGTGGGCCGTGTGCTCTCGAAGCTGCTTTGTGCGCCGCTCGGCGAGGTCCTTCATGTCATCCTTGGAACCGAAGTGGAGGCATCCGGTTGGGCAAGCCTTGATGCAGGCAGGTTCCAACCCTGCGCCGACGCGGTCGGAGCACAAGGTGCACTTGAAAACCTTCTTTGTAGATGGGTTGAATTTGGGAATGTTGAATGGGCACCCGGTGACACAGTACTGGCACCCGATGCAATGCTCCTGGTTGAAATCGACGATGCCATTGGCATATTGCACGATTGCGCCGTCGGCCGGACAAGACGCCAGGCATCCGGGGTCAGCGCAGTGCATACACTGGTCTTTGCGCATCCTCCAACTGAACGTGCCATCAGAGGCGGTGTGCTCGTCAAAGCGAATCAAGTTCCAATAGTTCCATGCCGTGTCGGGCATGGTTTGGTAGGTATTGTCGAAAGTTGTCGGATGGAACGGGTAGCCGTTCCACTCTAGGCATGCAACCTCACAGGCCTTGCAGCCGATGCACGTAGTGGTGTCCACCAGCTTACATACGTCGTAGTCCCGCGACATGTTCGCGCCCGGAACAGTTCCGGCGTGACCCGAGATTGCCTTGATCTGGAGAAGTTTGCTGGCCACTGAAATCTCCTTTAGACTTTCTCGAGTTTCACGAGGAAACCCTTGAATTCGGGTGTAAAAGCGTTAGGGTCAATGGCGGCAGGCGTCAGCCCGTTGGCGAGTGTCCGCGCCGTCCTGCCTGCGTCTTCTTGAATGCCGCGATACCCCCAGTGAATCGGGATTCCGATCTGATAAGTTTTCTTGCCATCGATCAACATCGAATGAATTCGGCGTGTGACCATGGCCTTGGCGATGTAGTGATTGCGCGCGCTCGTGACCTTCACCTTCTCGCCGCCGTGTATGCCCATTTCATCCGCTAATTCCGCCGGAATTTCAACGAACGGCTCAGGCACGAGTTCGACGTTCATCGGATTGTTTTTGGTCCAATAGTGGTAGTGCTCGGTCAACCGGTAGGTGGTACAAACAATGTTGTAACCCTCTGCAGGCGTCCCGTACTTGTCGGCCGATGACTTGAACTTCTTTGCCACTGGATTGTTGTCCTGTTGTGGATGTAACAGGTTTTTCACCGGACTCTCGAAGGTCTCATAGTGTTCGGGGAATGGACCATCGGCAACCATGCCGAGGGGTACGAACAAACGGCCCACCCCCTCGGAATTCATAATGAACGGTCCCATGTGTTCTTGTGGCGGGGAATCGGCTTTGAAATCAGGGACGTCGTTGCCCACCCATTTCTTGCTCGCTTCGTTCCACCACACCTGGGCACGCGTGGCATCCCACGGCTTTCCGTTGGGATCACACGATGCGCGGTTATAAAGCACTCGGCGATTCGCCGGCCACGACCACGCCCAGTTGGGATACACACCAAGTCCAAATGGATCTTCGGTTGCCCGCCGCTGCATCATCGGTCCGCCCTCAGTCCATGAACCGCAATAGATCCAGTTGCCGCACGCGGTCGAGCCATCGTCACGGAGGAAGCCAAAGCCAGGCAATTGCTGGCCCGCTTTGATCGTCATATTGGTCGGCGCGTCGGTCACATCGGCAAGCGCTTTTCCGTTGAGCTCTTTGGCAATCTCCGAAAGCGACGGATTTTGTTTGTCGGTGTAATTCCATGTCACGTTCAGGATCGGAGCTGGAAATTTGCCTCCGTGCGCTTTGTAGAGTTCCCGAACGTTAAGGAAGATACGCGCAAGAATTTCCTGATCGAGCTTTGCATCCCCTGGAGGCGGCACTGCCACCCATTTCCATTGCAGCCAGCGCGCGGAGTTGACCATGGTTCCGTCTTTTTCTGCAAAGCCCGCACCGGGCAACCGATAAACGGTCGTATTGATCGTCTTCATTTCCTCCGGGGTGATCCCTGGAGCCTTCCAAAATTCGCTGGTTTCATCAGCATAGAGCTCGCAAACAACTAGCCAGTCGGCCTTCTTCAGCGCATCGATGTTCTTCGCTGAATTCGGGCCGATCATGACGCCGTTCATGCCGAAGGCGAACATCCCCTTAACCTCGCCGCGATACATTCCGTCCCACAGTTCAGTCCAGGAGTAGTTGCGATCGACCTTGGGAAGGTAGTCGAAGGCAAAGCCGTTCTCCTTTGTCGCGGCATCGCCATACAGCGACTTCAGCAGCGATACCGTGAACTTGGGCGTATTCGACAGGTAGTTGAACGACGCCCATTCGATCGGTTTGGCGGGCTTTGTCGTCGTTCGCGTGAGATATGCATTCAAATCCGTGTCAGCAGGATTCGGCACCTTCAAATAGCCGGGCAACAGATCAAAGATGCCAGCCATGTCGGTGGCCCCTTGAATGTTCGAGTGACCGCGGAGGGCATTGACGCCGCCGCCCGCGCGTCCAACGTTGCCCAGTAGCAATTGCAGCAATGCAGCCGCACGGATGGTCTGCGTACCTGAACTGTGCTGCGTCCAGCCAACCGCATAAATGATGGTGCCGACCTTCTTCGTGTCCCCATCTTTGCGGATGGAGGTAAATAGATCGGCAGTCTTGACGATCTGATCCTTTGGAATTCCGGTGATTCGCTCGATCAGCTCCGGTGTGTAACGCGAATACTGCTTCTTCAAAAGCTGATAGACGCACCGCGGATGTTGCAGAGATGTATCGTAAGCAATGTTCTCCGGCATCGTTGGCGGATTGGCCTGGGTAGCGGGATTAGACGGTGCAGAGTGCTTTCCCGCCGCCTCCGCTCCGCCGTTTTTTGGACCGACGTTGCCGCCTTGTTCGTAGTTCCATGTGCTCTTGTCGTACGAGTGGGCATCGGTGTTAAACCCGGAGTAGAGCCCCTCCTCGGGAAGTTGAAATCCCTCCTTAACGATGAATGCAGCGTTTGTGTAATTGACGAGGTACTCGTGATTCACACGATCGTTTTGCAGGGTGTAGTTGATGATCGCGCCAAGCAAGGCTATATCTGAGCCGGCACGGATCTGCACAAAGAGATCGCTGACGGCGGCGGTGCGTGTGTACCGGGGATCGACAACAATGAGGGGAGCGTTGCGGGTGCGCTTGGCCTCAATGGCCCACTTGAATCCGCAGGGATGATTTTCCGCCGGATTGCCACCCATCACCAACATCATGTCGGTGTTTTTGATGTCGATCCAGCCATTCGTCATGGCGCCGCGTCCGAAGGTTGGTCCCAGACCTGAGACCGTAGGGCCGTGTCAAACACGTGCCTGGTTTTCCAGGTACGTCACCCCCATGCTTCTCATCGTCTTGATGACGAGATAATTGAACTCATTGGTATCGGTGCAGCCGCCAGTCCAGGCAATACCAGGACAGCGATTGACGGTTCGCCCCTGCTCGTCCTTGTCAATGAAGGTGTCATCGCGCGTCTTTTTTACCTTTTGTGCAATCTCGTCAAAGGCCTGCTCCCAGGAGATGTCCTCCCAGTGGTCGGAGCCCGGACGCCGGACTTGGGGCTTTAACAACCGCCGCTCGTTCAGGATATCCTGCATCAGCGACGAGCCCTTTGGACAGAGCGTGCCGCGGTTGATCGGATGATCGGGATCACCTTCGACGTGGACTACCTGCGGGGTCACGTTCTTGGCCTTGTCGCCAATCGTGTGAATGATTACGCCACAACTCACCGCACAGTAAGGACAGGTGGAATGCGTTTCCGTGGTCCGCGCAATCTTCAGCTCGGATGCTTCAGCATAAGCGCGTTCAGTACTGAATCCGAGGAGGGGTAAACCAGTTCCGGCAACTGCGGCTGTTTTGAGGAAATCTCTGCGCGATACGCCCATTGCGACCTCCTAGTGCCGATACTCAACAATCCAAGCTTATTGGGTACGTGCGAACACGAGACAGAAGCAAATCAACGCAAAGCAATTTACTCCACACTTATGTCAATTGCAACTGCACGAAGGCGAGCGAACAAGGCAGGTTTATCCTGTACCGTATTTGACTCGCTCGAAAAGAATTGAGCCGTTCGGTAATCGAGTTGCGAGTAGCAGTTCAGAACGACCCCATACACGCGAGTACTGAACTGGCTCAATCGGGTAGTATTCATGGGGCACCGCCCTAAAGCCATTTGTTCGGAGTGTCATTGGGCGGCGTTTTTGGGGACACACCTCGGATAAGCTGTCTGCGTTTGCTCTAAAACAGCGGTCCGGATGAAGTCCAGTTGGAAAGGCAAACAATAGCGATGAGCACGAATGCGATTGGAATCGTTGGCCTTGGTCTTATGGGATGCGACGTTGCCGCTATTTTTCTGGCGGCCGGCTGGCATGTGCAAGCGGCGGAACCCGATTCGGCGAACTGGGATGCACGTCGTGAGAGAGTGAGTGTCTCTGTTGGGCAACTTGGGGGAGACTTCCGTTCGGAGCGTTTGCGCGTCGTCGAGTCCGTGGAAGCGCTTGAGTGGCAAAATATCAAGCTTGTTATCGAAGCGGCACCTGAGCAACTCGAACTGAAGCAAAAGATATTTGCGGAACTTGATCGGCTGGTTCCGCCGCACATCCCGATTGGCTCCAATGCCTCCGGATTTCGCATCACCGATATCTCGTGCAGTTGCCAGAGCCGCAACCGCATGGCAAATTTGCATTTCTTCGCGCCTGCCCACCTCGTTCCAGTGGTCGAGGTTGTGCGGGGCGAGTTTACCGACCCGGCAGTTACTGAAGCTCTCTACGACATCATGAAAACTGTAGGACGTATGCCGGTGCGAGTAAACCGGGACGTTCCGGGATTTCTCGCCAACCGCATTCAACACGCCCTCATGCGCGAAGTCTTTGCGGTAATCGACGAAGGTCTGGGCACCGTCGAAGACGTCGATACTGCGGTGCGCTACGGCTTCGGGTTTCGCTATGTTGCGGCAGGCCCGATCCTGCAAAAGGAGTTCGCCGGATTGGATACACACATTTCCGCCGCTCGATCAATTTATCCGTCGCTTTCTACCAGCGCCGAGCCGAGTCTTATCTTAGAGGAAGTCGTGTCCGAGGGGCGATTGGGCATGAAGACCGGTCGCGGATTTTGGAGCTGGACTCCGGAACAAATTCGACAAGAACGGGAGCGATATGAGCGTACTCTCTTAGCTGCTCTCAAATTGCTCCGGGAGTCGAGGGCGTCCACCGAACAGTGAACGTTCGAGCGGATCCCTCGCCGTGTCGGCGAAAAGCTCGGCATCCTTATAGTTGTGAGAGCTGCTGAACTCTTTGCAGCCACAATGGCTTGCTTCAGGCCGTCTCTGTGGCCAGTTTCCGCTTCGCGTCGGCGGAAGCTTGGGTCTCTACGTTCGGCAAAAAATATGCAAGAATGCCGATGGCCGGAAGGAACGAACAGATGTGGTAAACGAAACTAATACTGGTCCAATCGGCAACCCTGCCCAGCGCCGCGGCAGCCACTCCTGCGACTCCGAAGGCGAAGCCGAAAAACAGTCCCGAGATCATGCCGACCTTCCCCGGGATCAGTTCTTGGGCGAACACAAGGATCGCCGAGAAAGCGGAGGAGAGGATCAGGCCGATTAAAACAGTGAGAACACCAGTCCAGAAAAGATTGACGTACGGCAGGAGCAGCGTGAATGGCAACACCCCAAGAATAGAGCACCAGATGACGTACTTTCGGCCAACTCGATCGCCAACAGGCCCACCCACTAGTATCCCGGCGGCGGTGGCACCTAGAAAGAAGAAGAGGTGAACCTGAGCGCTTTGCACTGATACATGGAATCTACTGATCAGATAAAAAGTGTAATACGTGGTAATGCTGGCCATGTATATGTACTTCGAGAAGATGAGAATCAGCAAAATTGTAACGGCTCCAGCCACTTTGCCGGGAGCTACAGGCGACGACTGCGGTGCCCTCTTCGCCTGAGCTTGCAACTTATGCAAGGCCCTTCTCTTATACCAACCACCTACCCGGAACAGTACAACCATGGCCACGAGTGCAGATAGCGCAAACCATGCAATGCTGGACTGGCCGTGCCGAAAAACCACAAACGCAGCCAACAGAGGTCCCAGGGAAAAACCGAAATTCCCGCCCACTTGGAAGATGGATTGTGCCAAGCCGTGCTGGCCTCCAGAAGCCAATCGCGCCACGCGAGACGATTCCGGATGAAAAACCGAGGAACCGACGCCGACCATAGTTGCGCAAATTAAGATGGCGGAAAAACTTGTCGCCAGGGAAAGCATTAACACACCCACGAGCGTGCAAGACATGCCAACCATCAACGAGAACGGCCGGGGACGTCGATCCGTGTAAATTCCGACCAAGGGTTGCAGCAGCGAGGAGGAAACCTGATAAATAAGAGCGATCAAGCCGACCTGCGAAAAACTCAAGTGGTAAGAGTCTTTGAAGAGAGGATAAAGGGCCGGCATCAGTCCGCCGATGATGTCATTCAACAAGTGAGCGAGACCAATCGCAAACAAAATTCCAAATACAGGGGCCTCGCTGAGGTTGCGGTCCTCTTCTTGAATGCCACCCAAGCTGGATTCAACAGACATGTTAAAAATGTTCCCTTCAAACAAACAACTGTCAACCGACGTTGGAGCGCGATCAAAAGAGTTGCAGCTTGACGCAGAGGCTGCGGCTCACCGCCAAGCATTGAACGAACCGAATCCACCAGTCCGACAGTCCCAAAACGGAGACAAGGGGCGAGGAAACACCTCGCCCCTTGCTCGCGATGTTCTCGCCAATTTCGGCCCGCTTACGATTTTACGCGATCGACTTCCTTCAACCGAGCAGCCTTGCCTCGCAATGCGCGCAGATAGTATAGCTTGGCGCGGCGCACCTTGGCCGAGCGAACAACTTCCAGCTTATCTATGATCCGGCTGCCAAGCGGGAAGATACGTTCTACACCCTGGCCAAAGCTCATCTTGCGAACGGTGAAGCTCGGCTGTTGGCCGTTGGCCTTCTTAATTACGATGCCTTCAAAGATCTGGATGCGCTCTTTGTCGCCTTCCTTGATCTTGACGTGAACCTTGATAGTGTCACCCACCTGGAAGCTGGGCAGGTCCGTGCGCTGCGCTTTCGCAAGCAACCGGGTAATGATGGGAGATGACGACATGACGATTTCCTCTTCTCTTCTGGGAAGCTTGGGCAATTAGCCTGCGCGCATCCCGTAATCTTTTTAATTTTCTTCAGCCTCGCGCTTTAATTCACGAAGCAAAGCCTTGTCTTCCAGACTGAGCGCCACCTTCTCCAGAAGGTCGGGGCGGTTCCTCAGCGTTTTCTTCAATGCCCAGCGCCGTCGCCAGCGCCGGATCTCTTCATGGTTCCCGTTCATGAGCACATCGGGAACCGATATTCCGCGAAACTCGGCGGGTCGTGTATAGTGCGGATAATCCAACAGGCCGCCGGTTGCAATCGTTGAATCCGGCTCCAGCCTTCCGCGCTCATCGAACCTTGCTTCCGCCACTACCTCGCTGAAGCTTTCTGTCTTGGCCGAGGCCACATTGCCCAATGCTCCGGGCAACAACCGGGTCACGCAGTCCAGAATGAGCGAGGCTCCAAGTTCACCACCGCTCATCACAAAATCGCCCACTGATATCTCGCGATCCGCCAGATATTCAGTTACGCGCTCATCCACGCCCTCGTAGCGCCCGCACAGGAGTGTAATCCGATCCAGCCCGGCCAATTCCTGCGCCATTGTCTGGGTGAATATCTTTCCCGACGCCGAGAGAATGACCACCGATTCCCTGGCCTGACCGCTCAACCGCTCCGCTCTTGCCGCAACGCCCAGCGATTCAACGCACTCAAACAGCGGATCAGGTTTCAACAACATTCCCTCGCCGCCGCCAAACGGACGATCATCCACCGTGCGATGCCGATCCACGGTAAACGCCCGCAGGTCGTGGATTCCGATTTCAATGAGCCCGGCGTTGCACGCCCTGCGCACAATACCGTAATCCAAGGGACCACGGAAGAAGTCCGGAAAGATGGTAACGATCTCGAACCGCACTTCCTGCCCTCTGTCTAAAGCCTCTACCTACCGTTTCACCTGCCGGTCCTTCTTCCCCGCGCCGAGCGGAGCATCCAGTTCCAACAGGCCATCCGGCAAAGTCATCTCAATCCGCTTCCCCTTCAAGTCGAGCTTCTTCGTAAAGCTCTCCACAAAGGGAATCATGAATTCTTTGCCGCCTTCGTTCTTTACAATCAGCAGCGGGGCCGTTCCTGCTCCAAAATTCACATCCACAACCACTCCCACGACGCGCGGCACGTTGCTCATTTCCACTATTGAACATCCCAGCAACTCGCTTACGTAGCAGGATCCAACTTCTAGTTCTGCCCGCTCTTCCGCAGGAATCTGAATTTCTAATCCCAACAGCGTTTCGGCCTCTTCAATCGAGTCCACACCCTCGAACTTAAATACTATTCCGCCCTTGTGAGGCCAGAACTCCTCCAGGCGCAGTTCACGACGCTCAATACTTCCTGCGGCCCACCCGTATAAAGTGCGCCGTTGCTCGAAGCGTTCAGGGAAGTCCGTGTGCAACTCCGCAGCGACTTCACCCACGCGGCCCTGCACTTTCACCAGGCGAGCAATCGTAATAAATGCATCGTTGCCAGAATCTTCTCGCATGGTGCCTGCCGACTCAATCCTGGTTACTCAACAATGTCCAGTGCGCAGCGCTGCCCGTTCTTTTCCGCCGCGGCGGAGAGAATCGTACGTAGCGCGCGGGCGGTACGCCCAGAGCGCCCAATTACGCTGCCCAAGTCGTCTTCAGCAACTTCCAGTTCCAGTTTCACGTACTCACTGTCGCCGGAGGCTTCAACGAAGACCTCATCGGGAGATTCCACAAGAACCTTAGCCAGCTCTTTTGCTAGTTCAGGAAGATTGGCAGGCATTGACGTTTGCTCCTCGCCTACTCTACCGGTCCAACTGGAACCGGCGCAGCGGCAGCATTCTTGTAAAGGCGCGCAAGTGTCGGAGAAAATTGGGCGCCCTTGGCGAGCCAATACTCGATGCGGTCCTTCTTCAGTTCCACCGTTGCAGGGTTGGTGCGCGGATTGTAGAGGCCCACAACTTCGATCGAACGGCCGTCGCGCGCACGGTCCTTTTCGATCACAACAATGCGATACACAGGTTGCTTACGCGCACCACGGCGCGAAAGACGAATCATCAACACAGGCTTATTTCCTCTCTTCGTTTAACTCCAGCACCCGACATCCCCGGCAGGCTCTGCCCCGGAGACCGGAAATCGCGACCGATCGCACTGGCCTTGATTCGAGCGCTGTGATGCCCGCTGCGCCTTAGCGCCTAGGCGAATCAATATCCGCCACGAGCTCTACCACAAAGGAATAGCCAGACACCCGCCTAGCCAACACTTGTAGCAATCATTATTATCGCGGAACTTCGCCTCACTGGCAAGTTGCAAAAATTAGGGTGTAGATCATGGCTGCGATAGAGACTGCTGGGACGCGACCTGGGCTGGCGTTGGTAGCTGCGCCTTCTGCCAACCGCCGCCGAGCGCCTGGATGAGTTGCACAGCTGCTGTCATCTGGTTGACGCGCAGAGTCAGCTCGGTCTGCTGGTCGCTGAGCAGGATGTTCTCCGCGTTCAGCACGTTGAGGTAGGGATCGAGGCCGGTTTGGTAGCGGGCGGTTGCAATGTCGAGATATCGCTGAGCTGCTTGCACGGCGTCCTGCTGTCGGGTTATCTGCTGCGAGAGGACACACAGGCTGGCGATATAGTCCTCTACCTGCTGGAACGAAGTCAGCACAGTTTGTTTGTATGAGGCCACATCGGCATTGTAGGTGGCGGTGTATTGCGCGACCGTAGCCTTGCGCTGGCCGCCATCGAAGATCAGTTCAGAGGCTGAGGATCCGAGGGACCAGAACAAGGCAGGGGCGGAGAACAAGGTGCTGATCGCCGATGACTGAAAACCTGTGCCTCCGGTAAGTGTCAGCGACGGATAATATGCTGCCTTCTGGACTCCAATGAGTGCATTTGCCTGCGCCATCATACGCTCGGCGGCGGCGATATCGGGACGCCTTTGCAGCAGTTCGGAGGGTACGCCTACTGGAATAGCGGGGACTGGGGTGTTGAGCAATTTCACAGGCATCGAAAAATCTGAAGCGGATTTGCCGATAAGCGTTGCGATGGCGTGCTCGTACAAGGCGCGGTTGGTCGCAATGCCGGCTCCTGCGGCTTCAGCGTTTTTAAGTGTTACTTCTGCCTGGGCAACGGCCTCGTCATTATCAATGCCGGTTTCAAAGAGAGCGCGTGTAAGCTCCAACGACTTGCGATCGGTTTCGATGGTGCGATTGTACAGATCCTGCAGCGCATCCTGCCCGCGCAGTTCGAAGTAATAGACAGCGAGATTGGCCTGCTCAGTGAGACGCTCGTTCTCAAGATCGGCAGCGCTGACCTGCGCGGCGTATTGATATCCGCGAATTGTGTTCCTAATTCGTCCCCAAAGATCGGGCTCCCATGAGACGTCAAAAGGCAAAGAGAGGTCGGTGCTGGTCGTAGCTTTTCTCGTCGATGAGCCGCTTCCGGACGAACCGCTCGCCGCGTTGCCGACGGTGCTGGAGGTTCGAGATCTGCTGTACGAAGGGGCTACCGTCGCGTTGGGAAACAAGTTGCCGCGGGCCTCGTGCACCTGCGCACGAGCCGCCATGAAGTTCTGGAAATACTGGGCTATATTCTGATTATTTATATTCAGCTGATCTTCGAGAGCGTTGAGTTCGGGTTCGTTGAAGATCTCCCACCACTTGCCTTTGAGGGCAGCATCTTGCGGCTGCGCGGGTTTCCATGCGCCCTTGTCAGCGGCGCCGTATGCGGCAGGAGACGACTCTTTATAGGCGGGCGGCGGAACAATCTGGGGAGCCTTGTACTTGGGACCAACAGTACAGCCACTGAGCAGAAGAAGGCCGACTACGGCAGCACAGAAGGCGCTCCTGCCCGCTTTAGAATTGCGGGTTATGGCCGGAATGAAGGGCTTCGTTTTCATAGTTCCTGCCTTTCCGCGTCCCCTATAAGGCGGGCTCGCTGCGTGTAAACAATCGCGCGTTCTTATCGCCTTGCACCTTCAAGCGTAAATTATCCATAAAGAGATAGATCACCGGAGTGGTGTAGAGAGTAAGGACCTGGCTGACGATCAGGCCGCCAATAATCGAAATTCCCAACGGGCGGCGAAGTTCGGAGCCCATACCAGTCCCAACCGCCAGCGGAACTGCACCGAAGAGTGCAGCCATCGTGGTCATCATGATCGGGCGGAAGCGCAGCACGCAAGCTTCAAAGATGGAATCCCTGGTGTTTTTACCTTCGTTGCGTTCAGCGTTGAGAGCGAAGTCGATCATCATGATTGCGTTCTTTTTCACTATGCCGATTAGAAGAATAATTCCGATGATAGACATCACATTTAAGTCGGTTTTTGTCAGGATCAGGGCGAGAATGGCTCCCAAACTGGCAGGAGGAAGAGTGGACAGAATTGTAATGGGATGAATGAGGCTTTCGTAAAGGATTCCAAGCACGATATACACCGCGAATATGGCGGTGAGCACAAGGTATGGCTCTGTGGTCAGTGATTGATTGAAGGCCTCCAGTGTCCCTGAGTATTGGCCATGAATGGATGATGGCATCCCAAGCTTTTGCTGAATTTGCTGGATCTGCCGGGTCGCATCGCTGAGCGAAACGTTCGGCGCCAAGTTGAACGATACGGTGACGGAAGGAAACAGTCCGGTGTGATTGACCGCAAGCGGTGAGATGGAAGGAACATATTTGGCGACCGAGTCAAGCGGGATTGCGCCTCCGCCAGATTTCGGAATGAGGAAGGTGTCCTGCAACCCCTGCGGCGACTGCCAGTACCGGGGAGCAACCTCCATGATTACGTAATATTGGTTGAGCGCTGTGTAAATTGTAGAAACCTCGGACTGACCAAAGGCATGGTACAAGGTGTTGTCGATGATTTGCGGTGTTACGCCGAGACGCGCGGCGGTGGGCCGGTCATAAGTGAGAAACGCCTGCAGACCGCGATTTTGCTGGTCGGTAGTTACATCGGCGAAGCCCGGCGTGTGGCGCATCTGCTGAAGCAGGAGGGGGCCGTACTTCTGCAAATCGCTGGTGCTCTCAGCCTTCAGCGTGTACTGGTACTGCGCATTGGACTGCCGGCCTCCAACTTGTATGTCTTGAACCGGACGCAGGTACGTGGCCGCCCCGGGGACGCGTGCGAGCTTTGGGCGCAGCCGATCGATGATCTGTTGCGCGCTTCCGGTACGTTCATTGAGGGGTTTGAGCGCGATAAACGTGAAGCCTCCATTGGTGGCTCCCTGGCCTCCCGTAAATCCCATCGCGTTCTGCACCCCTGGGTCCGACTTAATAATGTCAATCGACTGGTGGACGGCGCTCCGCATAGCATAGAACGAGGCGTCCTGCGGCCCCTGCATTCCTCCCGCCACTACTCCAGTATCCTGCTGAGGGAAGAAGCCCTTGGGGACCCGATACATGGTGATGACGTTGAGCGCGACGGTGCAGAGGAAGATTGCCAGCAGCAGCGCCGGATGATCAAGCACCCAGGTCAGACTGCGGCGGTAACCGCCGAGCGCACTGTTGAAAATCCGCTCGCTCCATGCGTAAAGCTTTCCGTGCCTTGCTTCTTTCTGCGAGACCAGAACTCGCGAACACATCATCGGCGTGGTGGTAAGCGAAACGACCATCGAGACCAGAATCGCGGTGGAGAGCGTAATGGCGAACTCGCGGAAGAGCCGCCCGATAATGCCACCCATCATAAGCAGGGGAATGAATACGGCAATCAGCGAGACACTGATCGAGAAAACCGTGAAGCCAATCTCCTTGGCCCCCACAAGCGTAGCTTGCATGGGCGTCATTCCCGCCTCGATATGGCGGGTAATGTTCTCCATGACCACGATGGCGTCGTCCACCACGAAGCCACTTGCGATGGCGAGCGCCATCAGCGAGAGGTTGTCCAATGAATAGCCGCAGAGATACATCACAGCAAAAGTTCCTATCAGAGAAACAGGAACTGCGACCGCCGGGATCAAGGTAGCTTGCACGCTCCGCAGAAACAGGAAAACGACAAGAATCACGAGCAGCACGGAGATGACGAGGGTGCGCTCGACATCGGATACCGAAGCACGAATGGTAAGTGTGCGATCGAGAACGGTAATGATATGTTGGCCTTTGGGAATCATGGCCTGAAGGGATGGAATCGCCGCCTTTACGGCGTCCACGGTGGTAATGATGTTGGCTCCAGGCTGACGAAAAATTATCATGGTGACCGACGGCTTGCCGTTGAGGAAGCTTGCCTGCCGCACCGATTGCTGGGAGTCGACCACATCCGCAACATCCTGCAGACGAACCGCTCCTCCGTTGTGGTATCCCACGACGAGCGGCTTGTAATCAACCGCCTTCGAGATCTGGTCGTTGGCGATGATGTCTGCCGTAACGTTTCCGTCGGCGATTTGGCCCTTCGCCAAATTCGAGTTCTGGCCAGCGATGACCTGTTGCACCGTGGGCAGGCTGATTCCGTAACTGGCAAGTTGATCGGGATTCAACTCGACACGAACCGCAGGCAGTGACGCTCCAACGGCCGATACCTGGCCGACTCCTGAGATCTGTGATATACGCTGCGAAATCACGGTGGAAGCTTCATCGTAAAGCGCCGGAACGTCGTAGATATCCGACTGCAGGCCGAGTAGAAGGATGGGCGAGTCAGCAGGATTGACCTTGCGATAGGTCGGGTTGGCAGGCAGGTTTGCAGGCAAATAGCTGCGGGCCGCGTTGATGCCGGCTTCCACGTCTCGCGCAGCACCATTGATGTCACGGTTCAGATCGAACTGGAGGGTGATGCTGGTGGTTCCGAGGCTGCTCGACGAGGTCATCTCGGTCACGCCCGCGATGTGGCCGAACTCGCGCTCCAGAGGAGTCGCGACCGAGGATGCCATGATGTCAGGACTTGCTCCAGGCAGTGAGGCACCGACGGTGATTGTGGGAAAGTCCACCTGTGGCAGAGGAGAAACCGGCAGCACTGCAAACGCAATAGCTCCGGCGATAGCCACGGCTAGAGTCAGCAACGTCGTGGCGACTGGGCGTTCGACGAAAAGTCGAGACGGATTCATGGGTGCTCCGTCTCGGGCCGCTGGAGGTTGACCTTGCCGTGACGACGGGCAAAGCGAGCAGCCAGATTGTCAAAGAAAATGTAAATGACCGGTGTTGTATAAAGCGTGAGCACCTGGCTGACGAGCAAACCGCCCACCATCGCGACGCCGAGCGGCCTCCTGAGCTCCGAGCCAATGCCTGAGCCCAAAGCCAACGGAATACCGCTGAGCAACGCGGCCATCGTGGTCATCATGATCGGCCGGAAGCGCAGCAATGATGCCTGGTAGATAGCCTCCGTGGCCGTCTTACCCTCCTTGCGCTCTGCTTCCAAGGCAAAGTCCACCATCATGATGCCGTTCTTCTTCACAATACCGATCAGAAGGATGATGCCTATGATGGCAACGATGTCGAGGTCCAGATGAAACAACTGCAGGGCGAGCAGGGCTCCAACGCCAGCCGAGGGCAGAGTGGAGAGAATGGTAATGGGATGGATAAAACTTTCATACAGCACACCGAGAACAATGTAGACGGTAGCCAGCGCGGCCAAGATCAGCAGACCTTCATTGCTCAGCGAGCCCTGGAAAGCAGCCGCGGTGCCCTGATAATTCCTGACGACGCTGGAGGGGATATTAGCCTCAGCGAGCACCTTGTTGATCGATTCCATCGCCTCCCCGAGCGAGTATCCGGAGGCCAGATTGAAAGAGATCGTGACCGCCGGGAACTGGCCCTGGTGATTGATCGAAAGCGACTCGCTGCGCCTCTCAAAGTGACTGAGCGCACTCAACGGAACCGGCGTTGAGACGGTGGAAGCGGCACTATTGCCTCCGCCACCGCCAGAGGAAGCTGCGCCGGTTGATCGCGAGGTTCCGCTCACAGAGGTGCTCGCGCTCGATGAGATGCTGCTTGTGCTCGTGCTCGACAGCACATTTGATCTTGCACTCGCCGTAGAAGAAGGCGACAGCGCGGAAAACGAGTTTACGCTCGACAGAGGCGATGAATTGCCCACCTTGGCTGCGGCTAGCGCTGAAGTGGAAGACGCGGAAGACGCAGTGCTGCTAGAGGATGAAGGCGTCAATAGCGAGTTTCCTGTGGAAGCGGACCCACCCGCGCCAGCAGCGGAGGACGAACCCGCTGTATTCGATGTGGCAACCGAAGAAGAGCTGCCGCTCAACGAGGATTGAATGTAAATATCGTGCAGCGATCGCGGATCGAGCTGGAATCTTGGCTCGGCCTCCAAAATGACGTGATATTGATTGACTTGGGTGTACAGAGTGTTGATCTGGCGTTGGCCGAAAGCATCATAAAGCGTGTTATCGATGGTTTGCGGCGTGATTCCGAAGCGCGAGGCCGTGGCACGATCAATGACCAGCGACTCAGCCATGCCGTTTAATTGTTGGTCAGTCGCCACGTCGGCAAGTTCGGGGAGTTTCTTAAGTCTTGCAACCAGGTCCCGGGTCACTCTGTTGAGTTCGTCAAGATTAGGATCTTCGAGAGTGTACTGGTACTGGGTGCGGCTGACGCGATCATCCACGGTGAGATCTTGCACCGGCTGCATGAAAAGCTGGATCCCTTCGACCTTCGCCAGCTTCGGTCCAAGCCGTTTAATGACGCCACTGGCGGAGACGCCGCGCTGATCAAGCGGCTTCAGGTTGATCTGGATGCGACCGCTGTTAAGCGTAGTGTTTGTGCCGTCAGCTCCAATGAATGAGGAGATGCTCTCGACCGCTGGATCGGCAAGGATCACTTTGGCCAGCCCCTGCTGCTTTTCGGTCATTGCGTCGAAGGAGATGGATGCGGCTGCCTGGGAGATGCCTTGGATTATTCCGGTATCCTGCGAGGGAAAGAAGCCCTTGGGAATGACAACATAGAGGACCACTGTGAGCACGAGCGTAGCGGCCGCCACCAACAGAGTAATCGTCTGGAAACGAAGCACAAACTTCAGGGTGCGTCCGTAAAAAGCGATGATGTTATCGAAAGCTCTTTCGGATGCCCGATAGAAACGGCCTTGCTCCTCTGGAGGCGTGTATCGCAGCAGGCGCGTTGACATCATTGGAGTGAGAGTCAGCGAGACAAAGGCTGAGAAGATGATGGTCACCGCGAGCGTTACTGCAAACTGGCGGAAGAGCCGCCCGGCGACATCCCCCATGAAGAGCAGCGGGATCAGCACTGCAATCAGCGACACCGTTAGCGAAAGAATGGTGAAGCCGATCTGCTCGGCACCTTTCAAGGCCGCTTCGAGTGGCTTGTCGCCCTCTTCTATATAGCGGGAGATGTTTTCGATCATGACAATCGCGTCATCGACCACAAATCCCGTGGAGATGGTCAATGCCATCATGGTGAGGTTATTGAGGCTGTATCCAGCCAAGTACATCACCCCAAATGTGCCGACGAGCGAAATTGGGATAGCGATGATGGGAATAAACGTGGCCAAGAGCCTGCGAAGAAAGAGAAAGATCACCAGTACCACGAGGGCAATGACCAACAGCAGTTCGAACTCAACGTCGTTCACCGAAGCACGAATCGATGTCGTACGATCGGTCACGATCTGCACGTGCACCGCTCTGGGAAGCGTGGTGACAAGCTGTGGCAGAACCTTCTGAATGCTGTCAACGACCTGAATGGTATTAGCGCCAGGTTGGCGCTGGATGTTCAGGATTACCGCCGGTGTGTAATTCACCCACGCCGCCAGCTTGGCATTCTCTACTCCGTCGATTGCACGGGCCACGTCGGTGAGCATGATCGGAGCGCCGTTGCGATAGGCAACAACAACCGATTTGTAGGCGTCACTGGAAAGCAACTGGTCATTGGCGTTGATTGTGTAGTCCTGCGAAGGACCGTCGAAGTTCCCTTTCGCGGAATTAAGGCTATTGCTCGTTAGAGAGTTGCGCAGGTCCTCGAGATTTATTCCATATGACGCCAGGGCGGTGGGGTTTGCCTGGATGCGGACAGCGGGCTTCTGTCCGCCGGAAATGCTTACCAAACCGACGCCGGAGATCTGTGAGATCTTGGGCGCGAGACGCGTATCCGCCAAGTCCTCGACCTGCGAGAGGGGCAACTCGCTGGAGGTGAGGGCGAGAGTGAGAACCGGAGCGTCAGCCGGATTGGACTTGCTGTAAATAGGCGGGGTCGGCAGATTCGCCGGTAGATAACTCTGCCCCCCGTTTATGGCCGCCTGCACCTCCTGCTCTGCAACGTCGATATTCAGGCTGAGTTGGAACTGCAGGACGATGACCGAGACACCCCCCGCACTTGTCGAGGTCATTTGGCTCAGCCCTGCAACCTGTCCGAATTGCCGCTCAAGAGGAGCAGTTACAGCAGAAGCGACTACATCCGGGCTCGCTCCAGGATAAAACGTGAGCACCTGAATGGTCGGATAATCGACTTCGGGAAGCGCCGATACCGGAAGCTGAAGAAACGCGACGCCGCCAGCCAGGAAAATTGCAACCATCAGCAGCGCGGTCGCTACCGGGCGGAGGATGAATGGCCGGGAGGGACTCATCGGGCCGAACCACCGCCTGACTGAGAGTTGCCGTCCTGACTCTTGGGTGTCTTCTCGCGCACGACTACCGCCGCGCCGTTTTCGAGCCGATCAAATCCACTGGTTGCCAGTTTGAGACCCGGATTGACCCCCTGCACGGCGGTTACCTGTTCGTCGCTAGTCAGCGTAGTGATGGGCTGCACGGTTACCGTGTTGTTGGATTGCACGATATAAACAAACGCAGCCGTGCCGTTGTGCTGCACGGCTGCGGAAGGCACCAGAGTGACATCGTGCAACGTGCTCACCAGCAGGCGCGCATTGATAAACTGGTTGGGAAAGAGCACGAGATTCTTGTTGGGAAACTCACCACGAAATTTGATGGTCCCGGTCGTGGTGTCCACCTGGTTATCCAGCGATGTCAATATTCCGGATTCGACCAGCGTGTCATTGGAGCGGTTGAATGCATCCACCGCCAACTTATGTCCGGCTTTCAACTGTTCCTTGATCCTGGGCATATTGTCTTCCGCGACATTGAAGACGACGGTAATTGGTTGCAGCTGCGTAATCACCACCAGCACGCTGCTGCTGCCGGAAAAGACAGTGTTCCCCGGATCAACTAGGCGAAGCCCAACCTGACCGCTTACGGGAGCAGTGATATGGCAGTAAGAAAGTTGCAACTGATCATAGGCAAGCGCTCCCTGATCGGCTTTGACTGTGCCTTCGCTCTGGACAACGGCCTGCTCCTGGTCATCGAGTTGCTGCTTGGCAATTGCGTTTCTGGCATATGCCGCTTTATAGCGTTCAAGATCGATCCTCGCTTGCGCAAGCACCCCCTGGTCGCGTTGCAGGGTTCCTTCGGCTTGCATCACCGTAGCCTGATAGGGGCGCGGGTCGATCTCAATGAGCGGATCGCCCTTTCGGACCATCTGGCCTTCGCGATAGCGAACGGCCATCACCTGCCCTGTGATCTGACTGTAGACGGTTACGGTACTGGTTGGAGTCACAGTCCCCAGGGCATTCACATAGATATTGATGTCGCCCTTTTTGGACTGATCAGCCGTGATCGCCGCGGCGGGCTGAGACGCTCCACCCTTCACTCCTGCGCCAGTTCCCTGTCCAGCCACTGGAGAGTTTTTTCTGCTGAAATAATAAATAAGGAAGATCGTTATGAGCACGACTGCCGCGATCCAGATGTTTCTGTGCCGCTTGGAACCACTTTTCTCCAGCTCGCCCTGCTGATGAACTGGCACACTCGACGCGGACCGACGATACGTTTCAGACCGGTTGCCCTGATCCTCACCGCCTGGTTGTCCGCCTGGAATACTTTCGTCGCTCATTCCTTACCCTTCTCTACACATCTAGCGTTCATACATCCCAAGCGGCTTCGAAATGAATTGAAATGCACACGCCGCAGCTAAACATCATGCCACAATGGTCGCAGATGTTGAGCTGGTTTTGCCGCTAAAGCGGGCGAATCAGTAAGAATTTACAGAACTTAATAATTTTGATTCTCGAGGAAAGTTGCCGCATATGATGCATTGATAAATGAGTGCTGGGAGCTCTTCTATTTTCTCCGCTTGCGGAAGAGCATGTCGAAGGAAACCACGCCGGTTTGGTCACGCACGCCTATGATGGACACGTCTTTGTTAAGGTTGTATTCAAGCTGAATGATCTGCTGCGCCGACTGATTCAAATTAGTAATATATGTGATCGTCAGATTCTTGGAGGCCTGCTGCTCAACTGTAACTCGCGCCAGCCCAGCATTGAGCGCCTCGCCCACATTGGGATCGATCTTTAATCGGCTGACGCCAAACAGCTTTTGAACCCTGCTGCTGACGGTGGCATTGAGCGCTTGCCCTATGAAGGCCGATGATGCGCTCTCCGAAACCGCCGGCTGATAGTGCGCCGTGCCCATCATAGCCGGATTCGCCGATTCCGCGGCAGTGCGTCCCAAGGCTAGAAGGGAAATGATGTCGCTGCTGGACAAAGGCGGGTCTGATCGATAGGAGGGCGTAAGCCTGTTGATGGGACCGTGGAGGCCTAGTGTAATGTCATAATCGCGCACCCGTGCCGAGAGTTCCACGTCGAGAGCAGGTTCGATACGCACAGGGTTTGTGAATGTGACATCGCCACGCTCAATCCGGTACCTTGTGCCGTTAAAATAGATTGTCCCTTCCAGCAGGTTAACTCGTCCTAAGGCAACCGGTCGTAAGATAGGTCCGCGCAAACGGAGATCCACGTTCCCGCTCAAGCGCGCCAGTGAAGTCTGTACCTGCAGTTCCGGCGTCGAGGTCACTCGCACGTCCAGATGTACGCTGTTGAGTAGTGAGTCGATTTTTTGCGCCTGAACGCCGCGCATTCCCACCACTAGATAGCTCGCAAAGTCGAATTGTGGATTCAACCCTAACCGCGTTACAGTCACATTGCCACTTAGCAGCGCATTCTTCATCGACCCAGTAAGTGTGAACGATGCGTCGGCGGTCGAACTCAATCCCTCCGGATAGCGCAAACGAATCTCTCGTCCACTCGCCGACAAACTGAATCCCAATCCCTGCGACGGGGAAAGTGCGATAAAGCCTCCGCAATGCAAGAGCCCTCCCCCTGTGCGCGCGGTCAGTTCCTGCACTTGCAGACGGTCTTCGTTGAAGACCAGGGTTCCCGTGATTTCGCTCAGCCCGTTGGGGAAATCGACGTAGCCGATGGCGGCATTCTGCACATTCATGCGTCCACGCAACGACGGCCGCGACAGGGTTCCGTTCACCTGCATATTCAGATTGGCAATTCCGCCCGCCATCAGATTGGGGTCGGCGGTCTCCAGCAGTTTGAGGTTCAGGCTGCCATCGGCACGGAGGTTGATTTCACGCTTGCCGCCCAGTTGAATCTGACCGCTCAACTGGAGGAATCGTGTACCCTGCTCCCCCGCCACGCGAAACTGCTCAACCCACACAACCTGGTTCGCCAGATGTAAGCGGATCGGTCCGTCGTTGTTGACGGCGATGCCACCATAGTTCGTTCCCCAACGCTCCACCATTACATCGGCAGTAATGTCCTTTGGATGCCGCAGTTCTCCAGCGGCGCCAATGTGCAATTTCAGCTCAGAGGTAGTTCCGCGGCGAAGTGGGAAATAGGCCTCGAGCAATGGATTCAAGTTCGCACTCTGCAGATCGGCAGTGAGAACCATCGGCATCTGGTCGCGCAGATGCACATGGCCGTCGAGTTTGAACTCCGCCGCCTTGAAGTTGGAGCGCGCGGTCACCATCATTTCGGTACCGTGGGTAACCGCATCCACGTTTAAGTCACCGACGACCTGGCGTTTGAACGCAAGACCACGCACACGCAGGTGCCCGTTGATAACCGGCGCATCCGGTGTACCCTCGCCGCTGGCGTCAAAGACTGCCCGCCCGGTGACAGGAACTTGGCCCTCGCGCACCGCGA
>Ga0364922_10130_pt1 | contig 43904 bp, 39 predicted proteins | sample ExccelJu500001D4_2_FD_206955 | JGI IMG/M metagenome (GOLD analysis project Ga0364922, IMG submission 206955) | Enriched cells from Trout Bog Lake Hypolimnion, Wisconsin, USA - BchlTB.June20.5000.01.D4 | ecosystem: Environmental > Aquatic > Freshwater > Lake > Hypolimnion/Profundal zone | place...
GAGAATTTTACGCTACCGTTTTCACATGATGAAGTGGTGCATGGTAAGGGTTCATTAATCAGTAAAATGCCAGGGGATGAATGGCAACGTTTTGCTAATCTAAGATTGTTGTACACCTTCATGTATACCTATCCAGGTAAAAAATTATTATTCATGGGCTGCGAGTTTGGACAAGGCACAGAGTGGAATGCTAATAGAGAGTTAGATTGGTATGTTTTAGATTATCCTCATCACAAAGGCATGCAAACTTTAGTTAAAGATTTAAATAATGTATACAAAACACATCCTGCTTTATTTACGCATGATTTTGAACCGCAAGGATTTGAGTGGCTTGATTGTCATGATGTGCAACAGTCAATCATCAGTTATAGACGCAAGAGTATGCATGAAGAAATTATTGTTATTCTTAATTTTACTCCCGTGCCTAGAGAAAATTATCGATTAGGCGTCCCCTATGAAGGGACATACACTGAGATATTTAATTCAGACTCTAAATTTTATGATGGTAGTAATGTGGGTAATGGTGCAGTAGTTTCTGAAACAGTTGCATGGATGAATCAGCCTTATTCCGTTAATCTTAACGTACCTCCTTTGGGTGCTTTAGTTTTGAAAATATAAGCAATACAAATATCCTCTATTTAAAAGCTACTTATTAAACGATTTTAGATTAAATGAAAAAAATTCTTTTTGTAACCAGTGAGGCACATCCGCTTATCAAAACTGGAGGTCTCGCGGATGTCTGCGGAAGTTTACCTAAAGCCTTAGCCGAGCTGGATCAAGATATAAGACTCATTATTCCTAATTATCAAGCATTGAAGTCGATAGAAAGTGTACGCTTTTTGTTTTCTTTACGGGTTGATAATCGAAATATAAACATTTTGGAAACAAGATTACCTGATAGTCAGGTTGTTGTTTGGCTGGTTGATTATCCAACTTTTTATAACTATCCAGGAAATCCTTACGTGGATGAGACGGGAGAGCCATGGGCTAATAACGCAGAACGATTTGCTTTGTTTTGTCGAGTAGTAGTTGAAGTGGCGATGGATAGAGGCTATCAAGATTGGAAGCCTGATGTTGTTCATTGTAATGATTGGCAATGCGGATTAGTTCCAGCGCTTTTATCCTTGGAGCAGGATAGACCTGCGACCGTATTTACTATTCATAATATGGCTTACCAAGGTTTATTTCCTGTCAGTGAAGTGGCTTTATTGAATCTCCCCGGTCAATTATGGCACCCAGAGGGGCTTGAATTTCATAGTAAATTATCTTTTATTAAGGGCGGCTTGGTTTATTCGGATTACATAACGACGGTCAGTCCCACTTATGCTACAGAGATTCAGACGGCTGAATACGGTTATGGTCTTGAAGGATTGTTGGAGCATCGTAAAGAGTCTTTGGGCGGGATTATAAATGGTATTGATTTAGATCAGTGGGATCCAGAAACAGATGCGTATCTCACACATAATTTTTCGATAACTACGCTTGATCAAAAGCGCCAAAATAAGAAAGAGTTGCAAACGAAATTTTCATTGCCGATTAATGAAAATGTGCCATTGTTTGGTTTGATTGGGCGATTAGTTGAGCAGAAAGGCATAGACTTAATTTTGGAATGTCTGCCGGAAATGCTAAGTATGAATGTGCAATTTGTGTTGCTGGGCAGTGGCGATAAAGACTTTGAAAAGTTAGTACAAAAGTTAGCGCAAGAATATCCAGATAAGATGGCGATTAAAATTGGTTATGATGAAAGTTTGGCGCATTTAATAGAGGCCGGTTCAGATATCTTTTTGATGCCATCAAGATTTGAGCCGTGTGGTTTAAATCAAATGTACAGTCAGCGTTATGGCACGATTCCTATCGTTAGAAAAACCGGTGGCTTAGCAGACACGGTAATTGATACATTGCCAGATACATTATTAAATAATACGGCCAGTGGTATTGTTTTTAATGAGGCCAATGCTAGTTCTTTATTAGAGTCTATAAAGCGAGCATTAGTGCTTTATAGCATCCCTAGTAGTTGGAAAAAAATGCAAATCACAGGGATGAAAAAAGATTTTTCTTGGCAAAAGAGCGCCGAGCAATATTTAGCTTTATACGATAGTCTTTAATAACGGATCACATCAAACTGATTATTGATGTGATCTATTGATCCGGTGGTTGTATCTATGAATGAAGTTCAATTGCTGTATGTAGAAAATGTAATTTATAAAAAGAAAACGACTCTTATTCAAGAGCTAACTTTTTTTATAAAAGTACATAATTTAAGTCCCGATAAGATTTGTGAAGTGGTGTGGACAAGTGAAGATGATGAATGGCATACACTATCTGCACATTTCCACAGTCCAATAGACGAAGACCAAGAATACTGGAAAGCCAGTGTTATTTTTCAAGCAAGTGATGATCAGTCATTACCGGGCAATATTGAATGTGTTCTGCGCTATAAGGTGCTTGATGAAGAATATTGGGATAATAATCAGGGACTCAATTATTTTAGTCAGGCAGATTCCGGTGTTCGACTGACTCATTTTCAGGCTATTCAAAACATTGGGTTTGATAATAAATTTTATCAAGGTCAATGCTTTCTTCCCGTTACCATTGCGGTTCAACAAAATATTAAAGTTGATGCTATCGTTATTCATTGGACCACCGATAATTGGCGCACTACCCAAAAGACAGTCTGTCAATATAAGCGAAACCATTGGTCTGATAATCAAGGCAGTTATGCGCGTAACCCCAATCAATATGGCGTACAAATTTGGGGCGCTTTACTTAAAATAGAAGATCCTTTCTCATTACAGTATAGTCTTTGCTGTGAAACTAAGAATGTAGCCTACTGGGATAATAATTTTGATAAGAATTATTCTTTAACACATGATTTGTTACGGATCCTTATTCTCAATTTACATTGTTATCAGGAAGCCGATCAAGATTATAAGTTTTCACAAATAGCGAAAGCGATTGATGAGCAACAAGTGGACGTGATTTGTTTGCAAGAGGTTGCAGAATTGTGGAATAACGGTCATGGTGATTGGGATAGTAATTCCGCCAAGATAATCAATGATAGGCTTAAAAACCCCTATTATTTATACACTGATTGGTCTCATTTAGGCTTTGATAAGTTTCGCGAGGGTGTGGCTATTTTAAGTCGCTTTCCATTGCTAAAAAAAGCCTCAAAATATGTATCTTCTGATACAAATCCAGAAAGTATTAATTCAAGAAAAATAGCAATGGCTCAGGTCAATGTACCTTATATGGGGTTGATTAATTTATATTCTGCACATTTAAGCTGGTGGACTGATGGGTTTTCTGAACAGTTTAATAATTTAAATGTATGGGCAACAACACAGCATTCAGGAGAGGTGCAAGCGACATTGTTGTGCGGAGACTTTAATGTTGTACCTAAATCAGAGGGTTATGATTTAGTGGTCAAAGAAGGGTACGAGGATGTTGTTAATCATGTGCAAAGTAGTCTTGAAAATAGTTTTAAAGTGACTGATCACTATTGGCGAGATTATCCTGCTGAGGATCATCGTATTGATTATGTTTTTATGAAGACACAAAGTGCTTTGCAAACTGTTTCTGTAAGGCCCATATTTACTGAGCATGATTATGGTCGAGTGTCTGATCATTGTGGATATTTAATGACGTTTGAGCCAAAGTAAATAAAACAGATTAGGTCTTGATATGCCAATAGCAGAGCATTACGCCATGCCACTTGCTGGGGTGTTGGGTGGTTACTTCCAAAGAGTAAATGATTTTAATGATAAATTTCAGGTGCGATGGGGAAAGATAGATTTTGATGTTTTTTATCGCACCCAAGTTAATGTAAAAACTGTCTTAAAAGTTTATCGAGAAGCCGGGCTTTGCGAAACTTATTTAGTAGACACAGATGCCTATGATATTCAATGGAATCGACATAAGCGCCGAACTAGAGATTTTTATATTTTGCCGTGGTCTAAACACTACGGACATATCAACTGCATTAAGTTTTCTTATATTATTCATTTAAGTGAGCGGTCAATAGCCTCGCAAAATGAATATATCTATATGGATGGTCATCATATCCGTAGCGATGATGATCAACATCGACACATTTCTCAAGAGTATTGCACTCATAATTCTTTTTATACGCATGAGTTAAATGCTGGGCAATTGCAGAGTGATGCCGATTGGTATAACCATCATTTCGACACTCTAAATTTGACGCCAAAGTTTACTAAAGGCCAGCAATATCATCCTTACCACCCTAAACGATATCTTCATGATCATATAGATAAAGTCATACGAAGTAAGTGGGAAAACCCAGAGCACTTATGCACTATAAAAGTGAGCGTGGATTGTATTGATGATACGGATTTCATAGCCCATTTGATCTATGCAAGTCATCAGGGTGTCTTGGTTCAGTGCATTGTCGATTGGCGAAAAATGACCTTAACAAATAGTGATAATTACGCACGCTTAAAGTCTGCAAACGTAGAGTTAATTGGCGTATTTTGTACGCCTAAGCATCATTTGATAGAAGTTGAGCCCGATATGCATACTAAGTTTGTCATTTTTAATGATGAAGATTGTATTCTGGGTTCGTTTAATATTACTTTTGATCGATGGTGGGCTAATTGGGAATCAGGGATGACATTTCATTCCAAAGGCGTGTGTCGATTGTTGGATAATATTTTTCAGAGTCAGCGAGGGGGCGTGAATCAAAGATATGGAATTGATCCACTCAGTCACTTTAATTTACTCTACACTTTTGGGCGTCAGATGTTGCTGAATGGCAAGCCTTATAGGCCACATCATGCTATTTTGGCTGAAGTACATCGTGCCAAGCGTTCCATTAAATTATGTTTATTTTTGATGGGTGATTTATTAGGCGAGCATCATGATAGTGTGGTCGATGCCTTAATACATGCGAAAAATCGTGGGGTAGATGTACATATTCTTTTCAATGGACATCTCGCTAGGCAGGGTAAGATTGGTGTTGAGCGATCAATGTCAGATGAGTTGCAACGACCCTTATTGCCATCAATACAGCATTTAAAAAACTCAGGCATTAGTGTGGGTTTGGTCTATGGTCAAGACGATCATCGTGTACCGTACTCACCGATTCATTCAAAATACTGCGTTATCGATGAAACCGTAGTGTTAGAGGGTAGTTTTAATTGGTACAACACCTCGGTTTTTTCGCATGATTTATTAGTGATAGTTAATAATTATCAAGTAGCACAACCGTATCTTTATGAGTTTCAGCAGATACAAAACTCCTTTAGAGTTTATTACTAAAAGTGTGGCCCTCACAAGTACACCTTATATTGAAATATACATTGAAGATACTGGTGATATAACGACTGATTATCCATTACGTGGTCTGCGTATTACTTAGTTTGCTTAAGATAATGATGTATTCAGAGCCAGTCAATCTTATTCAGTCGCTAATAGGGGTTTACTAGGTCTAAAGCGGGACGCTTTGCGACAAATATGGCATTGTTTGGAGCAGTTAATGCTATATCCACTCTAAAGGGTCCTGCTTTAAGATAAATACGCCAATATCTGTATTAAAGCGTCCCGCTTTAACCTCAATGATCCTGAGGTGCTTTAAAGCGGGGCGCTTTGACGTAAATACACCAATATTTTCCCTAAACGCTGCCGCTTTAGAGTAAACAATCCAATATTAGCGCTGAATACATGATTATTTATAGACTGTTAAAAATTAACTTATCCATAATTTAAATATAAATCAATTGCTTGCGTTAGATTATTTTTTAAGTAAAAAATTATTTTGATAAAACCTATGATTTACTCAAAGAAGTTTTTATAAACTTACTGAAGACAAATGTAATTCAAGCGTGATGGAGTGCGTCAAATAACCTTTAAAAACCAACTGATTGAACATCAATTTAAAACAAGTCATACTGCTGACATATAACAATGTAAATAATACTAAGGGTTTATGGCTGTAACGCAATACGAATTTGATCCAAATTATGGATATACGTTAGAAAATTTACTCAATGTGAGTGCGCCTAAGGAGCCTAAAGATTTTGATGCATTTTGGGAGCAGCGATATCAAAGAGCATTAAAAATTGATGCAAATCCACAAACAAAGCTTATTTCTGAGAACACGTCTGGCTGGCAGGTGTTAGGAGTACGTTATACATCAACAGATAATTTTATTATTCAAGGCTGGTTATTATTACCAGCTTCTGGTGTTATTAAGAGAGGCTTTGTTGTGGGTCATGGGTATGGTGGTTGTGATGGTCCTGAGCTTAAATTTCCTTTTAAAGATGCAGCAATACTCTTCCTATGTTTTAGGGGGTTGGCACTTAGCGCACATCCAGAAATATCCTCAGAACCTTACTGGCATGTTTTGCACAATATTGATGAAAAAGACAAATACATATTGGGTGGCTGTGTTGAGGATGTATGGCTAGGCGTTAGTGCATTATTATCTTTGTTCCCCTTTTTGTCGGGACATATTGGGTACATGGGTATTAGTTTTAGTGGGGGTATTGGGGCATTAGCGTTGGCATGGGATGATCGAATTAGCAAAGGACATTTAAATGTCCCCACTTTTGGTAACCAAGTATTGCGCTTAAGGCTTCAAACACATGGAAGTGCCTATAGTGTTCAGCAATATTATTTAAGTCATAAAAAACAGACGATTAAGGTTTTGCGTTATTACGATGCGGCTATTGCAGCTAAGCGTATTAAGATGCCCGTTCATTTTGCTTGCGCACAATTTGATCCTTGTGTTGCCCCGCCGGGGCAGTTCGCCATTTGTAACTCAGTGGGATCAGAAAAACAACTCTATACTCTAGAGGCGGGTCATCATGATTACCCTAATAAGCATCATCAAGATGTTGATTTGATGCAACAGCTTGAAGTTTTTTTTGCCTCTTTGATAGGTGAGTAATTATAAATTGAAGGGTGGTGTTTTTTGCTAATAATGACAGCAGAGTTAGAAGTGATAATTTGACTTTAATATGAGAAGTTGCAATGAATCGAGAATATCATAAGTGGCGGAGTAAGCAATTAGGGCGAGACATGGAGTTGTTGGTCTTTGGGCATGCCGGTGCAAAAGTATTAGTTTTGCCATCTCGGTTTGGGCGATTTTATGAATATGAGAATTTAGGTATCGTAAAGTCACTGCAAGCGAAAATTGAACTAGGTTATCTCCAGCTCTATTGTATTGACAGTGTTGATGCAGAGAGTCTTTATAATAAACAAGCCCATCCCAAAAGTCGCATATCACGACATATCGAATATGAATCGTATATTGTCGAAGAAGTCATACCCTTTATGAATGAAAGGAATCCTCATGAGTGTGTTATCTCTCATGGCTTAAGTTTGGGTGCTTTTCATGCCGCCAATATCGCATTCCGTTATCCACACTTTTTTAAAAAATTAGTCGCATTCTCAGGTCGTTACGACCTAACGTTAAACGTAGAGTACTTTAATGATTTGTTTGATGGTTATTATGATGAGGATATTTATTTTCATACGCCGAATCATTTTTTACCGAATTTAGACTGCTCTTGGCGATTAAATAGTCTCAGAGATATGGACATCGTTTTAGTCATTGGAAAGGAAGATCCTTTTTTAGAAAATAATTTCAGGCTCAGTGAAATACTAAAATCTAAAAATATAGATCATCAGTTATTTCTTTGGGATGATAGGGCGCACAGCGGGTATTATTGGAGGCGAATGGCAAGACTTTATATCTAGTAAACGCCTTGATTTAACAAATACTTTTCTTCTGGCATAAAATTCCTTTATAATACGCGGTTCATCGAGGCAGATCGCCTCTCCTTGCTTTACCTTCTTTTTAAGACAGAGAAGGGAGGCTTAACCGAAAGGAAAAATAATGCGACATTACGAAATTGTCTTTTTAGTCCATCCGGATCAATCAGCTCAGGTTCCTGCAATGATTGACCGTTACAAGTCAACAATTGAAGCTTCTTCTGGCAAGATCCACCGTTTAGAAGACTGGGGTCGTAGACATTTAGCTTACCCCATTAGAAAAATTCACAAAGCACATTATGTTTTATTAAACATTGAGTGTGATCAAGCTACTTTAGAAGAATTAGAAAGTGGTTTCCGTTTTAATGATGCTATTTTGCGTAGTATGACTTTATTGCAAAAAGAGGCCATCACTGAGCCATCTTTAATCGCAACTTCAACTGCTGAAGAAAATAAAGCGGCTGAATCAAGAGCTAAAGAAGCTGCTGCAAGAGAAGCTGTTATAGTGCCTGCAACAGGTGATGTTGACGAAGAAATCGACTTAGATGATGTTGATTTTGACGCTGATATAGATGACGCTGACGATATCATCGTTGAATAACACGATAACTTTATTAGATAACGGAAATTAATATGGCACGAAATATTAGACGTAAGAAATTTAGCCGAGTTAGCTCAGAAAGCGGCTCTCAAATTGATTATAAAGATCTAGATTTATTAAGCGATTATATTACTGAAACAGGCAAGATTGTACCTAGCCGTATTACAGGAACTAGCGCTAAGCATCAAAGACAAATCTGTGTTGCAATCAAACGTGCGCGTTTTATTGCATTACTACCGTTCTGCGACGCACACAAATAACAGCATAAATCGGCAGGGGCAGTGAATTTTTTAGCGACCTATATTATGCGGGGGCGTATTCAAGCCATGATAGTGGCTACGTCTCTTGCATTATTGTCACTAATGATGCCTCCCGTAAGTGTTTTAAGTTCAGCTACTGTAGCTCTTGTCACCTTAAGATTGGGTGCAAAAGAGGGGCTTACTATATTGGGTTGTTCAAGTTTAGCAACTGCAATATTAGGTTTTTTAGTTATCGGTAGTTTCCAGTTTGCATTAATGTATGTCATGGTGCTTTGGTTGCCAGTTTGGCTGATAGCAATAGTGTTAAGAGAAAGTAGATCGTTATTCTTAACTATTGAAATAGCCGTATGGGTAGGTGTTATAGGTGTTATAGGGTTTTATCTTTATGACGCTGATCCAGCTACACTTTGGAAATCTATATTGACGCAAATGATTCCTGTAGAGGCTCCTGTTGTGGATCTTCAGCAGAAAATGGATATGCTAGTGCATTACATGACAGGAATTATAGCCGCAGGCTCTGTATGCGGATTATTATTTGGGTTGTTTCTGGGAAGATGGTGGCAAGCTAATCTATATAATCCAGGTGGCTTTAAGCAAGAATTTTTATTTTTGCAATGTAAAGGCAGGTTGTCTGTTGGAGCTTTTGCTCTTGTAGGTATTGCCGTAGCAACTTCTGGCGTTATTTCTGAGATAGTTTGGAACACAACAATTCTATTGTTTGTTCTATTTGCCGTTACAGGTACTGCTGTTTTGCACACTGTTTTCTCAAAGATGAAGTTGGAGCGATTTATTGTACCTATGTTGTACATAACTCTCTTTTTGATACCCCATGCTATCTTATTGGTTGTATTGGTTGGTTTGAGTGACCCGTGGTTGAACTTACGTAAAATTAAAATCGAATCTACACACGCTTAACAGCGTATAAATATTGGTTAATAACCGAAAGGTGAGGATAAAAAGATGGAAGTTATTCTTCTTGAAAAGATAGCAAATTTGGGTAACCTAGGTGACAGAGTCACTATTAAATCAGGTTATGGAAGAAACTATCTTGTTCCACAAGGTAAAGCAGTTGCAGCAACAGCAAACAAAATTGCTGAATTTGAAGCGCGACGTGCAGAACTAGAACAAGCTGCTAAAGAAAAACTACAAGCGGCTCAAAAAATAGGCACAGAATTAAGCAAATTAGAAATCTCAATCGCTCATAAAGCGGGTGATGAAGGCAGATTGTTTGGTTCTATTGGTACTCATAACATATCAGAAGCCATTACTGCTGCTGGTATCGCTATCGAAAAACACCAAATTCGTTTGCCACACGGTGCAATACGAAACATTGGCGACTATGATATCGACATCAACTTACACTCTGATGTGATCGTTACTTTAAGCATTAAAGTAGTCGCTGAAGCATAATAGTTTAAAACGCAAGGTATCAAAGACGTTGGTTATTATGGCCAATGATCTTTGAACCTTGTTTTATTATGCGTGTTATTTACACCGTTTTATTTTATTTCCTAACTCCTTTTATACTGTTACGTCTATTCTGGCGAAGTATTAAGGCGCCTGACTATCGATTGAGATGGTTGGAACGATTTGGCTTTTATAAGCAAATCTATCCCCAAGATGTGATTTGGTTTCATGCTGTCTCCGTAGGAGAGGCTGAAGCATTATTCCCCCTGCTTAAGTTAATTCAACAGCGAAATTCTGACGCAAATATCTTAATTACCACCACTACGCCTACTGGATCAGCTCGCGTTAAAGCTGTAATGGCTGAGTCAGTGAGTCATGTTTATCTGCCTTATGATATGCCCGATTCGGTCAATCGGTTCATTGCTAAGTTTAAGCCTAAGTTGGCAGTCATTATGGAGACTGAAATCTGGCCTAATTTGTATAGGGCTTGTGCAAATAATCATATTCCGCTCTATGTTATCAATGCACGGTTGTCAGAGAAATCTGCACGGGGCTATCAAAAAATACCATCGCTCGTGAACATAGCTTTGGCTAGCGTTGAAAATATTGCTACTCAAACGCAAGAGGATACTGATCGGTTTATTGGAATAGGCGCGAATAAAGCATGCGTTTTAACTTTAGGTAATATTAAGTTTGATCTTGAGGTTTCTGAATCTGTTATTTCAAGTGGTGCAGAGTTAAAAGAAACGTTGTTTGCTGGCCGCTTTGTATGGGTTATTGCTAGTACTCATAAAGACGAAGAAGCTATTTTCTTAGCGATATATAAACAATTAAAATTAAAGATTCCACAATTACTATTGCTTATAGTTCCCCGGCACCCAGAGCGTTTTAATGACGTAAAACTGCTCTGCATCCAAGATCAATTAAACGTTGTTTTAAGAACCTCTGGAGAACCCGTTACTCAGTCTACTGATATTTATCTGGTAGATACGATGGGGGAGTTAAAGCTACTCTATGCGTCCTCTGATGTGGCTTTTGTGGGTGGCAGTATGGTGCCGGTAGGTGGTCATAATATTTTAGAGGCATCTGTCATTGGTGTTCCAGTAATGTTTGGCCCTTACATGACTAACTTCAAAGAAATTTCACGCCGAGTGATAGAGCAGCAAGCAGCTATCCAATGCAATACTTCAAATGAGGTGATTGATAATCTGTTAAGTTTATATCAACACGTTGATCAAAGAACTACTTTAATTGCGCGTGGCAAGCAATTTATACAACAAAATCAGGGTGCTATTAATAGAATTTATGCTCTATTGTCTGAGCATCTTTCATAGAATTTATTATTATTTGTCCTGTTCTGTTACAGAATTAACTCTATAAATATTCAGCTATAATAGTGTGAGGGTTGCTACGAGATTTTATATCTTGATAGCAATATCGCGTTTTTAATCCCAAAGGTGTTATGAGTAAGCAAAGAAAAGCGGTTGCGTTAATTTCAGGTGGTTTAGATTCTATGCTAGCTGCGAAAATAGTCATGGAACAAGGTGTTCATGTAGAAGGAATTAACTTCTTTACGGGCTTTTGTGTAGAAGGCCATACTCATGCTATTCGAGCTCAAGATAACGCAAAGCCTAATAGAAATAATGCCTTATGGGTTGCTGAGCAATTAGGGATAAAACTGCATATTGTTGATGTGATACAAGAGTATAAAAAAGTACTCATCAATCCAAAGCATGGCTACGGCACGCATATGAATCCGTGTTTGGATTGTAAGATTTTTATGGTTAATAAAGCCAAACAATGGATTGTTGAAAATGATTTTGACTTTATCATCACTGGAGAAGTGATTGGTCAAAGACCTATGTCACAAACCAAATCAAAAATGCCGATTGTAGCTAAACAATCGGGTGCTGATGATTTATTGTTACGCCCCATGTGCGCTAAAAATTTGCCGGCGACTAAGCCAGAACTTGAAGGTTGGGTAGATAGAGAGAAACTACATGATATTACCGGTCGTTCTCGTAAACCACAAATAGAAATGGCTAAGCAATTCGGTATCGATGATTATTCCCAACCTGCGGGTGGCTGTTGCTTTTTAACGGATAAGTATTATTCAGCAAAACTTGTGGATTTATGGAAAGCGCAAGGCGATAAAGACTACGAATTAGATGACATCATGTTGTTAAAAGTGGGGCGACATATCAGACCTAAGCCTAACTTTAAATTGATCGTTGCTAGAGAAGAAGGTGAGGGTCGTTTCCTGCAAGGCTATAAAAAAGAGTTTATCAGTATGCATTGCTCCAGTCATCCCGGTCCATTAACTTTAATTGATGGTGAGATGTCTGCGGAAGATCTGTATTTTGCTGCACGGGTGGTAGCACGTTATGCTCAAGGCCGAGATGAAGACCAAGTGGATATCACTATTACCCAGAAAGATGGTTCAGAAAGAATAATACAAGTGAAGCCCTTTTCTAAAGCAGAAGTCCTTAACGAATGGCACGTTTAAAATAGTAGTTATGCAAGAAGCCATAAGAGAAACTTTAAACGCCAGACGTTTATTATGTCCATTGCCGGTCATTCGGACACAAGATAAAGTCAAGCAACTCAATACAGGTGATCAATTAGAAATAATTTGTACAGATCCTGGTGTAATGCACGATATTCCTGCTTGGTGCCGTATTAATGGTCATAAAGTACTTGAGACAAATTCGGGTAATCACGAATACATCATTATTATTGAAGTAGGTGCAAAGTGACTGAAGCAATAGAAATAGTGAAATTGAATAAATTAAAAGCGAAAGCCAGTTATGTCGGCGCCGCTGTTAATATATTTCAGACGTTGATTAAAATTGGTTTTGGTATTTGGGGACAGTCAGCGGCTTTAATAGCCGATGGTGTTCATTCACTCTCTGATTTATTGAGTGATTTCTTAGTCATTGTTGCCGTTAGACTGGGTAGTCGTGAAGCGGATTATGAGCATCCCTATGGACATCGTCGTTTTGAAACCATAGCCACCGTCATTTTAGGTTTAAGTTTAATCGTAATTGGTGGCGGTATTTCATGGGCAGTCATGATTAGAATTACTCATCCAGAAGCGCTGCCAGCCCCTAACTCATTGGGTATAGCGGTTGCGTCTTTATCTATCATTATTAATGAGTGGCTGTATCACTATACTAAGCGTATCGCTAGAAAAACACGCTCTAAACTCTTATTGGCGAATGCGTGGCATCAGCGTAGTGATGCTATTTCATCACTCGTCGTTTTATTTGGTATTGGTGCAGTCATGTTGGGCTATCCGTTAGCCGATGCTATTGCTGCAATCGTTGTAGCCCTGATGGTTGTTAAAATAGGTCTTAACCTCATTTTTGAAAGCATTAAAGAATTAGTGGATACCTCATTGCCTCCAGTGCTCGTGGCCGAAATTCGTAATGCTATTATGGATATTGAAGGCGTTGAAGGGATACATTTATTACGCACGCGTCAAATGGGTGAGGACGCATTAATTGACGCTCATATCGTCGTGGATTCACGAATTACCGTATCAGAGGGTCATACGATTGGGGATATTGTCAGAGATGAATTGATCAGTCGATTTGATGATGTCATGGATGTGTTAGTGCATGTCGATCCTGAAGATGATGAAGCTTTATTTGAAAAACACAAACCTCTCACACGTAATGAAGTCAAGCTGATACTGGATCAGTATTTGCCTGATTTTAAGAGTCATATTGAAGATTTTAGAATTCACTATCTGAGTGAATGTATTGAAGTTGAACTTATTTTACCGTTTGACGTAAGCGCCGATGCTTTATTAATGACAGCATTAAAGAAGCAGATTCGCGTTATGAAGAAACGCGTAAGAAATATCAGCAATATCGTATTATTTTTTAAACAGAACGAGGACTAACAGATGGCTGTAGGACAATGCGATTTTCCAATCATGCACAATGTCAATGGAATAACGCTAGGCACCAGTAATGCGGGTATTAAGCAAACTGTTAGAGATGATATTCTAGTATTTCAAATGGTAGAAGGGGCCACTTGCGCAGGTGTGTTTACGCAAAATGCTTTTTGTGCTGCGCCAGTCCACGTAGCTAAAGCTAATTTAGCGCACAAGCCGCGTTGGTTATTAATCAATTCAGGTAATGCCAATGCCGGTACAGGTGAGCAGGGCATGCAAGATGCACTACAATCATGTGTTGAGGTCTCCAAAGTAGTGGCTGGTTTAGCAGAACAAGTGCTTCCCTTTTCTACTGGTGTCATAGGCCAATCTTTACCCGTTGATAAAATTACCTTGGCTTTACCTACAGCGGTTAGCAATCTGGCGATAGATAATTGGGATAAAGCCGCTCAGGCCATTATGACGACAGACACTTTTCCTAAAGGTGTTTCTAAAGTTATTAGTATTGCCGGTGAGACCATTACTATTAATGGTATTTCAAAAGGCGCAGGTATGATTCAACCTAATATGGCCACCATGTTAGGCTTTATGGCGACTGACGCTAAAATTAGCCAAACACTATTGCAAGATTGTTTAGCTTTAGCGGTTGAGCAATCGTTTAATCGTATTACTGTAGATGGCGATACCTCAACTAATGATGCTTGTATGTTAATGGCCAGTGGTTGCTCTGCGGTGCCAGAAATTTTAGCGGGCACTGAAAATTACACGATCTTTGCTGATGCCGTGATGACTGTCTGCAAACAATTAGCGGAAGCTATTGTTAGAGACGGTGAGGGTGCCACTAAATTAATGCGTATTAAGGTTGAAGGTGCATTAACTGATGAAGAAGCGGTGCGCGTTGGTAAAACAATTGCACATTCACCTTTAGTTAAAACCGCATTTTTTGCCAGCGATCCTAATTGGGGACGTATCCTTGCTGCCGTAGGACGAGCAGGGGTTGAAAATATGGTCTTAGAGCATGTGCAGCTTTTTTTAGATGATGTTTGTATCGTTAGGAATGGTGGTCGTGCAGATGATTACACAGAGGAAGCGGGTCAAGCCGTAATGGATAAAGAAGAAATTACCGTGACCGTTAAATTAGGTCGGGGAGTGGCGGTGCAAGAAGTACTGACCTGTGATTTGTCTTATGATTACGTAAAGATTAACGCAGAATATAGAACATAAGCTTGAGTTATGTCAGATAACGCACTGTTACATGTGGCGGTTGGAGTTTTAAAAGACACAGCTGGAAAGATTCTTATTTCTTTAAGAAAGTCAGGTGTGCATCAAGGGGGCTTGTGGGAGTTTCCGGGCGGAAAGTTGGATGTCAACGAAAGCGCAGAACAGGCTCTGGTTAGAGAGTTTAAAGAAGAATTAGATATCACAATAAACAGTGCCAGCCCGTTGATCGCTATTAAGCATAAGTATGCTGATTTGGCTGTGCAATTACATGTATTTTTAGTCACAGAGTATTCAGGAGAAGCAAAAGGCTGCGAAGGCCAGTTCTTCAAATGGGTCACGCCAACCGAACTAAATAAGCATACGTTCCCTGCTGCAAATCAACCGATCATCAAAGCCGCTCAATTACCTGATCGGTATGCCATATTAGATGATGCTGAAGATGAGACAATTTTATTAGCTAGGTTGCAGTACTTATTAGATCGCAACATAAAGCTTATTCAACTTCGTTTAAAAAATACCCCAGTCGTTGTTGTTCGAGGTTTTTTAGAAAAAGCTTATCCTTTATGTCAAGCACAGGGCGTAGTCTTATTACTTAATTCTGCTGTTAATCAGATGGAAGACTTTTCTCTGGATGGTATACATTTGACTAGTACAGACTTAATGGCTATCGGTAGTCGCCCCGTTTCTGAATACGATATTGCCGAAAATGAATATTGGGTGAGTGCATCTTGTCACAATCTAAAAGAATTAAAGCATGCTCAGCGCATAGGTATCGATTTCGTCGTTTTAGCGCCTGTGTTGCCCACACAAACTCATCCTGATACCCAGTTTATGGGATGGACGCAATTTGCCGAGTTAGTCTCACAGGTTAATATCCCTGTGTATGCCTTAGGAGGTTTATCAGAAACAGATTTAGATCAGGCACAGGCATCAGGTGCTCAAGGTATCGCCGCTATAAGAGCGTTTCTGAAGCAATAAACTTATCCCCAGAAACTGTGGATAACTCTGTGTGTTACGGGATCCAAGTACAACTAACTGACTAATTTCGCTTAAATTTGCTTAGATTGTCTAATATTTAGCCTATCCTCTAGCGACAATATAAATCAATAACTTATAGTAACATGATGATTGCTAATGCCTTTATTTCAGGGTTTTTTTGAGCTATCACATTATTAGAATATGAAATCATTTATTTGTGGGTAAGTATTACGTTTTTATTGCAATTCCATAACTAAGCCCTTGCACAAACCCAAATATCCACTCTCTCTACGCCGGCCTTTTTTAATAAGCTCGCTAATTCATGAACTGTCGTGCCTGTGGTCATTACATCATCGACAATAGCGACATGGAGGGCATTGATCGGTTTAATTAAACTAAACGCTTTTTCCATGTTTTTTCTTCGTTGTACTGCGCTTAATCCAATTTGATGCGGTGTGTCCCAGGTTCTATGGCAGCTCGTGATGTCTAACGGGATCTTTAACTCTTTTGCGACTGTTTTAGCAATTTCTAGGGCTTGATTAAAGCCACGTTCACGATAGCGCACTTTATGGAGTGGCACGGGGATGATTAAGTCCGGTAATTGTGCGGTTTGCTTAAGATAGTCTGCTAATAACAAGCCCAGTAAGCGAGCGTTTTTAGTATGACCACCAAATTTGAGTTGGGTAATTAAATGTCGCATTTCTGCTTGATACACAAAAGGGGCATAAGTTTCGTCAAAGGCCGGTGGCGTGCTAATACAGTGTCCACATAAGCTGGGTGTGCTGATGTGGCTTTCAAAGATTTCTGCACAGCGATAACAACACCGTTTATTTCTAAGCAGCCTTTGATAGCACAAATCACAGAGGTCATGTGACTTAAAGCCTTTATTTCCACATAACAAGCAGGTAGGCGGGAGCAGGTAATCCTGTATAATATTGATCCAGTTGTGTACCATTTTTATTTTATTAGGTTGACGATTGCTGTTAATGCATGTCCCTACAAACTATCACTGTTCTTGGAGATTAACAGAATGTCTGCAAATCCTGCTTTAAATACGCATCCTATCCGTCATGATTGGGCATTGGATGAAGTAAAAGCGCTGTATGCGTTACCTTTTAATGATCTTATTTTTAAAGCCCAAATAGTCCATCGCGAACATTTTGATCCTAACGAAGTACAAGTCAGTAGTTTATTGAGTATTAAAACCGGTTCTTGTTCTGAAGATTGTGGTTATTGTCCACAAAGTGCGCGTTATGATTCTGGTTTAACCCCCGAAGCATTAATGCCCGTAGACTCAGTTATTAAAGCGGCTCAACAAGCCAAAGATCAAGGCGCTTCTCGATTCTGTATGGGTGCTGCTTGGCGTCAACCTAAAGATAAAGATGTTGAACGCGTGATAGAAATGGTGCAAGGGGTTAAAGCTTTAGGCATGGAAACTTGTGTCACTTTAGGCATGTTAACAGATGCCCAAACACAGCGTTTAAAAGAAGGTGGTTTAGATTATTACAACCATAATCTCGATACTTCGGAAGATTATTATTCAGAAGTCATTACTACCCGTACTTATCAAGATCGATTAGATACCCTAGAGCGCGTAAGAGATGCCGGTATTAATGTATGTTGTGGTGGTATTGTCGGCATGGGTGAAAGTGATGTGGATAGAGCAGAGTTACTCATTCAGTTAGCTAATATGCCTAAGCATCCAGAAAGCGTGCCCGTTAATATGTTAGTGCAAGTAGAAGGTACGCCTTTAATGGGCGCTGAAGAACTTGATCCTTTAGTGTTCGTAAGAACCTTAGCAGTGGCTAGAATTATGATGCCAGAATCACGTGTGCGTTTATCAGCGGGTCGCAATAAAATGTCTGATGAAATGCAAGCCTTATGCTTTTTAGCGGGTGCTAATTCTATTTTTTACGGTGATAAATTATTAACCACCGATAATCCAATGACCAATCATGACCTTGCTCTATTTGAGCGTTTAGGTATTCGTTCTGGTGGATCTAGTTACGCTTAATGAGCTACGCCTTTACGGATTTATCGCAGCAATTACAATATATTGCCACGTCGGGATTATATCGATCTCGACGGGTCATTGATTCCCCTCAAGGTATTCAACTAAATATCGATGGTCGGAGCATCCTTAATTTTTGTAGCAATGATTATCTAGGTTTAGCTAACCATCCAGACGTTATCAATGCTTTTAAGTCGGGTGTTGATCAATATGGTGTTGGTAGTGGCTCTGCGCATTTAATCTGTGGACACAGTTCAGCGCATCATGCTCTAGAAGAAGAGTTAGCTGACTTCACAGGTCGTGAGCGGGCTTTATTGTTTTCGACGGGTTATATGGCCAATATAGGCGTGATATCCGCTTTGCTAGATAAGCATGATGCCGTCTTTGAAGATCGTTTAAATCATGCGTCGTTATTAGACGGTGGACTGATGTCAGACGCGCGATTCAAACGGTATCACCATGCCGATACCGAACATCTAAAACGTCATTTAAATACAGCCAATGGCAACAAATTGATTGTGACTGATGGCGTATTTAGTATGGACGGTGATTTTGCCCCCTTAGCCGATTTAGCCAAAGTCGCTAAAGCGCATGATGCTTGGTTAATGGTTGATGATGCCCATGGTTTTGGCGTTTTGGGTGCAAAGGGTGCTGGCTTAGCGGAATGTTTGGGCTTAAGCCAAACTGATTTACCTATTCTAATGGGCACCTTAGGTAAAGGTTTTGGTACTTTTGGGGCTTTTATAGCGGGGTCTGATGAGTTAATAGAAACCTTGATTCAAAAAGCGCGCACCTATATTTTTACGACGGCATTGCCTGCTGCCGTTGCCGAGGCTACACGAGCGAGTTTAAAACGCGTTATCGCGGATGATTGGCGTAGAGAGCATCTTAAGCAGTTAGCTTTACGCTTTAGGACGGGGGCTCAACAATTAGGCTTGGCGTTAGTAAATCCTGTTTCAGCCAATACGCATCTGAAAACAGAAAGGCTGTCAGCGATACAGCCCATTATTATCGGTGAGAGTCAAAGAGCCGTGGCGATCAGTGAGCAGCTATTAAAAGCGGGCTTTTTAGTCAGTGCTATCAGGTCGCCTACCGTACCTAAAGGCAGTGCGCGTTTACGCGTCACCTTTTCTGCGTTACATCAAGAGCAGCAAATCGATCAGTTACTTGATGCGGTAAACACCGCCATTAAGCAAATCCCGTCTGTGGCAGATTAATAGGTTCATGGTTAAGATTCATCAACAGTCACTGGGTCAGGGCCCTACCATTGTGCTAGTGCATGGATGGGCAATGCACAGTGGTATTTGGAAAGACTTCGCTGAGAAATTGGCTCAGCACCATCGCGTTATCTGTCTTGATTTACCCGGCCATGGACAGAGTGAAGCATTAGAAGACTTTAACTTAGCTGACATCAGTGCTGCTTTAGTGGCAGCAGTCCCTGAAGGGCAATTTTGTTGGTTGGGTTGGTCATTGGGCGCCACGGTTGTTTTAGATATTGCGCAGCGCTATCCTGAAAAGGTGGCCTCCTTAGTGTTACTGTCGGGTAATCCGATGTTTACGCAAAGTGAGCAATGGCCAGGTATGCGCGTTGATTTATTAGAAGCTTTTGCGGCGCAATTGCATGCAGATTGCCAAGCGACTTTATTACGGTTTCTGTCTCTACAGGTCAATCAATTGCCTGACTTTAAACTGCTTTTAAAAAAACTCAAAGCCGCTGTGGTCGAAAGTACAACACCTGATGCCCAAACCTTGCAAGGCGGCTTAGATATCCTTAAAACCGCAGATTTAAGAACAGCATTAGCTGAAACTAACGTGCCAGTCTCAGTGATACTCGGTACGCGAGATACCTTGGTTCCGGTTGCCGTAGGCCAGCAATTGCAAGCATTGGCCCCACTTATTGAGCTGACTATTATCGATAAAGCCGGTCATGTGCCTTTCTTATCTCACCCTCAGGCACTCATAGACATCATTTCAACATTCATGGCTGACCGCACTCATGATAAAAGTCGAATCAAACAGTCATTTGCAAAAGCGGCTAGCACTTATGATGGCGTTGCGGCTTTACAGCGACAGGTGGGTAGGGCTTTATTAACGTCCGTTGAGCTTGAACATGCTAACGGTGTCTTATTAGACCTAGGGTGTGGAACTGGATTTTTGACTTCGGCGTTAGTGGAGGGTGCTAATCATCAGCAGTTAATCGCAGTGGATATCGCCCATGCTATGTTAAAAACGACACAAACTAAATTAGTCACCCAAGCAGATCTTAATTATGTGTGTGCAGACGCAGAGTTTCTGCCGTTTGCTACTGCGAGTGTTGATCATTTATTTTCTAATTTAGCCTTGCAATGGTGTCACAACTTAACAGCTGTATTCACAGATATTAAGCGGGTTTTAAAGCCAGAAGGGCAGTTGGTTTTCTCAACATTTGGTCCCAATACTCTGCAAGAATTAAAAGCGGCATGGTCTGCAGTTGATCACTACCCGCATGTGAATGATTTTTACAATACGGCACAAGTTCAGGCATTTTTAGAGCAGGCCGGCTTTACTGATATTCAGTGCATCAGTCAGTCGTATGTCTCTTATTACCCCACGGTTAAAGCGCTCATGCAAGAGTTAAAAGGCTTAGGTGCTCAACAAGTGGCGGGGCGTAATAAATCGATGACCACTAAAACGGCGATGCAAAATATGTTCGCGGCTTATGATGCGTTGCGTATCAATGAGCAAATCCCCGCCACGTTTGAAGTAATTAGTGTTATTGCAAAGGGATAAGAGAATGACGTCAGGTTACTTTATAACGGGTACGGATACTCATGTAGGTAAAACGTGGGCAAGCATAGCCTTAATGCAGTATTTTAAACGGCAAGCTAAAGTCGTTGTAGGGATGAAGCCGGTAGCTGCCGGTTGTATGCTAAGCGATAGCAATGAGGGGGGAGAGCAATATCTCTGTAATGAAGATGCGCTATTAATGCAAACGCACGCTTCACTCCATCAGTCTTATGACCTAATTAATCCTTATGCGTATGAGTTACCCGTTTCGCCGCATATTGCAGGGGTTGATGACCCCGTTGACTTCGCTAAAATCCTTGAGTGTTTTGATGCGCTAAAAGCATCAGCTGATATAGTCATTGTAGAAGGCGCGGGGGGGTGGCATGCCCCCTTAAATGCTCAGCAAGATATTGGTGACTTGGCTAAAGCATTGGACTTGCCGGTTATTCTAGTGGTGGGGATTAAATTGGGTTGTATCAATCACGCCAAATTAACCTATCAAGCGATACAGCAATCTGGGTTGGCATGTGCGGGTTGGATAGCGGCGTGTGTGGACGGTGATATGTTACATAGAGATGAAAATATTCAGACCATTAAAGCCGCTTTATCAGCGCCTTTACTCGGTGTTTTACCTCATATGCTTACAGCAGATTTTGATTTATTAGCGGAGCAATTGTTAATTAATCAATAATCAGACAGGTTCTTGGGTGGAATAGCCGCTCTTAGCGCATTCAACACCGCGAATACATCGATGATTTCTTGAGTCACCGCACCCGCAACAGGACTCAGATAACCCAGGCCGGCAAAGCCCATGCCTATGACGCTTAAAATCATACCTCCGACGGCGCTTTGTAAGGCGATCTTGCGCATTCGTGCGCCGATATGAAATAACTCATCCACCTTTAATAAAGAACTATCCATAATGACGGCATCAGCTGATTCACCGGTGATATCGCTGTTTTGGCCAAAGGCAATGCCAATAGTGGCGGCGGTTAAAGAGGGGGCATCGTTAATACCATCCCCTAAATATACGGTTTTAGCGATTTGGGTTTCTGCACGGACGATGTCTAGTTTTTGCTCAGGGCTTTGACTAAAGTGCACATGTTTGATGCCCACATGCTCAGCTAAAAATCGTACTTCAGATTCTTTGTCCCCCGAAACGATCATCACTTTTTCAAATAAATGATTCGGTTGCAGATGGTTGATAAATGAAGAACTGTCAGACCTCACCTCATCTCTAAATTGTAAGGCACCCGCATAGTGATGATTGATTAATACAATACATTCTAAGCCACCGGTAATCGGCGGTAATTTTGAGATGGCATCAGGATGTAAGGCAATAAATTGTTTACGGCTGGTGATCTGTATGTGTTTTCCATACACGTTGCCGGTTAAACCTTGCCCAGGTAATTCGGCAATTTCATTCGCATTAACCAGTTGCAGTCCCGCTTTGTCAGCGGCCATTAAAATAGCGCTGGCTAAAGGATGCTTAGAATAGCGCTCTAAACTGGCGGTTAACAGTAATAACTCATCTTCAGATTGATCGTTATGCGGTGTAATAGCCGTTAGCCACGGTCTGCCATAAGTGAGCGTGCCGGTTTTATCAAAAATAGCCGTGCGACATTGGCCAATCGTCTCAAGAATCGCAGGATTTTTAATAATAATCTCTCTACGTGCCGCTAAAGAGATAGAACTGATAATCGTCACCGGAATGCCAATTAATAAAGGACAGGGTGTGGCAATAACTAATACCGCTAGAAAGCGAATAACATCCCCGCTATACCACCATGCAGCTAACGCAATGAGCACAGAAAAAGGCGCATAGAGCGCACCTAACTGATCACCTAATCGTCTTAGGTAAGGGCGATAATTTTCAGACGACTTCATCACTTCCATGATCTTTGCATAGCGCGAATCAATCGCCAACTTATCCGCTCTGATGGTTAAGGCACTGTCACCATTAATCGCGCCAGACATAACCGGTGAGCCCGTGGTCTTCGACATTTGATAAGGTTCACCGGTTAAGTATGATTCGTCCATCGCACTGGATCCTGCTGTAACGGTACCGTCAACGGGGCAGATTTCATGCGGTAGGATTAATAACTCATCCCCAATACACACTTGCTCTGTGCTGATATCAAGCAGGCTGTTTTCGAGTTTTTTGTGGGCAACCGCCGGCATACGTTTTGATAACGCTTCTAACACTGAAGAGGCTTTGCGAACTGCATAATGTTCTAATGAAGCCCCACCTGCTAACATCAAAACGACTAAGCTAGCGGCTAAATATTCATAGAGTGTGACTGCGGTTACAATAGACAAAGCAGCCAGTAAATCAGCGCCCCAATCGCCTTTAACCATTTTAGTTAGAATGCTTAGCACTAAAGGGATGCCGCCTAATAGCAAGACTAAAAATAATGGCAGTTGCGGGTAGGTGCAAGAGAAATGGATTTGTTCGCTAAAGAGAGGCTTTAGATTTGACGATAAATCAGTGTTAATCGTTAACGTAAACGTCTCAGGACTGATGACTACAAAATACTGTAAAACGAGGTAACTGATAATGCCAATTAAACTGAGTACAGCAATACTATTTTCATAGTTTGCTGTGTCAGTTTTATTATCGGGGGATGACATGGGTGTTAATCGTTAACGATCTCATCATCAGTTTCTGATAGACCATCAACTGACCAGAGTTTTTCGAGTTGGTAAAAGCCACGTGCTTCTGAAGTCATTGCGTGTACGATAATGTCTGCTAAATCAAGTAACACCCAATCTGAGCCTAAGTCACCCTCAATACCTAAAGGTTTAAAACCGGCTTCTTTAGCTTTTTCTACGACATAATCACATAATGATTTAAGGTGACGATCCGATGTGCCGGTGACCACGATCATGTAGTCGGTAAAGCTGGTTTTTCCGCGTACATCCAATGTAACAATGTTATGTCCTTTACGATCATCCAAAACGTCTTGGACGATTTTTAATAAATCTTCTACTTGCATTAAAATTCCTAGTGATATGATGAGACTATTATCTCAGGTAAAGCTGGTGTTGCCTAATATAGGTGAGCACCTTGTCGGGAAGTAAGAATCCCGGATTCTTTTTCTGTGCAATCATCTCTCTGATTGCCGTTGCCGAAATGTCGAGTTGCCGAACGGGTTGAAAGTATAACTTACCCGCTGGGGCCTCTGCCAATTCTGCGCTATCTGTCGCTAGATGGGCTACAAAAAACGCATTTAGTGCTTGTGCTTCATAGTTGGGGCGAGTTAACACCACAATATGGGCATAATTAAATAAGGCTTGCCACTCATGCCATGTCGTTAGTTGATTAAACGCATCGCTACCGATAAATAATAATAACGGCTGTGTCGCACTTTCATCACGTATCGACTTGAGCGTGTCCACCATATAAGACGGGCCACTGCGTTTTAACTCCCGATCATCAATCTTTAAATCAGGCTGTCCTTCAATCGCCAGTGCTAACATCTTTAAACGACTTTCTGCAGTGACAGAAGGTTGTTCACGATGAGGGGGCTGAGCACTTGGAATTAAACGAATCTCCGTTAAATCAAACCGATCTTTAACTTCTAACGCGGAGCGTAAATGACCGTAATGAACTGGATCAAATGTGCCCCCAAATACCCCAATCATTTACTGTCTAATATGCCCATCGCCTAATACGATGTATTTTAAAGAGGTTAAGCCTTTTAAACCGACAGGGCCACGGGCATGTAATTTATCAGTACTGATACCAATCTCTGCGCCTAAGCCGTATTCAAAGCCATCCGCAAAACGGGTCGATGCATTGATCATGACCGAACTGGAATCTACTTCGCGTAAAAAACGTCTGGCACGGGTGTAGTCTTCAGTGACTATAGACTCTGTATGGCTAGAACTGTATTGGCTAATATGATCAATCGCTTCATCTAAACCCTGCACGACTTTAATCGATAGAATGGGCGCTAAATATTCTGTTTGCCAGTCTTCTTCTGTCGCTCTAATCGCTTGCGGAATTAAAGAACAGGTTTTAAGACAGCCACGTAATTCAACCCCTTTGGCATTATAAATTTCTGCTAATAAGGGTAGCACCTTAGCGGCGATGCCTTCGGCTACTAAAAGTGTTTCCATCGCATTACAAACACCATAACGATGGGTTTTAGCATTGTCTGCAATTTTAATGGCTTTATCTAAATCCGCTTTATCATCAATATACACATGACAAATGCCGTCTAGATGTTTAATAACAGGAATCGTGGCATCTTGAGAGATACGCGCAATTAGACTTTTACCACCGCGTGGCACAATGACATCCACATAATCTTTTAGTGTAATCAGTTCACCTACCGCAGCACGGTCGGCCGTGGTCACAATTTGCACGGTTTCTATAGGTAAGCCTGCTGCAGCTAAGCCTTCTGTAATGCACGCAGCAATCGCTTGATTTGAATGGATGGCTTCAGAACCGCCTCTTAAAATACAAGCATTGCCTGATTTAAGACATAAAGCCGCCGCATCGATGGTGACATTAGGGCGAGATTCATAAATGATGCCGATAACCCCTAAAGGCACGCGCATTTGTCCGACTTGAATGCCACTGGGCCTGTAACTGAGGTCACTAATTTCACCCACGGGGTCGGGCAATGCGGCCACTTGTTTTAAACCTTCCACCATGGCTTGCACGCCTTTCGCGTTAATGGTTAAACGGTCTAAGGACGCTGCATCTAAGCCGTTTTGTTGGCCGGCCGTGAGGTCTTTTTGATTTTCTGAAATTAAGGTCGCTTGATTTTGCTCAAGGATGTCAGCAATTTTTAATAAGGCTAGGTTTTTAATACCCGAATCTGCTCGGCTGATTTCTTTCGCGGCTTTCCTGGCTTTAATGCCCAGGTCTTGCATGTAAACTTTAATATCCACTAACACGCTCATAAACAGGGTTGATTTTATTAGCCTATTATAGCGTTTAACGCGTTACAGCGATAAATTAATGACAGTTATGTAAGGAGGGGAAGTGGGCAGCTTAAAAGTTATAAACTGCAAAGGGGCGCCCATGTTTCTAAGGCCTTACGATGCATCCAGCCGAACATCAATCGTAATAATGACTAACGAGCTCACTCTAACACGTTATATAAAGTCTAGTACTAATTATAATTCCACTCTGTACTTTTAATGACCAAGCTAATGATTTTAATGGCTGTCTGTGGGTGTTGTTCAGAGTGTTTTGGGGCTTAATAAGGTGACTAGTAATACTTGCTAGGCGTCTCGCGGACTCGTTAACAGGGCTCCACACTCTGGCGACACGCCTAGCCATGTTTGAAGGATGTCTCGAAGCTATCGCTACACGCCACAACTGGTTGTCGGCATACATTTTATGAGTGCGTGACGTGTCGCAAGGGTTGCTAGGCGTGTTTCAGACTGCTCGACACGTGTCGCCAACTACTCAAAGCTTGTCAACAGGCGCTCGAGAAATGTCGTCAGAGGGTTGAACAGTGTGATGAGAGTCGAGACACGCCGTAAGATAGCTCAATAGCAACCTCGCCACCAATGTACGCCGTTTCGCTCGTAGAAAAGCAAAAGCTGCGGGTAGCCAAAACAACAAAGCTGCATATAAACGCCACTCAGAAAAAAGCCCGCGCTATCAGAACTGTGGGCTTTTTTGTCTTCAATAAGTATGTTAAATTAAAATTATTACAAGTTGGTATTTTAACCAGCAGTAAATATTAAGTATTTTGTGTAAGTCTTCTTAAAATTATTGAATTAATAATTTAGATTCAGCTCCATTTAAAACTTTCGATAGTTCTTTACTTATAAATATGGCTCCATTTAAAGATAGGTGATCAGAGTCCCCGTACAAAATCTTGCCTCCTATCTTACCGTAACACTTGAGAGTGTCACAAAGATACGCCGAAGAGTCAAACAATCTAACTTTTGGATAATCTTTTAATACTCTTCTTACTAGCTCGCGATATTCTTTATGTCTTAAGTTGTATGCTACTCGAGAGATAGAGCAATCTCCAGTAGAGGAAGTGTTTTTTCGCAAAGGTCGAACAAAGCATAATCGAGGGTCGAAATTTAACTCTGGGTTGTCCATGACGAAAATCACCTGTTCTTTATGATTGAGTGCATCCAATGTTTTGCGCATACCAATCTCAAAGACTTGTTTTCGGTCAGTAATGGAAGGATTGCTAATGAGTGTGAAAATCCAGTTGTCATATAGATAAAAAGGACCTCTAGATACAAGTATTACTGTATTAATTGATTTTTCTTGAGCAACAAATTCAGTCGCACGTATTCCACCTTTGTATATCTCAATTTCAGCGTTGCTACCTAAAGGATAGGTAGCAACATCTAAGAAAAGTCTTCCTCCTAGATTAACAAGACCTTTCCCTTCTGATAATAATTGTTCAGACAATCCATTATAAAGTGCGGCTGAATGTGAGTCACCGATTAAAGCTATATTAGGCTTATCGCTGGTAGAGACTGAACAATATCGAATATTTCTCGACAAATTGTACATTTTCATGCAGTTAGAATGACTTATTGGGTCATTCTCAGTAAGTTTTACTATGTCATTGCCAGAATAATTAATTCCGCTTATCGAGGTTCTTATTGAAGAGAAACCATTATGTTTATAAGAAATATAGCCAATACTTCCAATAGCAATCATTAGCACAGCTAATACGATTGTTTTTGTATTACCAAATTTACCAAAACGAATGGGCTTTTCAATAAATTTATAAGTCAACCACGCTAGTGCAATCGAAATTACAACGGCTGCAATACGAATATTTCTAGCAGGCGTTTCACTTTCAATAATGCGTGCAAATGACAGTAATGGCCAATGCCACAGATAAAGTGGAAAACTAATCAATCCAAACCATACTAGAATACGATTAGATAAAATCACCCGATTTAACCAAGCTTGTGAGCCTGCAGAAATAATTAATACTGCGCCTAAAGTAGGTAATAGAGCCCAAGTCCCAGGAAAGTGGCGTTCTTTTGTAATAAGTAGCAATCCAATGCCAAGCAGTGTTACGCCTAAAATTGCTTGTATATTGCGTAACGTATTATCATTTGATTGGGATGATGGGGCATAGATAATAGCGTTGAGATAGGTATTTAGTTTTTGTTTTTTTGTAGCCAATAAGTTGGGCTTATACAATGTCACATAAGCCAATGTTGAGCCTATTAATAGTTCCCAAAAACGGGTTTGTGGAGAATAGAATGTGGCTACAGCATCGGAGTGTAAGCCTTTAATATTCAATGCGAATGAGAGGGTTGTAATAACCAGTGTTAAAGAGAGTAAATTAAACTTTCTTTTCCAAGCTGACCATAACAGCAATGGCCATACGATATAGAACTGTTCTTCAATACCTAATGTCCATAAATGCAGTAAAGGCTTTGTTTCGGCCGCATTATCAAAGTAGCCACTTTCATTCCAAAATACAAAGTTAGATACAAAGCCAGCACCTGCGGCAATGTGTTTACCTAGCTGTTTGTATTCGTCTGCAAGTAATGCAAACCAACCAAAAGCAAAACAAGCAATTAATACTAATATTAATGCGGGAAATATGCGATTTATACGGCGAGCGTAAAACTCAGAAAAACTAAAAGTCCCTTTATCTAAGTTTTCAAAAATAATGGTTGATATTAAAAAGCCAGAAATAACGAAGAAAATATCTACGCCAATAAAGCCACCTTTAAGCCAATATGGAAAGGCATGAAAACAAACAACAGAAAGAACTGCAATGGCCCTTAAACCATCAATATCCGCGCGATATTTAGGGTGTGTTAAGTGTTCATGCTTGCTGTTGGGGGGGGGGGGGGCTAATGGCTGTATGTTCTTCATGTGTGGTCATTGCTGGAGGCTGTCAAAAATTGGAGTATTATACTCATATCTTATGTAGAACATGGCGTTAAACTCGGTACTTATGATTAGGGTAATTGTGTATTAGTTGATGGCATTGTGATACTTGCCTTAATAACCGCAGTTAGTATTAAAATACCCAACAGATAAGGTTGAGCGAGACCGTGAGCTTAATCTGGCTAAACAACACATTGAAGAACAAAAGCAATTAGCCGCTCAGGTTAAGCAACTGATTGAGCTTAATAAACAAACTCGAGATACTGAAGGTGTGGCATACAATTTTACCGATGACAATAAAGTAAAGACTTTATATGTGACAGAGGCGTTGATTAGACAAGATCGTGATGAACGATGTTTTAGTTGTTGGCAAGACTTCAGATGATTTACAAAATGCTTTTGCTACGAATGATGATGCCCTTAAAAAGCGTTACTTACAGCAGGTGCTGAGCTGGCTTAATAAATGTTCTAAAATAGATTGGTAAGATAAATGTTGAGACTTGTCCTAATCAGCTTCACGCGTCGCATTATCAATCTTCATTTTAAAATCAAGTTGAATAATTCGATATTCAGCCTAATATTTTAGATGACAAGTGAAACTATATTAGTTTATATCTTAAATGCGAGTAGAATCGAGGTTGGCCACATTTTGTAATGCCATCCTTTAGATCGTTTAATCGATCAAATAAATAAATAAAATGAAACATACCGCTGGGATATTTGTTGAACATCGAGCGTTAGAGACATTGTGTATTAATGCACTCAATTCAAATAAATTGGGTATTAATGTCTTTTCTGACGCAACCTCCTTATTTAAAAGCATTGTAGACGGGCAACTAGAAGTACTTATTGTTGATAGTAGTATTCAATCAGAAGATGTAAAAATGATTGAACGTTATCGTCTTATGAGCCCAACGCTCTTTATCATTGTGTTGGGTGAAAACCCAGAAAAGCTAACGGAATATGTAGAGGCAGGCTGTAATGCGGTTACCGATGCACAAAACCTAGTTAAAGCGATCAATGAGATACAGATAGAAAAAACGGATAAAAACGTGATAGATGCGGAGATAAACCCGGTATGGCGCTTATCAACGACTGAATACTCTCTCTATAGTCCCGTTAATAATCAAATAAAACTGACGGTTAGGGAGTATAAGTTCCTAAAACTGTTATTCGACTCCGATGATGTCCTGAGTAAAGAAGATATCAAGAACAAAGTAATTGGCGGTGATAATGATACAGCAAACCAGAGGATTGCATTATTGGTCGCAAGGTTAAGAAAAAAAGTGTACACAGATCATTCTTTACAATTGCCCATTAAAGCAGATTATTGTAATGGTTATGTATTTGCTGGTCTGAAGGACAATCGATGAAGCTAATTAGGTTGGCTGCAGTCTAAAAATAGGTAATGCTTTGAGTAGATAAGACATCTTGATCCTTAGGGTGTTTTATAGGGTTATCAATAGGATATCTTGTCTTGTGTTTTCCGAATGATAAGATAAATTACCTATTTAAGTCTATAATGCGGCAACCTAACTCACTCTGTGAAAATCTTATGACTACTCATTTACAAACCCCTCTTAATATTGGTCCTTATCAATTATCTAATCGATTGGTGATGGCGCCATTAACGCGTATGCGTGCCCCAGATAATATTCCTAATGACATGATGGTCACCTATTATGACCAACGCGCTAGTGCGGGCTTAATCATTACAGAAGCGTCGCCTATTTCTTCTCAAGGTGTGGGTTATCCGGCTATCCCTTATATTTATAATGACGCTCATGTCGAAGGTTGGAAGAAGATTACAGAAGCAGTCCATGCAAAAAAGGGTCTTATCTTTTTACAACTATGGCATGTAGGTCGTATTTCCCATCCTGATTATCATAACGGTGAACTGCCTGTAGCTCCCTCGGCTATTAAACCAAAAGGCAAGGGTGTTACGCCGACGGGTATGCAAGAATTTGTTACTCCTAGAGCGTTAGAAACTGCTGAAATTGCTGGCATTGTAGAAGATTATCGCAATGCTGCTAAACAGGCCTTAGCAGCGGGCTTTGATGGCGTAGAAATCCATGGGGCTAATGGCTATTTATTGGATCAATTCCTAAGGGATGGTACTAATAATCGTACGGATAACTACGGGGGTAGTTTAGAAAACCGAGCTCGATTATTATTAGAAGTCATACAGGCGGTGGTTGAGGTTTGGGGGGCTGATAAAGTAGGTCTGCGTTTATCACCGAGCGGTACTTTTAATGATATGGCGGATTCAGCGCCAGAAACCATTTTTGTGTATGTATTAGAGCAATTGAATCACTTGGGTTTGGCGTACTTACATCTTGTTGATGCCTTAGAAGGTGACATTCGTCATGGTGCTAAAGTGGTTAGCTTAGCCATTTTGCGTAAAGCGTATCGAGGTAAACTGATTATCTGCGGTGGTTATGATCAAGATAAAGCAGAGCAAGCAATTGAGCAAGGTCTGGCGGATGCAGTAGCTTTTGGTCAGTTATATATCGCTAACCCTGATTTAGTAGAACGCTTTAAAGCGAATGCACCTTTAAATAAACCTGATATGGCTACTTTTTATGGTGGTAATGAAAAAGGTTATATTGATTATCCCGCTTTAACTGATTAATTTTTCAATTATAAAGTCTGTAAGTATCGATGGATAAAGACTGAGTTCTTGTCCATCGATACTCGCTTTTATTACCGTCTCTGCTGACGGTTAGTCACAAAGCTTACTTGATTATTCTATATAATAAGCAAGTAATCCTTATTTCTTTTCATACATACATTCAAGATGCCTTTATTACGTTTATCAAATATTTCTATTGCCTTTGGTACCCATGCTTTATTAAAAGATGCTGACTTTCAATTAGATCCAGGCGAAAGAGTTGGTTTGTTAGGGCGTAATGGTGAAGGTAAATCTACTTTAATGAAAATAACGGCGGGCAATATCCTGCCTGATAACGGTGATATTTGGCGTCAACCTGAGTTGCGCTTATCGTGGTTAGAACAATCTCCCGATTTACCGGATGATGCCACTATCTATGATGCGGTAGCGGGGGGCTTAGGTGAGTTAGGCTCATGGATTACGCGTTACCATGAATTAACGTTAACCATGGATTATGAAGACGAAAAAGCCTTAAACGAATTAGGTGATCTGCAACATAAATTAGAAGCCCATAACGGCTGGCATTTTCAACAACGTGTTGAAACCACCTTAACTAAGTTGGAGTTGCCGGGTGATTTGAAGATCAGTGGTCTATCGGGTGGTTGGAAGCGCCGAGTGGCTTTAGCTAGAGCGTTGGTGATAGAGCCAGAAGTTTTGTTATTAGACGAACCGACTAACCATTTAGACTTTGAAAGTATTTTATGGTTAGAAGAGCAAATATTAAATTTTCAGGGCGCTGTACTATTTGTGACGCATGATCGTTCATTCTTACAAAAACTGGCCACGCGTATTGTCGATTTAGATCGCGGTAACTTAGTGTCATGGCAAGGTAATTATGATGATTACTTAACACGTAAAGCCGCTGCCTTAGAAGATGAAGCCAATCAAAATGCCGAGTTTGATAAAAAGTTAGCCGAAGAAGAAGTTTGGATTAGACAAGGTGTTAAAGCGCGTAGAACCCGTAACGAAGGTCGTGTAAGAGCGTTAGAGAAATTACGTAATGAGCGTGCTCAAAGACGCTTACAACAAGGTACCGCTAAGTTGGCCCTTGAGAAGGCGGATGCCTCAGGTAAAAAAGTAATCGAAGTGAACGATATTTGTTTTTCTTATGGTGATAGGCAAATTATTAAGAATTTCTCTACGCTCATTCAGCGTGGCGATAAGATTGGTTTAATTGGTGCGAATGGTGCGGGTAAATCTACGTTATTAAAGTTGTTATTAAAGCAATTAGAGCCGACTACGGGTGTGATAGAGCAGGGCACTAAGCTAGAAATCGCTTATTTTGATCAATTACGTGATCAACTCGATCCGAATATGACGGTGGCTGACACCGTCGCTGATGGTAATGACTTCGTAGAGATTGCCGGTAATAAACGTCACGTGATGTCTTATTTAGGTGACTTCTTATTCGCCCCAGCCAGAGCGCGTTCACCGGTTAAAAGTTTATCGGGTGGTGAGAAAAATCGTTTGTTATTAGCACGTTTATTTACTAAACCCGCTAATTTAATTGTGATGGATGAGCCGACTAATGATTTAGACTTAGAAACCCTAGAGCTACTCGAAGAAAAGTTAGTCTCGTATGAGGGTACTTTATTATTAGTTAGTCATGATAGGGCGTTTTTAGATAACGTAGTGACCAGTGTGTTTGTCTTAAGCGGTACGGGTGAGGTTGAAGAGTTTGTGGGAGGTTATTCCGATTGGAATAATCATGTAAAACAAGCGGAGAAGGCTAAAGCGGCAACGTCTGCTAAATCAGCGGCAGTTAAAAAACTGGATTCAGTGACAGGAGCCGAAAAGCCGGCGGTAGCCGTTAAAAAGAAAAAATTAAGTTTTAAAGACCAACAAGAGCTTGATAAGTTGCCGCAAGTGATAGATGACTTAGAAGCAAAACAAGCAGATTTAACTCTACAAATCAGTGCATCGGCTTTTTATAAGCAAGATCCTATGGCAATCGCTAAAACTCTTGACCAATTAAAAGAAGTGGAAGGGAAATTAGAGCAGGCTTTTGCAAGATGGAATGAATTAGAGTCTTTGTTGGAAGATTAAGACTTAACGGACGAGAGCGATAGCTAATGGCTCTCGTCAACCCCGCCTCCTATGGGCTTATCGAGCCTGTGCTATATTTTTAAGTCGCAATACAAAGATATAAATAACTCCTCTATGCAACTTAGTTGTAGTGTTATGCGTCAAGGTGCGTATATTAGTCACAAACATAACGTCAGTTATATTTATCTGTACTGTAAATCCGCTTGAGTTTTTATCATCAGGATTGGGTTGGTCTTTACTTTTCCTTCATGAATAGTTCCAAGGGGTGTTATGACTAATTTAGCGTTTGAGATAGGGTTCGATCATTACCGTTATGATTTAGGCTTAGATTTAGATCGTTTTGAAGATGAACATCGCCAACAGGTTCAATTTGGTTATGACGCGGCTAAGTTGCAAGAAGTTTCTAAACAGCGGTCAAATAAGTTTGTGTCTAAGGTACTTAGTATAAGAGATCGGTGTTTAAGATCTGGCTTAGAAGTTACTATTACAGCCAGTGATTTAGAGGAGAAGTTGAAAAAGACTAATGGTATTTGCCCCATTACTGAAGAGCCTTTTACTTTTGCACTCCGTGAGATGACGGATTGGTCGATTGATAGGGTTGATAATGATCGCGGTTATACGCCAGATAATATAGAGATTGTTTCGGTTAAGGCTAATAAGGCAAAGGGTGATTTAAATTTGCCGCACATCGTACAACAATCGGTTAGTAAATATAATCCTAATAGTATGCTAACCCAGAAACAGTGGTTTTTGATGGGTAGGTTTTATTTTCAGAGATTGGCCTACGCCGACACTTTACATATGACTGCTATTTTATATGACACGCCAGAGATATTATTTAAAGTTATTCTTATGCAGTTATATTACCCTCATACAAAACACGCTAAAGTTTTTGCAAGCATACTTGCACCTTACTGTCCTAAATTATTAATAGAGAGAACGATTAAACTGATTTTCAAAAGATATAAAACGGGCAAAATACCGCTTGGACGTGTACATGGGCTTAATCTGGTTTTAAAAAGCCCAAAGGCATTAAATGCTATGTTTATTTTTATGATGAGTGTGTTAGATAATCATGCGGAGTTTGATGAAATATTAATCATTTGTTTTTTTGAGCTTCCTCCCTTCATCTTGGATACATAAAGCTATAGCTCTTTTCGTTATTCTTAACTTTAAGGTAAAATGTCAACAATGATGATTAGACAAAGCAGGTGAGCATGAAACCTTATCTTGTTTGCCCAGCCATTGATTATTAATACATAACAATAAAAGGAGTAAAACGATGAAAAAAAGTTTGTTTATGGCGGTAGCCTTGTTAGTTTCAAGCAATGTGTTTGCAGCAACTGATCATTACATATTAAAAGATGATAGCCACGTACATCATTTAAAAATTACCACTATTAAGGGCGAGACTACTGTTTCTACGGATGTGAATTTTGAGCCCAACGCAGCAGAAGCGGGTAGAGAAGCATGCGCTGCTGATGTGTCAGGTGAAGCTAAAGTTGTGGCGGCTAATGAATTGGTTTTAAGAAAACATTTAGCGGGTGAAGCAGCGGTTTGTGAGTTAAAAGTACATTTAAGCCCAACCGGTGCAAAAATTGATCAATCTGAAGGCTGCGTTAATTTTGCAGCCGGCATCTGCCATTTTGCTTCTGATGGCAAAGAGTTAGTTAAAGTTCAATAAGTTCGTTTACGCAGTCTTTGATCTACTCGGTTTTACTTATTGAGTGAGCCGAGTGGATATCTAAAAGTTCAGTCCCGTCTATTTATTCTACTGTTGTTGCCTATCAAGTTATAAGCTTCTATCCAGCTTACGATAACTAATTGCCTCACTTACATGTTGAATGCTAATGTCTTTAGCATGTGCTAAATCGGCGATGGTTCTAGCCAGTTTTAAAATCCGATGATAGGCCCTGTGTGATAAGCCAAATTTTTCCATGGCTTTTTCTAATAACAGATGGCTTGCTTCTGAGAGTACACAAAGTTGTTTGACTTCTTTTGCACTTAAGGCTGAGTTGGCCTTGCCACTTCGAGATAAAGCAATATTTCTAGCGGCAATCACTCGGTCTCTAATCGATGCACTGGATTCTTCTCCACCTGCAATTCCTTTTCGTAAAATATCATTAGCTACGCGGGGAACTTCTATGTGCATGTCAATACGATCTAATAAAGGCCCAGAGACTTTAGCGCGATATCGTGAAACCTGTTCTGATGTGCAGTGACAACGCCCAGAAGCATCACCTAAATAACCACAAGGACAGGGATTCATGGCAGCAATTAACTGAAATCGTGCAGGGAAATCGACTTGTTTTGCGGCCCGCGAGATGGTGATATGACCAGACTCTAAGGGTTCTCGTAAGACTTCTAATACTTTACGATCAAACTCGGGTAATTCATCTAAAAACAAGGTGCCGTTATGCGCTAAGGATATTTCTCCCGGTTTAGGATTGCTACCGCCACCTACTAAAGCAACGGCTGAAGCGGTATGATGTGGCGCTCTGTAGGGTGGCTTTAACCAATTAGCGACATCTAATCCTTGGTCACTAATAGAAGCGATGGCAGCAGACTCTTGGGCCTCATCCTCAGTTAAAAAAGGTAATATGCTGGGTAAGCGCGCGGCAAGCATTGATTTTCCTGTGCCGGGTGGCCCTATTAATAACAAGTTATGCGCACCAGCGGCAGCTATTTCAAACGCGCGTTTGACATGATATTGGCCGTGCACATCAGCAAAGTCTAAATCATTGAGTGTTAAGTCGGGTTGACTCTTGTATTCGTTATTTGCATGAATCGAAACGTCCAGGCTAGTTGGGTCTTTAAGTATGGCGCAGACTTCTAATAAATGTGCGGCTGAAATTAATGCTATGCCTTTAACTAATGCGGCTTCTGCAACATTCTCTTTGGGTAATATGAGTGTTCTGCCAGCTTTATGAGCTTGAATCGCAATCGGAAGTACACCTTTGATTGGTCGTAATTCTCCCCCTAACGAGAGTTCGCCTATGCATTCATAGTCTTTAAGTTGAGAAAGTGGGATTTGTCCAGAGGCTGCTAATATGCCTAGTGCGATCGCTAAATCAAAACGCCCGCCTTCTTTAGGTAAATCGGCTGGGGCTAAATTGACAGTAATGCGTTGGGCGGGGAAGTCAAAGTGTGAATTAAGGAGTGCTCCTCTAACGCGATCTTTACTTTCTTTGACTGCCGTTTCAGCTAAGCCGACCATGTTTAAACAAGGCAGTCCGTTGGCGATATGGACTTCAACCATGACGAGTGGCGCGTCAATGCCAGAACGTCCACGGCTAAAGACTACAGCTAAGCCCACGTGATGGGTTTGCAAATAAGTTGCATGATTTCCTATAGGACTGAAATGAAGGGGGAGAGTGATAGATGCTGCTTTAGAGTCTTTAGTCTCTAAAGCAGCAGCAACGTAAGAAAGTTTATCGTGGAGCTAGAAGCTATTTATGCTTCTGTATTTTGAGTAGATGCTTCCATTTCAGCTACACGCTTTTCTAGATCTTCTAATTTACTACGTGTCTTAGCTAAGACCATTTTTTGAACTTCAAATTCTTCACGTGTCACTAACTCTAGTTTACCTAAAGCCGCTTGTAAAACGCCGTTAAACGTTTTTTCTAGATCATCTTTAAAAGTGTTTAGACCAGGAGGAATAGCTCCTGCCAAACGATTGGCAATATCATCAATAGCTTTTGGATCAAACATTAGTCATGTCCCGTTTGGTTATTATTTAAGAAAGGCTTTTTTAAAGAATTCAGGTTGTGCCAATGATGCTTTATGAATATCAACATTGTAATAAACAGTTTCAAACGGTTTATTAGCTGAATCTTGTTCTCTAAAAGCCCCTAATGCAGTTTTGCTAGCGATCGTAGCACTCCACCAACCTGATGGATATAAGCATTGTGGAAAAAAGAGAGTTTGTAAATGAGTCAGTCCACTCGCACTCATCGCGTCACGCATTTCACCAATGAGTGATAAGTTAAAGAGAGCTGATTCACTTTGTTGAACTATCATACCGTTTTCAGACAAACAGTTAAAGCAATCACGGTAGAATGCTTCACTAAATAAGCCTAGCGCTGGGCCTACTGGGTCAGTACTATCAATAATAATAATATCAACAGAGTTAGGTGCGGCATCTTTAACCCATTTAATACCATCGATAAATTTTAAATCGGCTCTAGGGTCATTGTTTGATTCGCAGAGCTCAGGGAAATATACTTCTGCTAAGCGGGTCACTCTTTCGTCGATATCAATTTGTACGGCATGTTCTACGGTATCGTGTTTTAAGACTTCTCTTAACGTACCGCAGTCGCCGCCACCAATAATCCACACTCTTTTAGGATTTGGATGGGTGTATAAAGCGGGATGACTCATCATCTCATGATAAAAAAAGTTATCACGCGTAGAAACCATAGTACAACCATCGATAATCATTAGGTTGCCAAAGGTTTCAGTTTCATAAATTTCTAAGTGTTGAAACTCAGATTGTTCTTCGTGCAGTTTTTGTTTTATCTTTAATGAAAAAGCAGATTGAGATCCTGGGACTATTTCGGTAAACCATTCAGATGGGTTCATGTTGGGAAGTTCCTAAAAATAAACGAATAAATAGATGAGCATTATATTAGAATTTCGCAATCTTTATGCATAAAACGGAGTGGTAAGTGAGTTTAAATCAGATTAAAGCATGGTCAACTGAGCAATCAGCACAAACTTATGCCATAGAAAACTGGGGTGATGGCTACTTTTCTATTAATTCTAAGGGACATGTCTGCGTAAAACCAAGTTCTGATAAATCCATAGAATTAGATTTGTACGAGATCGCTCAATCGCTGAATGATAAAAAATTATCGTTACCCGTATTGGTTCGCTTCACTGATATTCTAAAAGATCGTGTCAGCCGACTCTCTACCGCCTTTGCCAAAGCGTGCGCTAGTAACCAGTATTCAGGTCAATATACACCCGTATTTCCTATTAAAGTGAATCAACAAAGGCAAGTCGTCGAAGGTATCTTAGCCGCAGATAATATTGGTTTAGAAGCCGGTAGTAAGCCCGAGTTATTGGCGGTGATGGCGCTATCAAATAAAGGCGTTGTGGTGTGTAATGGCTATAAGGATAGAGCCTATATCCGTCTGGCTTTAATTGGCTTAAAGATGGGGCTTAATCTTTACTTGGTGATAGAGAAGCCCATCGAGTTAGATTTAATTATAGAAGAGGCGGCCTTACTCAATGTTAAACCGCAGTTAGGCGTTAGGGTGAGGTTGTCTAGTATCAGTGCCGGTAAATGGCAAAACAGTGGTGGTGAGAAATCAAAGTTCGGTTTGCATGCGCATGAGGTCTTGCAACTACTCGAGCGTTTAAAGTCAGTGGGGTTGTTAGACACCTTGAAACTCTTGCACTTTCATATGGGGTCACAAATTGCCAATATTCATGATATTAAAGTGGCGTTAAGAGAAGCAGGGCAGTTTTATTTAGAACTTCATCGTTTGGGAGCACAAGTAAAAATTATTGATGCGGGCGGTGGCTTAGGGGTGGACTATGATGGCAGTCAATCGCGTCGAGAATCGTCAATCAACTATAGCTTGGATGAGTATGCCCAAAATATAGTACGTAGTTTTGCTAAGTTATGTGCAGAAAAAGATTTGCCACAGCCCGATATTATTACGGAATCAGGTCGCGCTATTACCGCGCATCATGCCGTTTTAATCACTAATGTGACTGATATAGAGTCTGTTTATAGCAATCAAGCAGAGTTAGCGGCTTTACCCACAGTAAGTAATTTGGCAGAGCATTATCATGATGCACAGTTTTCTTTAGCCGAGGCACGCGCACGTTTTACGCAAGATAAATTAAGTATTACTGAACTTGCTCAAGTAGAAAATAATTATGCGTTGGTCTGTCAGCAAATTAAGGCTCAGTTAGACCCGAGCATTCAAAGTGAAGAAACTATCTTAGATGAGTTAAATGAGAAATTAGCCGACAAAGTGTTTTGTAATTTTTCATTGTTTCAATCGACGCCAGATATTTGGGGTATTGATCAAATCTTCCCAATCATGCCGATTCATCGATTACATGAAGAGCCGTCACGCAGAGCAGTGATTCAAGATTTAACCTGTGATTCTGATGGCCGTATTGATCAATACATTGATGGTCAAAATCTTGAGAACACCATGCCCTTGCATGTGATTAATCCGGATGAGCCCTATTTAATTGGCTTTTTTATGGTGGGTGCCTACCAAGAAATTTTAGGCGATATGCATAATTTATTTGGCGATACTCATTCTATTAATATCAAGATTGATGAACAAGGCTACCACTTCTTTGATTTGCAAGAGGGTGAAGATGTCAGTGATTTATTGGATTATGTGCATATCAGTACAGAAGAGTTAAAAGCGGCGTATCGAGATAAATTGGCTAATAGCCCTTTAAGCGCACAAGAGCGCCATGATTTTGAGGCTGAGTTGGTGGCCGGTTTAACGTCGTATACTTATCTAGAAAAGTAATGTTTACGACGGCAGATCATGATAGACCAATCTACTTAGGAACCACTATTTAAAGAAATCTTTATCGATGGGGTCAGTATCTTCGTCATAAGCGGGTGCCCATTCGGTATCCGCCGGCCATCTTTTTGAGTCTGGATCAAACGGTGTGTCAGGGCCTAAGCGCGGTAGTCTATTGTTGTATATTATATGGGGTTCCTTTTTTTTAGATAAAACATGCATTAAGTCAAAAGCCGCTTTAGTAGATAGACGATGTTCATTGCTTCTAAATTGGTGACCTTCACAAGCACTTCCTCGCCAGAATACCCACCAGTAATATTTATAAAAGCGGGGATTAGGGTGCATATAAGTCGCATAACTAACACATCCTACTTTAATAGCATCTAATTCTATAAATTTGGGTGTTTCAGGAAAATAATCTTTATAGTCAAACATCATGTTCCTCCTAAATAAAGCCAATACGTTGTTGGGTTTTATTCCCTTGTTTAATACTGCATTCTTTCTCTAATTGTGACACCAACTCCTCTGAAGAGAGCGTTTCATCTAAAAGGGTCGCTTGCTTTAATACCGTCGCAAAATCGCCAGGGGCAAGGGTAGTCAATAGGGCTAAACGTTTAAGATGCGCAGTGGGTATATCGCTTTCAGGTATGGCTAAACTGTTGGCAAAGAGCGATTGTCTTTGCGTTAATGTTAAATAATCAAAACGAATTTTAAAGACAAAGCGTCTTAAGGCCGCTTGGTCAAGATGATTGAACAAATTAGTTGCACAGATAAAAATACCGTTAAAACGTTCCATTTGTTGTAGTAATTCGTTTACTTGACTAACCTCCCACGATTTATTCATGTTTTCACGTTTTCTTAAAAATGAATCGGCTTCATCAAGAAATAAGATGGCATTTTCTTTAGTCGCCTCAGCAAAAATTGAAGCAATATTTTTTTCATTCCCACCCACGTAAGCATCTAATAAATCAGATGCGCGTTTAATTAATAGGGGTTTATCAAGCGCCTCCGCTAAATATTCAGCTAACTGCGTTTTGCCGGTACCCGGATGACCATAAAAACAAAGATTAACCTTAGGGGTCTTTTTTAAAGAACTGATTAAGCGCTCTACAGGGACCGACGTATCTACATTTAAATAATCAAGACTATAGGGGGTAATACTTGATTGCATCACAGGGTGATGCTTTTGGCCTAATAGCTTCATACTGTTATGCAGTGATTTATCTAAAATCTTTTCAATATCAGCATGATGAGTACTGCCGTTTAATTTAACTAAACGGGCGGCACTTTCTAATTGTGCCGGGCTTAGATGCTCATGTTGGCTGATCTTTTTAAATACGCTGTCGCCTAAGTTAAATTCATTTAAATAGCTTCTAGCAATATTTTCACGAATAGAACGCGGGGGCGTAGTAACCTCGAGGGTATAAATAAAGCGTCTTAAAAAAGCAGTATCAATGTCTTCATGATAGTTGCAAATCCAAATAGTGGGAATGACATTACTTTCTAATTGCTCATTGATCCACGCTTTATTAAAACAACCTCTTGAGACTCTGTTATCAGATGCTCTTAAAAATGAAATATCATTATGTAGACTTAGCACGTCTTCGACTTCATCGAATAAAATCAACGTGTTTTCGCTACTCTCTAGAAAACTTTGCGCCATATTATGGGCAATAAAGCGTTCTCTATCGTTAATAGGCGTTCCAGACTCGTCTGAAGAACTGACTTCGTAAAGATTGGCCTTAATAGATTGCGCCAATAACTTAGCCAATTGGGTTTTACCGGTACCTGGAGGGCCATAAAGTAAAATATTAACGCCAGTCGCTTTTGTTTTAAGCGCATTTTTTAAGGTAGGTATTAAAATTTTAAGGGTATCTTCTAAATGCGGCATATCCGCAACGGTCAGAAGTCCATTAGAAGTTTTAGTCACAAAATGTGTCATTAATTCTTCTAGCGAATGAGTAGGGATATTGATAATGTTTCTAAAATGCTCCCAAAGACTAATAAAGTCATGCCATTCGGGATAAACATAGTCTTTAGTAATGATATTGTTTTTAACTAAGATACTTTTTGGGTGTAAAGCATCGGTTACGTCAGAATAATCAATAGCTAACATGCATGCTAACACTTTAGTGGCAACAGGAAATGATATAAATTCCATCACTTTAAAGGTATTAAAGTTTTTGGATTGACGATGCGCTAAATAACAAAGGAGTGCGCGTTCTGCATCATTCAATTTCAACATGTCAGCTAGCCTATTAATGTTTTGGCTTACTGTGTCACTAGCGCAAACAGCGGTCCAATGCTTCTCTAGTAGAGGAATAGATTCCATAAACAAATGATCCAGTCTGGATTTTTGCTTACAGTAGATTTCAGTAAAATGATCAAATACTTTATCCCAAAACGTGGGTTCAAATTTTATCGCTCTTGATCTTGCCCGTGATCTAAATTTTGAAGTCGCTTCATCAATATTCTGTTCCTCATCAGATGCGTCTTCAAAACCTTGAAAAATATCTGCAGGCCAATTAATAAAATCACCGACCATACTTAACCAATTGCTATTAGCTGTTTTTATATCTTCAGGGTAGTCACCCTCTGACTCATAATTTATAGCAAAACGCAAACTCATCAACGCGGCGAGTGTTTTAGTTGGATCGCGAGGGAAATTATTTTGATTGTTTTGTGACACTAAACGAATGGCAGTAGACATAATGACCTTTGTGTTAGTAGATGAGTTAAATAGTGTAACTTTTTAAAACGACAGAATAAGTCGGCATCACAAATTAATTGAAACTGATTTATTTTTATTTTGCATGTATGCTATTTATTTCTAATTTGATGATTAAAATACGATTATATTTAATCAAAACGTTAAACTACGACGGCGATTATCAATATTTAAAATAGTTAGGTGAGGTTAAGTGAGTAAACAACAGACGATACGTCATTTTAGACTCTTAGAAATACTTAAAGACAGCAGACGCTACAATCCAATCTCTGTTAAAAAAATCTTAAACTCATTAGATAATAACTATCTGATAAAGGTGGATACGCGGTCGGTTCAAAGAGATTTAGAGTTTTTGGCCGGAATCTTTTTTGGCCTTGATTTTGTAATAATAGATAGAAGTTACTGCTGGTATTGGCGAGATGATGCAAAAGTGATATTAATTGCTGGTTTAACTCCGGCGCAGGCTTTATCTTTTACGCTGATTAAGAAATATTTAACGCAACTTTTCCCCTCGGTTGCTTTAAATGAGTTAGAGCCTTTTTTTGAATATTCAGAAGAGGCCTTAACCCGCTTGCAAGGTAATTCAATTGTAAAATGGCCAAAAAAGATTGCCGTTGTACAACCTACCCAAACATTAATACCTCCTCAAGTCGATAGAGATGTGCAGTGCATAGTCAGTGATGTGTTGTTATTAGAAACGCAGTTAGAAATTGAATATCAACGCTTAGGACAGACTGTCAGTTCTTATACGATTAATCCTTTGGGCTTAGTGATGCGGGGCAGCATCTCTTATCTTATTGCGACAAAAGTGCCTAATAATGAATTTAGACTCTTTGCTTTGCATAGAATAAAAAAAGCGCAGCAGATGGATAATCCCATTGAAATGCCGATTGATTTTGATTTACAGAAATATATAGCCGATGGCCACATGGGCTTTAATATGAGTGAGCATACTTTAGAACCTATTCAACTTGTAGCCGTTTTTGAAAAGAAATCCGCTAATCATTTTTATGAAACCCCCTTATCAGAAGATCAGCAAATTGTAGAGTACAGTGAAGACAGTGTTTTATTATCTGCCACTGTTATCGACACTGAGCAATTATATTGGTGGTTATTAGGCTATGGCGCACGCGTAGAGGTGTTAGAGCCTGAGTATTTAAGACATAAAATAATGGATACCGTAAGAGGTATGGCTAAGCATTATCATATATAGATACAAATTAAATCT
>Ga0364922_10147_pt1 | contig 42065 bp, 38 predicted proteins | sample ExccelJu500001D4_2_FD_206955 | JGI IMG/M metagenome (GOLD analysis project Ga0364922, IMG submission 206955) | Enriched cells from Trout Bog Lake Hypolimnion, Wisconsin, USA - BchlTB.June20.5000.01.D4 | ecosystem: Environmental > Aquatic > Freshwater > Lake > Hypolimnion/Profundal zone | place...
AGATCTAGTGGGACGTTGGGGGATTAGCTCAGCTGGGAGAGCACCTGCTTTGCAAGCAGGGGGTCGTCGGTTCGATCCCGTCATCCTCCACCATCATCTAAATGTCAAAACTAAGTGATTGTTTAAATCCTTTAGTTTTGCCATTTATGGCTGTTCTTTAAAAATTTGAGTAAGCAAAGTGTCTAATGTTTCTTTGAGAGGACATTAGACAATGTAATAAGGGTAAAGATTGAATCATCAATCAGTAATATCAAACGAGTAGTAAGAGTTCTTAAAAAGTACTTAAAGTTTGGATTACGGCAAACATGTCAGAAGTAGAAGTAAAACCTGTAACGGTTACTAGCAATGGTGCTCGTTATAGGATCAAGTGAATAAGTGCACATGATGGATGCCTTGGCGATTACAGGCGACGAAAGACGTTATAACCTGCGATAAGCCCCGGGGAGCTGGTAAATAAGCTTTGATCCGGGGATTTCTGAATGGGGAAACCCACCACTTTTGTGGTATCCATACCTGAATACATAGGGTATGAGAAGCGAACCTCGTGAACTGAAACATCTAAGTAGCGAGAGGAAAAGACATCAACCGAGATTCCCAGAGTAGTGGCGAGCGAAATGGGAACAGCCTTCTAGTGATATCTCAGTAATTAACAGAATGGAATGGAAAGTCCAACAATAAAGGGTGATAGTCCCGTATGTGAAAATTATTGAGTGGTACTAGGCTAGAGACAAGTAGGGCGGGACACGTGAAATCCTGTCTGAATATGGGGGGACCATCCTCCAAGGCTAAATACTCGTAATCGACCGATAGTGAACAAGTACCGTGAGGGAAAGGCGAAAAGAACCCCGGGAGGGGAGTGAAATAGATCCTGAAATTGTGTGCATACAAACAGTAGGAGCCTCGTAAGGGGTGACTGCGTACCTTTTGTATAATGGGTCAGCGACTTACATTCAGTAGCAAGCTTAACCGAATAGGGAAGGCGTAGCGAAAGCGAGTCCGAATAGGGCGCTAGTTGCTGGGTGTAGACCCGAAACCAGTTGATCTATCCATGGCCAGGTTGAAGGTGCGGTAACACGTACTGGAGGACCGAACCCACTAACGTTGAAAAGTTAGGGGATGAGCTGTGGATAGGGGTGAAAGGCTAAACAAAACTGGAAATAGCTGGTTCTCTCCGAAAACTATTTAGGTAGTGCCTCGTGTATCACTGTAGGGGGTAGAGCACTGTCATGGTAGTGGGGTCCATTGCGGATTACTGCGCCATAGCAAACTCCGAATACCTACAAGTGCAAGCACGGGAGACAGACATCGGGTGCTAACGTCCGGTGTCAAGAGGGAAACAACCCAGACCGCCAGCTAAGGTCCCTAATATATGCTAAGTGGGAAACGAAGTGGGAAGGCTAAAACAGTCAGGAGGTTGGCTTAGAAGCAGCCATCCTTTAAAGAAAGCGTAATAGCTCACTGATCGAGTCGTCCTGCGCGGAAGATGTAACGGGGCTAAGCATATAACCGAAGCTGCGGATCACAGCAATGTGATGGTAGGAGAGCGTTCTGTAAGCCTGTGAAGGTGTCTTGTAAAGGATGCTGGAGGTATCAGAAGTGCGAATGCTGACATGAGTAGCGATAAAGGGGGTGAAAAGCCCCCTCGCCGTAAGCCCAAGGTTTCCTGTTCAACGTTCATCGGAACAGGGTGAGTCGGCCCCTAAGGCGAGGCAGAGATGCGTAGCTGATGGGAACAAGGTTAATATTCCTTGACCATTGTTAGATGCGATGGGGGGACGGATCGCGGAAAGTTGTCCGGGTGTTGGAAATTCCCGGTTCCTGCTTTGGAGATGGCTATTAGGTAAATCCGGTAGCGTAATTCAAGGGAGTGGGACGAGCGAATTTATTCGCGAAGCAATTGGAAGTGGTTCCAAGAAAAGCCTCTAAGCTTCAGTCTAACAAGACCGTACCGCAAACCGACACAGGTGGGCGAGATGAGTATTCTAAGGCGCTTGAGAGAACTCAGGAGAAGGAACTCGGCAAATTTGTACCGTAACTTCGGGATAAGGTACGCCCTCGTAGTTTGACCCTGTACAAGGGGAGGACGATAGGGTTGCAATAAAAAGGTGGCTGCGACTGTTTAATAAAAACACAGCACTCTGCAAACACGAAAGTGGACGTATAGGGTGTGACTCCTGCCCGGTGCTGGAAGATTAAATGATGGGGTGCAAGCTCTTGATTGAAGTCCCAGTAAACGGCGGCCGTAACTATAACGGTCCTAAGGTAGCGAAATTCCTTGTCGGGTAAGTTCCGACCTGCACGAATGGCGTAACGATGGCCACACTGTCTCCACCCGAGACTCAGCGAAGTTGAAATGTTTGTGAAGATGCAATCTACCCGAGGCTAGACGGAAAGACCCCATGAACCTTTACTGTAGCTTTGCATTGGATTTTGAATAGACCTGTGTAGGATAGCTGGGAGGCTGTGAAGTCGGGACGCCAGTTCTGATGGAGCCAACCTTGAAATACCAGCCTGGTGTGTTTGAGATTCTAACCTAGACCCCTTATCGGGGTTGGGGACCGTGCATGGTAGGCAGTTTGACTGGGGCGGTCTCCTCCCAAATTGTAACGGAGGAGTACGAAGGTATCCTAGGTACGGTCGGACATCGTACTGATAGTGCAATGGCAAAAGGATGCTTAACTGCGAGACTGACAAGTCGAGCAGATACGAAAGTAGGTCATAGTGATCCGGTGGTTCTGTATGGAAGGGCCATCGCTCAACGGATAAAAGGTACTCTGGGGATAACAGGCTGATTCCTCCCAAGAGTTCATATCGACGGGGGAGTTTGGCACCTCGATGTCGGCTCATCACATCCTGGGGCTGTAGCCGGTCCCAAGGGTATGGCTGTTCGCCATTTAAAGTGGTACGTGAGCTGGGTTTAAAACGTCGTGAGACAGTTTGGTCCCTATCTGCCGTGGGCGTTGGAAATTTGAAGGGACCTGCTCCTAGTACGAGAGGACCGGAGTGGACGTATCTCTGGTGGACCGGTTGTCATGCCAATGGCATAGCCGGGTAGCTAAATACGGAAGAGATAAACGCTGAAAGCATCTAAGCGTGAAACTCGCCTTGAGATGAGATTTCCCTGGGGGTTTAACCCCCCTGAAGAGTCGTTCGAGACCAGGACGTTGATAGGACGGATGTGGAAGCGCAGTAATGCGTTAAGCTGACCGTTACTAATTGCTCGTGAGGCTTGATCCTATAACCTTAAAACTTGAACCTGATGGTGATGAAAGTCATTATTGAGTTGAGTGGCAGGTGTTACTGGAGTAACTTTTTTATAAAAGGTTAGTGAGACAATGTAATCAAAGAACGCCATTACTTTACTTCTTCTGTTTGTTAAAAACTGCATGATTGCTTAGTGATAAGTGATGATGAAGTTTAAGACGCTATTCTTATGAAAATAGGAATGAGCGCACAGCATTTCTGCTTGTGATAGGCAATTGGAGGAAACTCCAACAGCGCACAAGAGTTACCAGTTATGCTTGGCGGCCATAGCGGTTTGGACCCACCCCTTCCCATCTCGAACAGGGCCGTGAAACGAATCTGCGCCAATGATAGTATGCTTTTTGCATGCGAAAGTAGGTCACTGCCAAGCTATTTATTAGTGCCTCCGCTAGGGGGACAGCATCAGCCCCTCTATGGAAGTAGCGGGGCTTTTTGCTTTTAGAAGTTCGCCAGTGCACCTGATTGAATGTTGGAATATTGTGGGTTTAGGTAGGGTTGTAACTGACTTTACTTGTTGAAAACAATTGTACTCAGTCATTCCAATTCATTGAATTGATTGGTATAATAGTGATTGATTTTGTTGATGGGCTTTGTGCCCATTTTTTGTTTCTGCAACTTATGTAGCTTTTTAAGACAAATGTTGCATGAATTGGGGGCTAAGTACCATGCGAGACTTAAATACATTGATAGAGACGTCAGTATCCCAGTTGGGGTATGTATTGGTTGACCTTGAGATTTCGAATCGAGGAAAAGTGCTTCGTGTATTTATTGATAAGAAAAACCCTGTTGATATGAAAGACAGCGTCAATATAGACGATTGTGTATTGGTGAGTAACCAATTGGGTAATTTGTTTGCGGTTGAGCATGAGATTGAATACGACCGAATGGAAGTATCATCGCCGGGCATGGATCGTGTAATTAAAAAAGAAGAAGACTTCATACGATTTATTGGCGAACGTGCCACTGTTAAATTGCATGTGCCAATAATTGAGACGGTAACCAGCAATAAAGCTGGGGCCAAAGAAGAAAAAGTAACCAAAAAGAATTTTGTTGGGTTTATACGTGGCTTGCAAAATGGGATATTGATTCTGGATTGTGACAGCGTAATATATAAAATTGAGCTGACAAATATTGATAAGTCTCGATTAAACCCAGTATTTTAAATTGATGTATTTTAGATAATGCTATTTATAAAATAGCATTTTGAAATTAATAGTCGGAGATAGATGATGAGTCGTGAAATTTTATTATTGGTAGATGCCTTAGCGCATGAAAAAAATGTGGGTAAAGAGGTAATTTTTACCGCACTTGAGCTTGCTTTGGCTTCAGCCACTAAGAAAAAACATCATGATGACGCTGATATTCGCGTAGCTATAGACCGTGAATCAGGCGAATATTCAACATTTAGGCGTTGGCAATATGTGGAATATGATTTGCTAGAAAATTCTGCATTCCAAATTGATGAAGAAGATGATCGTTCAAAAGGCCTAACGATTGGCGACTATTATGAGGAACCTTTAGAAAGCATTGAGTTTGGCCGCATAGGTGCTCAGGCAGCAAAGCAAGTTATCTTGCAAAAAGTACGTGAGGCAGAACGCGAGCAAATTCTGGAAGATTTTTTAGCTCGTGATGAAAAGCTAGTTACTGGCGTAATTAAGCGCATGGAAAAAGGTAATGCGATTATTGAAGTTGGTCGTATTGAATCTTTGTTGCCACGCGAACAAATGATCCCTAAAGAAAATTTACGTGTTGGTGACCGCGTTCGTGCGTTTCTTTCGCGCATCGAAAGAGGTGGACGTGGGCCCCAATTAATTTTATCTAGAATAACTCCTGATTTTTTAGTGCGCTTATTTGAGTTAGAGGTTCCTGAAATTGAGGATGGATTGTTAGAAATTCGTGCAGCAGCAAGAGACCCTGGTTTACGCTCAAAAATTGCTGTAAAAAGTAATGATCAGCGTATAGACCCAGTGGGTACTTGTGTTGGTATGCGCGGTTCTCGAGTGCAAGCAGTAACGGCTGAATTGGCTGGCGAGCGTGTTGATATTGTGCTTTGGAGTATTGAACCTGCACAATTTGTTATTAATGCCATGTCACCTGCAGAAGTTTCTAGCATTGTGGTTGATGAGGATGCGCATAGCATGGATATTGTCGTAGAAGAAGAGCAGTTAGCATTAGCTATTGGCCGTAATGGTCAAAATGTACGTTTGGCTTCTGAACTTACTGGTTGGACATTAAATATCTTAACGGTAGATCAAGCCGCTCAGAAAAATCAGGCAGAGTTTGCAGGCGTTAGCCAATTATTTATTGATAAGTTAGATGTTGATGCTGAGGTTGCGGAAATTCTAGTGCAAGAGGGCTTTAGTACTCTGGAAGAAATTGCTTATGTGCCACTTGCAGAAATGAATCAAATTGAAGCTTTTGATGAAGCTACTATTGAAGAATTACGTAAACGTGCGCGTGCAGCTTTATTAACTGAAGCGATTGCTAAAGAAGAAAAAGTTGAAGAAGCAGCAGATGATTTATTAACAATGGAAGGCATGGATGACGAAACAGCACATCTTTTAGCTTCAAAGGGCATTCCAACAATGGACGATCTTGCTGAATTAGCTGTTGATGAGTTGGTTGATCTAACTAATATGGATGCAGAACGTGCAAAAACACTAATCATGACTGCGCGCGCACCTTGGTTCAAATAATCGATTAAATACGAATATTTATTCAATACATTGAAAGCAATAAAGCAGTAACGCTAGGCAATAAAGCTTAGAAAAAGAACACTGGAGCAACAAGATGGCACAAACAACCGTAGAACAATTTGCTGGCGAATTAAAGCTGCCAACAGCATTGTTATTAGAACAGCTGAAAAGCGCTGGCGTGCATAAATCAAATGCAGAAGATGGGCTAAGTGAATCGGATAAAACCTCTTTGCTCGAGCATTTGCGTAAAGAACACGGCACGCTTGCACCTAAGAGTCAAATCACCTTAACGCGCAAATCTAGCACTGAAATTAAAAAAACAGATAACACCGGTAAAGCGCGCACCATCCAAGTTGAAGTGCGTAAAAAACGTGTTATTGAACAACGAGATGTCAATGATGTAATTGAGCCGGCGGAAGTCGCGCTTGATGTTGCGGAAACCCCAGTTGTTGAAGTTGAAGAAACTCCTGTCGTGCTTGAAGTATCAGGTCCTGAAATAGTTGAAGTTATACCTGAGGCACCTGAAGTGTTAGTACCAGAGGTCGAGGCGACGGAGCTGCCTGTTGTTGAAGAGGTTGTTGCACAAGTTGCTATAGTTGAACCAGTCATTGTTAAAACGATTAGTCGTAAAGACTTATTGGGTGCGGATGAGATTGCCTTACGTGAACACGAGGCTAAACGTCACGCAACATTAGCCTCTATGCAGGCGGATGATTTACGTAAAAAACAAGAAATAGCCCAGCGTCGCGTGGATGAGGAAGCCAAGAAACTAGCAGATGCAGAGGAAGCTAAAATTAAGGCAGCTAAGCTTTCTGAGGGAACATTGCATAAGCCTGTAGCTAAAGATGGTGCGGCAAAACCTGCTGCGAAAGAAGCAAAGAAAGGCAAAGGCAACAATAAAGAGTGGACTGATGCCGAAAATAAAAAGCGTGGTTTAAAAACGCGTGGTGATACGAATGCGGGTAAGCCAGGCTGGCGTGCGCCAAAAGGTAAGCATAGACACCAATCTGATGATGATGCACAACATGCTTTCAATGCTCCTACGGAAGCAATTGTTTATGAAGTGTTGGTTCCAGAAACTATTACCGTTGCCGAATTGGCACACAAAATGTCAGTTAAATCAGGTGAAGTTATCAAAACGCTGATGGGCATGGGCATGATGGTAACGATTAACCAAGTACTTGATCAAGATACTGCAATTATTATCGTAGAGGAAATGGGGCATAAAGCATCTGCTGCTGCACCCAATGATCCAGATACCTTTGTAGAAGAAGCTGAGCATGCAACTGCAGTGATTGAGGCGCGTCCGCCAGTAGTGACTGTAATGGGGCACGTCGATCATGGTAAAACTTCTTTACTAGATTATATTCGTCGTAGCCGTGTGGCTTCAGGAGAGGCTGGCGGAATTACGCAGCATATCGGCGCTTACCACGTTGAAACTCCTCGTGGCATGGTTACATTCCTTGATACTCCAGGCCATGAAGCGTTTACTGCTATGCGTGCCCGCGGTGCAAAGGCCACCGATGTGGTCATTCTGGTAGTATCTGCCGATGATGGTGTGATGCCACAAACTATAGAAGCGATTCACCATGCTAAAGCAGCGGGTGTACCTTTAGTGGTTGCAATCAACAAGATTGATAAACCAGGTGCAGAGCCTGAGCGCGTTAAGCTTGAGTTGGTGGCGCAAGAAGTAGTGCCTGAAGAGTTTGGTGGCGAAGTCATGTTTAGAGAGGTATCAGCTAAAACTGGTCAAGGAATTGACGAGCTGCTAGAAGCTGTTCTATTGCAGGCTGAATTGTTGGAATTGCAAGCACCTAAAAATACGCCAGCTAAAGGCTTGGTGATTGAAGGCCGCCTAGATAAAGGTCGCGGTCCAGTGGCTACTATTCTGGTGCAATCGGGAACACTCAGACGTGGAGATATGATTTTAGCGGGCTCTACTTTCGGTAAAGTGCGCGCTATGCTTGATGAGTCTGGCAACGATATTAAAGAAGCAGGTCCATCGATGCCAGTGGAGATTCAAGGATTGTCTGATGTGCCGAGTGCTGGTGAGGATATGATCGTATTGAATGATGAACGCAAAGCTCGTGAAATTGCTAATTTCCGTCAAGGTAAATTCCGTGAAGTAAAATTAGCTAAACAACAGGCATCTAAACTTGAAAATATGTTCGAGCAAATGGGTGATGGAGTTGCCCAAACGCTAGGCCTTATTATTAAGTCAGATGTGCAAGGTTCATATGAAGCTTTAGCTACCAGCTTACAAAAGCTTTCAACAAGCGAAGTTAAGGTAAATATCATTCACACAGGGGTTGGTGCTATTAGTGAGTCCGATGTGAACTTAGCTGCTGCATCTAAAGCTGTGATTATCGGTTTTAACGTACGCGCAGATTCAGGTGCACGTAAGTTAATAGAAACATTAGGTGTAGATGCACGTTACTACAATATTATCTACGAAGCTGTGGACGAAATTAAAGCAGCATTGGGTGGCATGTTGCCTCCAGAACAAAAAGAAAGCATGATCGGTACGGTAGAAGTGCGCGAAGTATTCCGAATTTCTAAAATTGGTGCGATTGCTGGTTGTTATGTTCAAGATGGTATGATCAAACGAAACTCTAAGGTACGCGTATTGCGCAGTAACGTCATTATTCATACCGGAGAGTTGGATTCACTCAAACGCTTTAAAGATGATGTAAAAGAAGTGAAAAACAACTTTGAATGTGGTCTGTCACTTAAAAACTTCAATGATATTGAAGTGGGTGATATCCTAGAAATTTACGAAATTGTTGAAGTAGCACGTACGCTTTAAGCGCATCCCTATCTATGCTCAAATATAGATAAGGGGTTAACAGCAATAAGTTTTGATTGGATATAGATTAAATGGCTAAAGAGTTTTCACGCAGTCACCGCGTTGCTGAGCAGATGCAGCGTGAGTTGGCAGATTTGCTGCAATTTGAAGTAAAAGACCCTCGCGTCGGTATGGTGACAATTACAGCTGTCGAGGTTACTGGGGATATGGCGCACGCTAAGATTTTTTATAGCGCCAGTAAATCAAGCGAAAGTATGCAGCAAGGGTTAGAAAAATCTGCTGGTTTTCTGCGTACGCAACTAGCTAAACGTATGCTGCTTCGTACGGTGCCACAATTACATTTTGTCTACGATGCTTCTATCGACAATGGCATGAAAATGTCCAAGTTAATTGATGAGGCATTAGCCTCAAATCCAGAAAACTCTTAAATTTAACAGTCAACGCCTTGCAGTATAGAAGACCCAAAAAGAACATAAGCGGCATCCTGTTGCTTGATAAGCCTCTTGGCTTCTCCTCTAATCAAGCGCTTCAAAAAGTAAAATGGTTATTTCAAGCCGCTAAGGCCGGGCACACTGGCACCTTGGATCCTCTGGCCACAGGCTTATTGCCTTTGTGTTTTGGTGAAGCAACCAAGTTTGCACATTATTTAACAGATGCAGATAAGACATACATCGCCACGATCAAGTTAGGCGTTACCACCAATACTGGGGATGCTGAAGGGGAGGTACTAACTACAAAAGAAGTGAACGTAAGCTTGGCCCAATTTTCACAATCCTGCTCAAATTTTGTCGGTGAAATCAGTCAAACACCTCCGATGTATTCCGCCCTTAAACATGAAGGCAAAGCGCTTTATGAATATGCACGTGCTGGCATAGAGATTGAGCGCAAATCACGCCTTATCAGTATTCATAGTATAGTTTTGAATAGTTTTGAGGGCGATATTGGCGAGGTAACGGTGACTTGTACCAAGGGTACTTATATCCGTACACTGGCCGAGGATATCGGTGCTGCCCTCGGTTGTGGCGCACACTTGATTGGCTTACGGAGAACGCATACAGCCAATTACCATATTGAACAGACCGTGACATTAGAGCAGTTTGAATCCATGACGCTAGACCAACGCCAGGCAACATTAATGCCTATGGATAGTGCGGTATTGCATTTGCCCGCCGTTGTCTTAGATGTGGATAGAACACATTACTTGCGTCAAGGTCAGGCCGTCTGGCAAAGTGATGTCAGCATTAAAGGCCTCTTCCGACTCTATAATGAGCAGCAAGAATTTTTAGGGTTAGGCGAACAAGATGATGATGGCAAAATCGCACCTAAGCGGTTGATTATAAATAATGATAATGTGGTTGATTAGTCCAGATTAAGTCGATATAATGCCGCTTCATGCATAAATGAATGCTTTAGCGGGAATACCTGCTTTTGCATTGACGCAAAACATCTCAATATTAGGATTAAGTTATGGCAACTACTGCAGCAGAACGCGCAACCATCGTGGCAGAATATCAACAAGGTACTAATGATACTGGTAGTCCTGAAGTGCAAGTTGCACTTTTGACTAGCCGCATTAGCTACTTAACAGATCATTTCAAAACTAACAAAAAAGATCACCATTCACGTCGTGGTTTATTGGCAATGGTAAGTCAACGTCGTAAATTGTTAGATTATCTTAAACGTAATAACGTTGAGCGTTATCAATCGCTAATCGCACGTTTAGGTCTACGTAAGTAATTCATCGCAATTATATATTCACGAACCGGTCAGGTTTTTGACGATTAATTTTTGTGATTAAAATTAAAAGCCGACAGCAATCTATTAATGGTGCTGTCGGTTTTTTTGTTTTAAAGACTTATCGAAGCAGTCACTGATTGTATTGGGGTTATAAGCCCTTTTGCAGCAATGAAAGTTAGGAAGTCTATATTGTGTGTTCGTTATTGGGTTGTGAATGACGAATTTTGAAAAAGAGAAAAGGATAAATTATGTTTAATAAAGTTAAGAAAAGTATTCAATATGGTGCGCATGAGCTCACGATTGAAACAGGTGAGATTGCCCGTCAAGCTGATGGTGCAGTATTAGTAAGCTACGGCGATACCGTAGTATTAGTAACGGTGGTAGGTAAAACTGAAGTTAAAGCGGGCCAAGATTTCTTTCCGTTAACAGTGGATTACATGGAAAAAACATACGCAGCTGGAAAGATTCCAGGCGGTTTTTTCAAGCGCGAAGGTCGTCCTTCAGAAAAAGAAACATTAACATCACGTTTAATCGACCGTCCATTACGCCCACTATTCCCAGAAGCGTTCTATAACGAAGTGCAAGTGGTGGCAACTGTGATGTCATCAGATCCTGAAATTGATTCTGATATTCCAGCTATTATTGGCGCATCTGCAGCTATGGCTCTTTCAGGCATTCCATTCTATGGCCCACTAGGTGCGGCGCGTGTGGGTTATATCAATGAAGAGTATGTCATTAACCCAACTAAAGCACAGATGGTTGAAACTGACTTAGATTTAATCGTTGCAGCTACAGAAACTGCAGTAATGATGGTTGAGTCAGAAGCTAAAGAACTATCAGAAGAAGTCATGTTGGGTGCTGTCGTGTTTGGTCATCAAGCGATGCAGGCTGTCATCTCAATGATTAATGAAATAGTCGCTGAGGCAGGTAAGGATGCATGGGACTGGTCAGCTCCAGAGCCAGATACTGCTTTAATTGAGCAAATGAATACATTGGCTGGTGCGGATGTTAATGCAGCTTTTCAAATTAAAGCTAAAGGGGCGCGATCAGCTAAGTTAGATGAAATTAAAAATCGCGTATTGGCTGAGCTAATTACTGAGTCTACATCAACAGATGAAGCCAATAAAATCAAAACAGAGTTCTTCAATCTAGAAGCTAAAACTGTACGTAGTCAAATCTTAAACGGTGAACCTCGTATTGATGGTCGTGATACACGTACAGTACGCCCAATTACTGTTCGTACTGGTGTATTGCCACGGACCCATGGTTCTGCATTGTTTACACGTGGTGAGACGCAAGCTTTAGTGGTAGCAACTTTAGGTACTGGTCGTGATGAGCAAGTAATTGATGCATTGCAAGGCGAGTTTAAAGATCGTTTCATGTTGCATTACAACATGCCTCCGTACGCTACTGGGGAAACAGGCCGTGTTGGTACGCCAAAACGTCGTGAAATAGGTCATGGCCGTTTAGCTAAACGTGCATTGCTAGCGGCTTTGCCAAGTGCTGATGAATTTGGTTATACCGTACGTATTGTGTCTGAAATTACTGAGTCAAACGGTTCAAGTTCTATGGCATCAGTCTGTGGTGGTAGTTTGGCTATGATGGACGCTGGCGTGCCTTTAAAGAACCATGTTGCAGGTATCGCGATGGGTTTAATTAAAGAAGGCAATCGCGTTGCAGTATTGACCGACATTTTAGGTGATGAGGATCATCTAGGTGATATGGACTTTAAAGTAGCGGGTACTGATGATGGTATTACGGCCTTACAAATGGACATTAAAATCACCGGTATTACTGCGGAAATTATGCAAGTGGCTTTAGCGCAAGCTAAAGAAGGCCGTGCACATATTTTAGGTATCATGAAAGCGGCAATGACTACAGCAAATACTGAAATGTCAGCATTTGCTCCTCGTATCATTACTATGAAAATCAATCCTGAAAAAATCCGTGATGTTATCGGTAAAGGCGGTGCTGTCATTCGTGCTTTAACTGAAGAAACGGGTACTACGATTGATATTGAAGAAGATGGTACAGTGAAAATTGCTTGCACGAGCTCTGAAGCCGGAGCTGAAGCGCAGCGACGTATTGCAGAAATCACTGCTGAAGTTGAAATCGGCAATATCTACGAAGGTACTGTTCTTAAATTACTTGATTTTGGTGCTATCGTGTCGCTAATTCCAGGTAAAGATGGGTTATTGCATATTTCACAAATTGCACATCAGCGCGTAAATGCGGTTGCTGACTTCTTAAAAGAAGGCGATGTAGTGAGAGTAAAGGTAGTAGAAGCGGATGAAAAAGGTCGAGTACGTTTGAGTATGAAGGCTTTGATTGAAGCGCCTGCTGCTGAAGCAAAAGCTGAAACAGAAGCTAACGAGTAATTGTTAGAAATTAAAAAGCCCGCGTAATAGCGGGCTTTTTTATGGGTGAAACTTAAGGTTAAGCTAGCAAGTTAATTACTTGGCAACCTGTTTTTCACGCATTTCATCTAAAGTTTTACAGTCAATACAAAGGGTAGCAGTAGGTCTCGCTTCTAAGCGTTTGAGGCCAATTTCGATCCCACAACCCTCGCAGTAACCATAATCTTTATCATCAATATTACGTAAAGTATCATCGATTTTTTTGATTAACTTACGTTCACGATCGCGGTTGCGTAACTCTAAAGTAATGTCAGACTCCTGACTGGCTCTGTCATTAGGGTCTGCAAATGTCGTTACTTCGTCCTGCATGGTATGCACAGTGCGATCCAGTTCTTGGCTCAAACTTGCTTTCCAGTCATTCAAAATCTTGCGAAAATGATTAAGCTGGGTTTTGTTCATGTACTCTTCATCAGATTTAGCCTGATAGGGTGTAAATTGTTTAGTTGTAACTTCAGCCATAATGGGTACCCAGATACTTAAAAAAGAAGTGCTAAAAACCAACTGGTTATAATTTAGCGCTCGTGAGTGTACACTGATTAAATATTTGATGCAAAAAATTGATAAATGACTAGGCCGTTAGGCCTGCGCTTCTTTCAGCTCTAGAGCTAATAAGGTATTTTCCATTAAAGTAGCCACAGTCATTGGACCTACACCGCCTGGCACTGGGCTAATCCAGCTGGCACGTTGTTTGGCAGCTTTAAAGTCTACGTCACCTGCAATGCTTCCATCTTTTAGTCGATTAATACCGATGTCAATTACGATAGCTCCTGGTTTAATCCAATCTCCTTTAATTAAACCTGGCTTGCCTGCAGCTGCTACAACAAGATCAGCATTCGCCACAGCTTTGCCTAAATCTTTAGTATGTCGATGGCAGCTGGTAACTGTGCAGCCAGCAAGCAAAAGCTCAAGTGCCATTGGTCGCCCAACATGATTAGACACGCCTACAACTACGGCATTTAAGCCCATTAAATCAATATTACTAGCCTGTAACATCTTTATTACACCGAACGGTGTACATGAGCGCAAAGTAGGCTGGCGCACCGCTAACATGCCGATATTATATGGATGAAATCCATCAACATCTTTACTTGGGCTAATGCACTCAATAATATGTTCTTCTTTAATTTGTGAAGGTAGTGGGGATTGAACCAATATGCCATCTACGCTTTCATCGGCATTAAGTTCTTTGATGAGCTTGATTAACTCTGCTTCAGTTGTAGTAATAGGCAGGTCATATGCGCTAGAGCGTATACCTACTTTTTCGCAGGCTAAGCGCTTGTTACGCACATAGATGGCGGAAGCAGGGTCAGCACCGATAAGTATAACTGCCAAACCAGGGGCGCGCTTATTGGCATTTATGCGCGCATCTATGCGTACTTTAATCGAATTTAACAGGTTTGCTGCAATGGCTTTGCCATCAATTATTTGAGCGGTCATTGCTTGTTATTTAGACTTCATTGAAAATAAAGTGACATTTTAACATATTAGAATTGACTGTAAGTCTGGTTTGCGCTATATTTCTGCCCTTCGGCGTGTAGCGTAGCCTGGTAGCGCGCCTGCTTTGGGAGCAGGATGTCGGGAGTTCGAATCTCTCCACGCCGACCACATTACTTAAGTGGTAAAAGTTAGTTAACACTTTTGCCACTTAAGGGTATAGTCAGCCCGAAAATCTTTATGCTATTAGTATAAAGCCTTGTAACCACAATCTGCCCGTAGCTCAACCGGATAGAGCACCAGCCTTCTAAGCTGGGGGTTACAGGTTCGATTCCTGTCGGGCAGACCATGACCCTTTTGTTTCTATGGTGGCTGTAGCTCAGTTGGTAGAGTCCAGGATTGTGATTCCTGTTGTCGTGGGTTCGAGCCCCATCAGCCACCCCATATTTTAAGAAAGCTCACAGCGATGTGGGCTTTTTTATTTTCCGCTATTAATCTTATGGATAGTTCTCTTGCAGATCAGCTTTTACAATTAGAAGGCGTGGATTTTTTCACCATTTTTCTTGCTCGTTTGGTAAATTTAGGTAAGCTTCTATTAATTATGAATGACAATCAACTTCTACGCTACAGTCGCCATATTCTTTTGCCGCAAATCGGTTACGAAGGCCAAGATAAGCTCGTTAACGGCCATGCCCTGATTGTAGGTGCCGGAGGTTTAGGTTCCCCCGTGGCAATGTACCTAGCAGCAGGTGGTGTTGGTACGTTGACCATCTGTGATTTTGATGTGGTTGATTTAACCAATTTACAGCGTCAAATTGCACATACTACCGCGGCAGTTGGAGTCAATAAAGCCTTGTCAGCACAGCAAACGTTAGCGATGATTAATCCTAATGTAAGTGTGGAGTTAGTGACTAAAAAGTCGACTGCAGAGGAGTTTTCCAGCCTGATTAACGAGGCCGATGTGGTAATTGATTGCAGCGACAACTTTGCTACCCGTTATTTGTTAAATCAACTGTGTGTGCAACTCAAAAAGCCACTTGTATCAGGTGCAGCTATTGGTTTTGAAGGACAAGTCACGGTATTCGATATGCGCGATGATCATAGCCCATGCTATCACTGCCTATTTCCAGATAATGGTGAAGATACTGAAATGCGTTGCGCCGACAACGGGGTTTTTGCGCCGCTAGTGGGCATGATAGGCACCACTCAAGCCGCCGAGGCCATGAAGCTGTTGATGGGTATAGGGGATAGTCTACAAGGGCGCTTGTTATTGCTGGATGCACTTACTATGCAGTGGCGCACCATCAAGCTCAGCCGAGACCGTTCGTGCAAAGTCTGCTCTGCTTAGAAGTCCCTTGCCTTTTTGGAACCAAGTTTACTAGGTAAGCGCATTATTAATACCGCTGCCTGCTGTGGTAAAATCTCCCACATATGAATACTGCAAATACAACCAATAGCGTGCAAGCGCAAGAATTAGCAAAGTCTTTTGATCCTAAAACCATAGAAAGCAAATGGTATGAATTATGGGAAAGAAGTGGCTATTATGCCGCCGGCTTAGACCCTAGTAAAAAAGATAACTTCTGTATTCTGCTTCCGCCCCCAAATGTTACTGGCACTTTGCATATGGGTCATGGTTTTAATCAAACCTTGATGGATGCACTTACCCGATACCATCGCATGCGTGGAGACAATACGCTTTGGCAGCCAGGCACTGACCATGCGGGCATTGCGACGCAAATTGTAGTGGAGCGCCAGCTCGATGCGCAGGGGGTATCACGCCATGATTTAGGTCGTGAAAAATTCTTAGAAAAAGTGTGGGAATGGAAGGAATACTCTGGCGGAAGTATTACTAAACAAATGCGACGTTTGGGCACCTCCCCAGATTGGAGCCGTGAGCGCTTCACCATGGATGAAGGCCTTAACAAAACGGTCACCGAAACTTTTGTGCGCCTATACAACGAAGGCCTAATTTACCGTGGAAAACGACTGGTGAATTGGGATGTAAAACTAGGCACCGCGGTTTCAGATTTAGAGGTGGTGCAAGAAGAAGAAGACGGTTCTATGTGGCACATCAACTATCCTTTGGTGGGCGTTGATGCTATTCATGGCTTGCAGCATTTAACCGTGGCTACCACCCGCCCAGAAACGCTATTGGGCGACGTGGCGGTGATGGTTCACTCTGAGGACGAGCGCTATGCGCATCTGATTGGTCAATTCGTAAAACTACCGTTATGTGATCGTGAAATTCCGATCATTGCGGATGATTATGTAGACCGTGAATTCGGTACTGGCGTGGTTAAAGTCACGCCAGCACATGACTTTAACGATTATGCGGTAGGCCAGCGCCATCAATTACCGATAATCGGTATTTTAAGTTTAGAAGGTAACCTCAACGAAGCTGCTCCAAAGAAATATCAAGGCATGGAGAGATTTGCTGCGCGTAAACAAGTGGTACTGGATTTAGACGCAGAAGGTTATTTGGTCAAAATCGATAAGCACAAACTTAAAGTGCCTCGCGGCGATCGTACTGGCGTGATTATTGAACCTATGTTGACAGACCAATGGTTTGTCGCGATGAGTAAGCCTGCTGCAGACGGAAAAAGCATTACGCAAAAAGCGCTCGATGTTGTTGCTAGTGGTGAAATCAAGTTCTACCCAGAAAACTGGGTTAATACATATAACCAATGGCTAAATAATATTCAGGATTGGTGCATTTCACGCCAACTGTGGTGGGGGCACCAAATCCCCGCTTGGTACGCAGATAGCGGAAAAGTTTATGTAGCACAGGATGAAGCCTCGGCAAAGCTACTCGCTGCTAAAGATGGCTATAGCGGAGTTCTTAAACGTGATGAGGACGTTCTTGATACTTGGTATTCGTCAGCGCTTTGGCCATTCTCAACTTTAGATTGGACTGGCGACAAAGCTAAAGATAAAGCCAATACGGCACTCAATTTATATCTGCCATCTTCAGTCCTTGTCACCGGTTTTGATATTATTTTCTTCTGGGTGGCTCGAATGGTGATGATGACTACCCATATCACCGGAAAGATTCCGTTCAAACACGTGTATGTGCACGGGTTGATTCGTGATGCCGAAGGCCAGAAAATGAGCAAGTCTAAGGGTAATGTGCTTGACCCAATTGATTTGATTGATGGCATAGGTTTGGACGATTTAATCAAAAAACGTACTACTGGTTTAATGAACCCTAAGCAAGCCGAGCAAATAGAAAAACGCACACGTAAAGAGTTTCCTGACGGTATTAACGCGTATGGTACCGATGCTTTGCGCTTTACTTTTGCCGCCTTGGCCTCACCTGGACGCGACATCAAGTTTGACTTACAGCGTTGTGATGGCTATCGCAATTTCTGTAATAAATTGTGGAATGCTACGCGCTTTGTGCTGATGAATACCGAAGGCCAGGATTGCGGGATGGAGGACTGTAAGACACAACCTGATGGGTACTTAACTTTCTCGCAAGCCGATCGGTGGGTAGTTTCGACACTGCAGCGCACAGAAGCTGAAGTAGAAAAAGCCTTTGCTGATTACCGGTTCGACTTAGCTGCCAAAGCGATTTACGAATTTGTATGGGATGAATACTGTGATTGGTATTTAGAGCTAGCAAAAGTGCAAGTGCAGCAGGGTAGTGATGCTGAAAAGCGTGCTACACGACGCACGTTATTACGCGTGCTTGAAACCATTTTGCGATTAGCACACCCAGTTATGCCCTTTATTACCGAAGAAATTTGGCAAACCATAGGTCCAATGAGTGGAAGAACTGGGGCTAGTATTATGCTTGAAGCTTATCCGCAAGCCCAGCATAGCAAAATTGATGCTGCTGCAGAATCCTGGGTCAGCTTATTGAAACAAGCGGTTGATGCTTGTCGCAGCCTACGCGGTGAGATGAGCATTTCCCCTGCAGCACGCGTGCCTTTGATCGCTGTAGGTAATGCCGCACAATTAGGAATTTATGCGCCCTATCTGAAAGCCTTGGCTAAACTCGAAGAAGTGACCATTGTCGATGAGTTGCCTGAAGCCGATGCACCAGTAATGATTGTTGAAGACTTTAAGCTTATGTTAAAAGTTGAAATTGATCTCGAAGCTGAGAAAGAGCGATTAAGTAAAGAGATCGCTAGGCTAGTAGGTGAAATTGGTAAGGCCAATGCCAAACTTGGCAATGAAAGCTTCGTAGCACGAGCACCCGCAGCAGTGGTCGAGCAAGAGCAAGCAAGAGTTGTTGAGTTCAGTGCTAATCTAGAGAAATTGCAAAGTCAACTGGCTAAACTTAAGTAAATTTAACGAAAGGGCGCGGCTGGCCCTATTTTTGCGGATTGATCAGAACTCTTAAATAAAGAGATTTACATCGGACTCGCCAGCAAATTCAAAGAAAGTGGTTGCGCCTCCAAACTCTATCCCATCGATAAAATCTGCGGGCTTAAAGTCAAAGAGATCCACTGTCATTTGGCAGGCTATAAATTTAACGCCACTCTCCAAGCAAGCACTGCGTAACTCTTCAATACTGGCGACACCTTTAGATGCAATCTTTTGCTTCATCATCATGGTCGCTATGCTCTCCATGCCTGGTAACATTTGCACAAAGTTGGGCATCGGCACTGGCACTGGCATCGCAGGGTTACCTAATGGTGAAATCTTTAAATCACTCAGGTCTTTTTTAAGTAACGTGAGGCCGTAGAATGTAAAAAATATACTGACTTCATAGTCCAGTGCTGCCGCTGTTGATGCCAGAATAAATGGCGGGTAAGCCCAGTCTAGTGAGCCTTTAGAGGCGATAAGTGCCAACTTTTTAGCCATGATTTTACCTGTGTAGGGTTAGGTCACACGTTTTTTAATATAAAAAGTGAAGGTTTTTCCATCTTGATCCAGTTGCAGCAGTGTATGTCCAGTTTGTGCACAAAATGAATTAAAGTCTTTTACCGAACCCGGGTCAGTCGCGATAATTTTTAATACTTGAGCCGCTTCAATTTCGCTTAAGCCTTTTTTGCAACGCAAAATAGGTAGAGGGCAGTTTAGTCCTGAAGCATCCACCACTTTCACAAATTCCATTAATTCTTGTTCCTTTCTGCCATCGGTACAAAAGGCTGCCCAGCCTTAGCCCAGGCTAGCACGCCTCCAACTAAGTTAGAAGGCTGCTTGCAACCCTTGTTAGCTGCAAATAACGCTGCATGCGCTGATCGCACGCCACTATGACAATAAAACACGACATTATCTGCATTGGCGATTTCATCATATTGCAATGGTAATAAAGCCAATGGAATGTGAATTGCGCCAGCAATAACACCGCGTGCAACTTCGTCTGCATTGCGGACATCTACTAGCAACATAGACTCAGTGGCCATTTTTTTAACTAACTCGTTTACATCAATATTACTATATGTGCTCATTAATCTATACCTCGTTTCACCAGTACAAATGATAGCAAGGATGCGCGTATGCCGCACTATAAAGTAAGGGTCAAGATAGAGATGCTTCTAAATAACTCTATTTAAAATGATCTAATTTTCATGAAATGTGAGGTAGATTTTTTTTGCTCATCAGTCAGCTCGTTAAACCAAAAAAACTAGCTGTGGAACTGCGTCATGATCACACCAGACGATGGCGTTTTGTCCATACTGTTTGCCAAGTGCTTTTGCGGATTTAAGGCTAATTCCTAATACTAAAATACTTTCTTCCCCTAGCCACTCGCTCTCTGGACACTGGCCAATCCCATTTATAAGCTTCAAGTGATGCTGCTTAAGTTCAGTGATTAATTGATCGTTTCTCTTCTTGTTTTCTTCTTCGCCGAGTGGTTGACTATGGGGGTTGTAAGCTGTTAAAAAACCAGCCGATTTTACATTGACTGATTGATAAAGCGCTTTAAGAGGCTGACTAGTGATTCCTATATTGAGTGTGAACGCCGGTGTTGCGTACACGTGGTAATTTGCAGAATGGTAGGAAGCGATAAGGCTGATATCTAAGGTTTTTTTACGGGGCGTCATTGGGGTGTAAATATTGCTATCAATAAGTTGTTGCAGCTAACGATACCATTACAAAAGAGAATCATATTAGACATAATTCTTTTAGCCGTTAGCTTGGATCTTAAAGCACGCTAACTTATTCCAGTAATATTGCCGGTTTGGCTAATGTTGATATTTTCAGCGGCTGGGTTTTGTGGGAGGCCAGGTAAGGTGATGATGTTGCCCATCATCACCACAAGATACTCTGCTCCGGTACATATTTTAAGTTCACGAATATGATAGGTTTCATTCACGGGAATCCCTGAAAATAGAGGATTTGCACTCAGTGAGCTGTGGGTTTTGGCAATACATATTGGGTAATGAGGATACTTTTCATCCCATTGGATTAATTTCTTTCGGTCATCCTCTGAAATTTTATAGTCTTTACCGCCATACACCTTTTGAATGACCTTTTGAATTTTGGTGCTAAAAGTATCGGTATCTGCATACACGAACTTTATGTTTGATTCTTGTTGTGCCATTTCAGCTACATGTTGCGCTAGATTAACAGCACCAGTGGCGCCATCTGCCCAATGAGATGAAACAATTGCCGCAATGCCTAACTTAGATACCTCATTGATCAACCAGTTAATTTCGTCAATCGTGTCATTGCTATATTTATTAATGCACACTGTAGTTGGCAGGTCGAAATTATTCGCGATGTTTTTAATATGATGCTCTAAGTTGTAAAACCCTTGTTTAAGATCTCCTGCACCGTGCAGCTTAATGGCCTTAATCGTGGCAACAATTACCACTGCATTTGGCCAAATCCCTGATTTTCTGCACTTGATGTCTAAGAACTTTTCTGCGCCTAAGTCAGAACCGAAACCAGCTTCTGTCACCGTATAATCAGCTAACTTCATGGATAATTTAGTAGCAATGACACTGTTACAACCATGGGCGATGTTGGCAAATGGTCCGCCATGAATGATGGCCGGATTGTTATGTAATGTTTGTACCAAATTTGGTTTGAGGGCATCTTTTAACAATGCGGCCATGGCGCCTTCGGCTTTTAAATCTCTTGCCGTGATAGGGTATTGATCATCCGTATAACCGATTGTAATGTTGCCTAGACGTTGTTTAAGTTCTTGGATATTGTTGACTAGGCACAAAATAGCCATGACTTCAGAGGCGACTACAATGTCAAAACCCGCTCTAAGAGCTCGGTCATTCACGTCGATGGCTCTGCGCCATGTGACTGTGCCTATGCCTAACGCATTACCATGGTGAATGTGGTTGTCAACTATTGCTGCCAGTAGGTTATGGGCGGATGCAATGGCAGAAAAGTCTCCAGTAAAGTGAAGATTAATATCTTCCATTGGGGCAACTTGGGCATATCCGCCCCCAGTTGCACCGCCTTTTTTACCAAAAACTGGACCTAGAGCTGGCTCTCTTAAGCAGACCAAAGACTGCTTGCCGATAAGATTGAGTGCATCGGACAAACCGATAGTGGTAGTAGTTTTACCTTCACCTGCAGCGGTTGGGTTGATTGAAGTGACTAAGATTAATTTACCAGCTTTACTTATGGGGGCATCTTTGATTTTAGAGGGGTCTATTTTTGCTTTGAATTTACCATACTCTTCGATGGCATCAACGATACCAAGAGCCTCTGCTAAGGAGCTAACAGGTCTAAGTGGCGTGTTTTGATTAATGACAATATCAGATTTCATGCTATGAAAGATCCAACGATATCCTTTAGATATTGAAATTAAATTGCTTGTTTACATCTTAACTCTCATGAGGTAATTAGCAACCAAGTTATCAACAAACACTTGGAAAAAGTGGCCGTTATAAAAAGCCCTCATCACTATGCGCTAGATTTTATGGGCTAACTTTTATTTGGAATTAAAGAAAATCCCACCCACAAAGCGAGGAGCCCAATGAATATACTTAGCATTAAATAACTACCAGCCACTAATACATCACCTTTCTTAAGAAGAAAGAAGGCATCCAATTCAAAAGCAGAAAAAGTTGTAAATCCACCAACGATGCCAGTAAACAAAAACACTCTTGCGCTTTCACTGAAAAAATTATCTTTAGCGGCAAGACCAGCTAATAAGCCAATCACTAAGCAACCAATCATATTCACCATAAAAGTACTCAATGGGAATCGCCAGTTAATGCTGTTGTGTAGTATCCAGCCAGATAATTTAAAGCGCGTGACAGATCCGAGCGCTCCACCTAGTGCAACTAAAAGAATTGATTTCATAGTTTGTCAGTCGTTCTTCCGAGGGGTTAATTGTAGCTGTTTATGATCTAAACAGCATTTTAAAATGGTAAAAATGAATAAGTGTTTTGCTGTGTTATATTCATGCCTATGATAAAACTGACCAATAATCAAAAAATGATGCTCGGTGCTTTGAGCGGAGTCTTTCTTGGATTTTTATTAACTAAAGTAGGCGGTGCAACGAAATTTTCGATCAATACTATTTATGTTTCCGGATTGGTCGGTGGTGTATTTATTGAGCTACTCAAGATGATTTTAGTGCCGTTGATTTTTAGCTCTATCATCGTTGGCATCACTAATCTTAGAGTACAAGGTCAAATTCATAAAGTCTGGATAGTCACTTTAATTTATTCGCTAATCACAATGAGTATATCTGTAGCCGTAGGTGTGAGTGCTTCCCGCATTTTCTCACCTGGCGTTGGATTAAGTCTCAACATGTTTGGTACTCAAGCTAGTTATGTAGCTGGCAATCAAATAACATCTGCAGAGTTCATTGAGAAATTTCTGCATGGTTTGTTTATGAATCCTTTCGCAGCCCTGGCGCAGGGTAATGTGCTTTCAATCGTTGCATTATCAATCATTATTGGGGTTTCTTTAATTGCGAATGGTGAGCGCTATCAATCTCTGCATAAACTCTTCAATGACATCTTTGAATTAAGTCTGGGATGTCTTGAATGGATTATGAAAATTGCGCCATTAGGTATCTTCGCACTTTTAACGAAGCTCATTGCAACGCAAAATGCGGCGCTATTGACGAGCTTGATTAAATTCATTGCGGTAGTTTTTGGAACAACACTTTTTCATGGGCTAGTGATATTGCCATTGATATTATTTGCAGTGACTAAGATGAATCCACTTGTATTTTTTAATGGTGCAAAAGAAGCTTTAGTGACGGCATTTGCAACCAGTTCTAGTTCTGCCACGATGCCGATTACTTTAAGATGTGCTGAGCAAAATTTGAGTGTGAGTCCTTCAGTGACGGGTTTTGTTATTCCACTTGGTGCACATTTGAATATGGATGGTACCGCTTTATACGAAGGGGCTGCTGCTTTGTTTGTCGCTAATCTAGTTGGGCTAGATCTCAACTTTATTCAGCAAATAATCATATGCTTAACGGCTATGTCAGTCTCTATAGGTGCTCCTGGGATACCCAGTGCGGGGATGGTGACTATGGTGATGGTACTCCAATCAGTTAACTTACCTGTCGAAGCAATTGCAATATTACTGCCGATAGATCGTTTGTTAGATACAGTCCGAACGGCAGTCAATGTCGAAGGAGATATGATTGGTTGTGTCGTTGTCCAGCATTTTGTGGATAAGAACGAAACTTGATGATTAAGCATCGCCCGATGCTTTACTTCTTTGGGCTCAATTAATTTGGATAAAGTCTATAAAGCCTTTTTCGACGTTTGTTGATAGAAGCCCAACGCTAATTTTTTACCTACGTCTAAATTAGATTCTCTTTCAGCTTAAATAAATTGTGAAGCCCACTTGGTTTGGAACGCCAGTATTGAGGAGGGGCATCGACACTAGCATTAAAATGTGCAGCAGCATGCCATGGCCACCTTGGATCATAGATCACACCTCTAGCTAGAGCGATAAGATCGGCCTTGCCTTCTTTTAGAATTTTCTCGGCTTGATCCGGGTCCGTAATAAGCCCAACTGCGATGACAGGTATTTTTGTATTTTTACGAATACTTTCTGCAAAACTTACTTGATAATTGGGTTCGTTCGGAATGACTTGTTTAGCCGATATTCCGCCACTTGAAACATGAATGAAGTTACAATTGAATGGTTCCAAAGCTTTTGTCAGCATGATGCTTTGATTAATATCCCAGCCACCTTTAACCCAGTCTGTAGCGGAGATTCTTATCCCTAATGGAAAATTCTCTGGGATATTCTTTCTGATAGCTTCAAAGACTTCTAGAGGGAAGCGCATCCTATTTTCAAGAGATCCCCCATATTGATCTAATCTTTGATTGGATAAGGGCGATAGAAATTCGTGCAATAAATAACCATGAGCACTATGAATTTCAATAACGTCGATTCCTATTTTGACAGCTCTTTTAGCGGAAGCAATAAAGCACTCTCTAATTCGATTTAGATCTTTGATAGAAAGGCTCGTTGGTAATCTGGCAGAATCATCAAAGGAGATGGCTGAAGGAGCTACAGTTTGCCACCCTCCATTTTCAATAAGCAATGGTTGACCGCCTTTCCATGGGGTATCACTTGAAGCTTTTCTTCCAGCGTGCGCAAGTTGAATTGAAATTGGCATAGAAGAATATTGACGAATGGATTTTAAAATTTTATTTAAGGCATTCTCAGTCTCGTCTGACCAAAGGCCAAGGTCGGCAGGAGTAATCCTGCCTATAGGCTCTACTGCTGTTGCTTCAATAGTTAGAAGTCCAGCACCTGAAAACGCTAAGTTACCAAGATGAATAAGATGCCAGTCTGTTGCCATGCCGTCCTGTGCTGAATATTGGCACATGGGGGCAATCACTATCCTATTTTTTAGTGTTAATGGCCCGATCGAAAATGGCTGAAATAATTGACTCATAGTGATTAAATCCAAGTGCCATTGTTTGTGAAGCTAGAGGTTGTGAATACAAAGTCGCCTATTAAGGCGATGTTAACAAGTATGCTAATGATACTAATAAAAATACTAGCGAAGAACGCAGTTCCAAAACTGTTGATTGTGAACCCCTTCACTATTGATGAGATCAAGAGTAAGACTAGGGCATTAATCACCAGTAAAAAAAGACCAAAAGTAAAGAATGTAAGAGGTAGTGTTAATGCAATTAACATTGGCTTAAAGATAGCATTGGCAAAGCCAAGAAAAAGAGCCGAAAGTAGTAATGCTGAAGTGCTCTGAAAGTTTATGCCACTAAAAATAAAGCTGCTCGCCCATAATGCAATTGCAGTTGCTAGCCATTGTGCGAAAAAATAAGTCATTATCATTCCAGTGTCTTTGATCGCTAATACTAGCCTTATTCTGGTTGCCATACAACATTCCAACTGAAAGATTTAAAACCGTTTTCTTGCACTTAGCACACCATGATTATTGAATACAAAAAAGCCACTTCGAAAAGTGGCTTAATGGATGTCACTTTTTAATGATGATGAGATTAGTCATCTGTTCCGGCAGCAATTTTATGAATACTCAAATCCGCCCCATCAAATTCTTCTTCACGACCCATACGAATGCCGACAGTTATTTTTAGTACGCCATAGACAATGGCTCCACCGGCTAAAGCAATGACCACACCTAAAGCGGTACCTATCAGCTGAGACATAAAGCTAACGCCGCCCAAGCCTCCAAATACTTTGCTGCCGAAAATGCCGGCGGCGATACCGCCCCAAGCGCCACATAGACCATGCAACGGCCAGACACCTAGGACATCGTCAATTTTTAAGCGATTTTGCGTCTTAGTAAATGCCCAAACAAATAAACCGCCCGCCACCACTCCTGTCACCAAGGCGCCTAAAGGGTGCATCAAATCGGAACCAGCACATACCGCAACCAATCCAGCTAGGGGACCATTGTGAACAAAGCCAGGATCATTTTTACCGATCACCAATGCAGCTAAAGTACCTCCAACCAATGCCATTAGTGAGTTGACTGCAACTAAGCCTGAAATACCTTGTATGGATTGCGCGGACATCACATTAAAACCAAACCAACCTACAGTAAGTATCCAGGCACCTAAGGCTAGAAAGGGAATGCTTGACGGTGGATGGGCATGTATACGGCCATCCGCACTATAACGCCCACTTCTAGCACCTAACAAAAGAACTGCCGATAATGCAATCCAACCGCCCATTGCGTGCACGACTACTGAACCTGCGAAATCATGAAATTTAAAACCAAATAAACTTACTAGCCAATCTTGAAAACCGTAATGGTTATTCCAGGCAATACCTTCATAAAATGGATAAACAAATCCAACTAAAACAAACGTAGCAATCAATTGAGGATTAAATTTTGCGCGTTCGGCGATGCCGCCGGAGATAATGGCTGGAATTGCTGCAGCAAAGGTGAGTAAGAAGAAGAATTTTACCAACCCTAAGCCATTTTGAGCCGCTAAAAGTTCGGCACCACTAAAGAAATTAACGCCATATGCAATGCTATAGCCAATAAAAAAGTAAGCAATTGTCGACACCGAAAAATCAACCATGATTTTTACCAAGGCATTGACTTGATTCTTTTTACGTACTGTACCTAATTCTAAAAAAGCAAAGCCCGCATGCATCGCAAGCACCATTATGGCGCCTAACAATACGAATAATACGTCGTTTGCCGAAATTAATTTTTCCATTTTAGTGCTACCAAGTAATTTTTAACGACATTCATAATGCAATTAACGTGCCAATACCTAACTAACTGTTTTATATAGCTTGCAATAACAAGGCAATAGAAGTTATGCCCTTAATTAGAGCCATTCAAAGTGCGGCGCACCAAATAAGTGCTTAATCAGATTGCCGACTCAGCCTCTGCACATCTTTGCGTTGCGTCTTCAAAACGGTAAAGTCTATGAAGGCTTAATGGGAGGTTCATTAATATCTGAAGGGTTTAGTCAAATAGTCATCTTGCAAGTTGGTGAATTTAAAAGCCAATGCTCGGAATTAAGTAAAGACTAATCTTAGCAGATGACCTCTAAATTAGCCTTCAACAATACAGTCGTTCGTCATTGCAAAAGTAGACAATTTTTTTAATGTGCGCCAGATGTATCTGCGCTATTGCTTGCTGTGCTTGTTTTTTTTGGTCGAATCAGCCAAATAAAGGCTATCAATGCAATAAATAATAAAGCTGACAACCAAGTGAGATCATTCGCTGCCAAAGTCGCCGATTGCTTATTGATTAGATTGTTAATGAAAGCTAGTGCCTGCTGTTGACTCATGCCGCCATCCGTCAACATCGTTATCACTGATTGACTGACAGGATTTGCGTAGTTGATATTTTCTACTAAAACTGAATGATGGACCGAGGAGCCATTCTCCCATGCGCTGGTGAAAATAGATGCGCCAAAGCTACCAGCTAAGATACGCACAAAGTTGGATAAACCGGATGCAGCAGGAATCTTATCTGGCGTGATTCCAGAAAAAATCAATGTCATCAGAGGCACAAAGAATGCGGCCATCGCGACACCCTGAATCAAAGAAGGAATCATGATGGTGACAAAATCCGTGTCGGTTGTGAAATTAGAGCGCATCCACAAAATGAGTGCGAATATGCTAAAAGCCAAGGTGGCAAATAGTCGTGGATCATATTTGTGAATATTTTTACCTACAAATGGCGAGAATAATATCGCCAAAAATCCGACAGGAGCCAGAACTGCACCTGCCAGAGTTGCGGTGTAGCCCATATCCTGTTGCAACCAAAGCGGCAGTAGTACCACATTACCGAAAAATATGCCGTAACCTATCGATAAGGCGAGCGTTCCAGACCAGAAATTACGCCGTTTAAATAAGCTTAAATCGACGACTGGATGTTCGTCTGTCAATTCCCATACAAGGAAGAAGCAAAATGCAATGGTGGATACGATAGTTAAGATGATGATCTGTGTTGAATTATACCAATCAAGTTCATTGCCTTTATCAAGCATGACCTGCAAAGCACCTACCCAGATGATCAGTAATCCTAACCCTACATAGTCGATAGGCACCGAATGGGTCGGTGTTTCACGATGGCGATAAAGTAGCCATGTAACACCTGCAGCGAGGAGGCCGATGGGTAGGTTTATATAGAAAATCCAAGGCCAAGAAATGTTGTCGGTAATCCAGCCTCCGAGCAATGGGCCTACGACTGGAGCGATTAGGGTTGTCATAGACCAGATCGTCAGTGCAACACCAGCTTTGGCTTTCGGATAACTGGATAACAGCAATGACTGCGATAGTGGAATCATAGGGCCTGCAACTGCACCTTGAATCACGCGAAACAGTATCAGCATACCAAGACTGGTGGACATGCCGCATAAGAAGGAGGCTAAGACAAATAATAAAATACTAGAGGTAAATACCCTCACTGCACCAAAACGCTGAGTCAAGAATCCCGTCAAAGGAACCGATATTGCATTCGCAACCGCAAAAGAAGTAATGACCCAAGTGCCTTGACTGATACTAACGCCCAAGTCGCCTGACAAAGCTGGAATAGAGACGTTCGCAATGGATACGTCAAGAACGTTCATGAAGGTAGCAAGTGCGAGGGCCATGCTGGCGAGCACCAGCATACCGCCGGTCATCGGTTGAGGTTGTGTAATTTGGGGAGTGCTAGCCACTAGTGAGCAGTTTTAGGCGTAAGTTTATCGCCTATATTTTGAGTAATTATATTCTGAACCAACGTATCAGATGCCTTTTCATGCGTCTTATAAAGCTTAGTCTCGGTTGCATTACTTGGCGTCATGGCATCAGCTAAAACCTGAGTACCCTTACTTGAAGTGTCCACCGTGGATTCCATCGACATGCCAACGCGTAATGGGTGAGCTGCAACTTCAGCTGGATCTAAAGCAATTCGGACAGGTACGCGCTGCACTACTTTAATCCAGTTGCCAGTAGCGTTTTGTGCAGGAAGCAAAGCAAATGCAGATCCAGTTCCAGAACCTATACCGATTACGCGTGCGTGATAATCAACCTTTGTGCCATAAATGTCGGCTGTCATAGAGACGGTTTGACCAATGCGGATGCGGCGTAGTTGTGCCTCCTTGTAGTTTGCATCGACCCAAACCTGTTTAAGCGGAATAATGGTCAAAAGCGGAGCGCCGATGGCGACACGTTGACCCAATTGAACATTGCGTTTTCCAACGTATCCTTCGATAGGGGAAATAATCTCAGACCGCTTTAAATTTAAATATGCCAACTTCACTTCAGTGGCAGCGGCAAGTACTTTTGGATGTGTGCGAATGGTTAGATTAGAGGTGAGTGCAAGATTGCCTTGCAACTGTTCGCCTGCACTATTCATCGCCTCGGTCAGGGCTAAGACATGTTTATGTGCTATTTCAAGTGCTGTTTTAGCATGCTGCAACTCCTCACCTGAGACAGCTCCTGTTAAGGCTAATGGTTGGCGTCGAACAAAATCAGCTTGAGCATTGAGCATGTCGGCTTGTGCTTGTTGCAATTCGGCACGATGTTGAGAAACGGCTGCAGAGAGGCCTCTCGTTGCAGTATAAAGGGTGCGCACCTCACGCACCATTTGGGCAAGTCGCGCCTCAGCTTCTTGCAAAACCACAGCTTGATTAGCATTATCGAGCGTGACCAATACATCTCCTGCCCGCACGAAGTCGGTTTCATTCACTGCTACTGACACAACGGTGCCTGCGACTTGAGGGGTAATCTGAATAATATTGGCGGCAACATAAGCATCATCACTGTATTCATAATGGCGTGAGGTTATGTACCAATAGACGAGATAGCTGATAGCCATAGTTATAAATAACACCGTCAGCCGCACCATCCATTTCTTACGCTGCACTAAATTGCCATTGGTCGATGTTGCAGCGATAGGGGAATTTTCATTCATATGATTTACTCTCTTGTGCTAAATTTGTCTGTGTTCCAATGGCCGGCGGGATATAGCCGCCCCCTAATGCAAGCATTAATCCTACTGTTTCATTTGCCGCGCGTGCATTTAAATCGACTATTATCGCTTGCTGTTGTAATAGATTATTCTCAGAAATCAGCACGGTGATGTAATTGGATAATTCTGCTTTATAGCGCGAAACAGCCAGCTCATGCGCGTGATTTAATTGCATTAAGGCGATATTTTGTTCGGATAGTTGCGTTTTAATGGCACGACCTGAGGTTAATTTATCAGCAACTTCTCGCAGTGCATTCAAAAGGGTGGCGTTGTATGTCTCGATGGCCACATCTGCTTTTAATGTTTGTCCTTTCATTTGAGCCCGCAGCCTACCCGCATCAAAAATTGGTAAGCTGATAGCAGGCCCTATTCCCAAGGTTCGGCTAGATGAGTTGATCCATTGTGACAAATTGAGAGACTCAAAACCTGCAAAGGCTGACAAATTTATATTGGGATAAAAAGCGGCTTTAGCAACTTGAACACCTTGCAGTTCACTATCTACACGCCAACGAGAGGCAACAATATCTGGGCGATGCCCTAGTAAGTCAGCTGGAATTTCCTGCGGCATGGCAACTTGGCTGTTTAAAGGAAGTTTCGCCATTAATTGCGCTGTCGTATTAGGCGTAGCGCCAATCAGTGTGGCAATAGCATGGCGTGAGAGATCAATCTTCTCAGATAGTTGAGATAATTCGCGAAGTATTTGAGGGGGATCTGCCAAGATTACATGTTGCACTAACGTATTATCTAATCCTGCCTCCACACGCTGATTAATCAAACTGGCGTGATGTTCGCTTTGTTGCAGCAAGCTTTGTTTGATAAGGAGTTGTGCTTGTAGGTGTGCCAGATCAAAATATTGTTGCGCAACGGAGGCGCTAAGGAGCACTTGTGCTGCTTGCGAATCCGCTTGGGCTGCGCGTGTTTGACCTATAGCAGCATCAAGTGCTGCACGCTCGCGACCAAACCAGTCAATTTGCCATTGAGCGGCCAAGCTAGTGGTGCCCATCGTTACAGTGCTGCCTCCCAAAGGAGGAGGGTAAATACTATGCTCACTTAGTCGTTCACGCATAGTTTGCGCGCTTGCACTTAATTGCGGATAGCGAATGGCGTCAGCTTGATCCTGCATTGCCTGTGCCGCTAGCATGCGGCTTTGAACAATTTTTAAGTTGGGATTATTGTTAATAGCGCTGAGCATAAGGGCATTCAATTTGGCATCATCAAATACTAACCACCATTGTTGAGCTGGGAAAGTGTTGTCAGCTTTATCTGACAAGCCCAACGTGGTGGGTTGTAAAAGAGTTGCATGGGTTGCAATACCTGAATAGTTTGCGCAACCCGAGAGTAACAAACTCGTCGCAAGACCTATTGCTAAAATCTGAACAACTTTCATGCAGCCTCCATGGGAGTATGTCCGTTCTCAGTAAAGCGTCTGAGCATATCTTTAAACATTTCTAACTCTGCCATACTGAATCCTTGTAAGTGATGATTCAAAACGCGAACTAGACGTGCGGGAATCTGTCTGGCTATCTCCTTACCAGACCCAGTTAATTCGACATTAACGATGCGCCTATCTTGAGCATTGCGCACACGGTATAAGAAGCCTTTGGCCTCCAATCTGTCTAACATACGCGTCATCGCTGCGTTGTCACTAAAACTCGCACTTGCGCAATCGGTAACGGTATTACATGAACTTTTTGCTATGAACAGCAAAGGTCCCCATTGCATCCCAGTTAGGTCTAATTCGTGCATCTCGGCATCAATATTTTTGAGCAGGTTTTGCCAAGCGCCACGAATTAAGTACCCCACAGATTCTGAAGGGGTGTATGTATTCTCGTCGTAAAGCATAGATTGAGTAGCATGCATTATTTGGACCTCGCTTGGAATCCACTAGGGATGCAATATTAAATGTCTAGACAATTATTGCCTAGGAAGTCATACCTGTCAAACAATAATACGAGAATACTCAACCCTTATTGTTGGTAATAATGTTTTCTGTAATCTAGTATTTTTGCTAATCAATAGAAACGACAGGTCGTTGTTGTTACCTACAATGTTTTAATTACTTTAAAATAATCAGATAAATTTGTGTTCAAATTACAGGAGAATAAAATGGATTTTCAGCTCACGGCACTTATCACAACATTTACCTTAATTTTACTTTTTGGAGTAGCTCTTAACGTTGGCAAGGCTAGGACAACATATAAAATTGACGCCCCAGCCACAACAGGACATCCAAAGTTTGAATTGGCTTATCGTGTCCAGATGAATACCGTGGAAAATGTCGTGGCTTTCATCCCAGCACTTTGGCTATTTTCGTATTATGTGAGTGTACTTTGGGGTGCAGTTCTCGGTGGGACATGGCTGATAGGAAGAGTTTGGTATGCCGTTGCATATTGCGAAGACCCTAAAAAGCGTGGTGGGGGATTTGGTTTGTCTTTTCTATCTTTTGTAATATTGACTGTTGGCGCATTGATTGAAATCATAAAGCAAATGGTTTAAAACTGAATATTCTAAACTTCAAAATGATGCATTAATATAGGCATATTTTTGGATGATTACTCTTGTATTAAAAATTATGGTTCGTAATTAACTATTTCCGATTTACCGCTTCGGTTAGAGAAGCGATTGTAGGCATCTATATTTTCTTGTTCAATTTTAAATGCACGATTGCTATAAATTTCGACTCTTAACCAGTCGACCTCATTAATCAACGCATCATAAGTGACTGCTTTGTTCCAAAGTTTGCGTTCGCCATCCCATCGGTAACTACGTTCTCTTAACTTATCTTTGGTTTCAAAGGGTGAGTTTAGCGCCCATACTTTGATATCTGGGATACGTGCTGTATCTAGCAACATTTTAAATACCTTGATGCCTGACACTGGCAAGTCTGACTGCAGAACTTCTAGCAGGGCATGACAATCAACTGATGCACGGTGACCTGTAAAGTGAAATCCAAAACGGTAGGCAATGAACTCTAACCCAGCAGAACCAAACCCCTCTGCCTTCCATGGTATTTGGGCATAAGAGCATGCCCAAGCCTTTTTCTGGAAGATTGGCAGCCTAGCCTCAACAAAGCAGCGGTCAAAAGTAGCATTGTGAGCAATGATGAGAGATACGTCAGAGAGAAGGCGTTCAACGGCGCCGTCATCTATTTTCTTACCGCGCACCATCTCATCTGTAATATTGTGAATTTGAGTGGACTCAGGCGGTATCGGTACACCTGGATCTTCAAGCTCATCATAGGTTTTTAGCACCCGATAAACTTCACCTGTATCTGGGGCATATTCAACGATAACAATACCAAGCTCAATGATTTTATCGGTAAGTTGATTGGTGCCTGTAGTCTCGGTATCAAGTATGGCTGCCTTGAGAAGTTTTGAAGGGGGAAGTGCATCAGAGTAACTAGTGCGAGGGTTGAAAGGTCGAGTGACTCGGTAGTCATGAGAGTTAAGCCATGTTAGAACGTCTTTCAGGTTGTAAGTAGTCATGGACATATTTGATCTCTTAATTATTTTTGAATTCTAATTCTATCCTAGGCGCTCGCTATTTACCTTAATCAAATGGTTGCGTGGGGTAAAGCGCAACTTTTTTATCTCGCCAAGTACCTGAGTTAGAAAAATAGCTGGTATGACCCAAAAATATTTTTCTCCACCCTCCATTAACAACAACCCCCAAATTCACAGTTTGTTTATTTTTCATGTCATATTTGAAATGTATTATGAATAAATTATTGAGCTGATAAAACCTTCTTAAAACTTTTCACTCATACAAAGCGTAAATACGTAAAAGGTACCTCATGATTTTCTCAAAACTAGCTATTCATTTGTCAGAGCGCGGCTTAATGCCTGACTTCATTATTCGGGCGGGGATACGTAATCTTTGCAAGCAGCGTCTCAATGAAATTTCTGAAGGAAATTGTGAGGCTGCAAGTCAAATTCGTGCACGCTTTTTTGAAAGCATGAAGTTTGCCCAAATTGCCCCATTACCTGAAATGGCCAATGAACAACACTATGAAGTACCAACAGATTTTTTTAATTTAACACTTGGAAAGCATCGCAAATACAGCAGTTGCTTATGGTCTAACGAAAAGAATACTTTAGATGAGTCTGAGGTTATGGCGCTAGAAGAAACATGTAAACATGCAGAGATTCAAGATGGCCATGCTATTTTAGAGTTGGGTTGTGGTTGGGGCTCTTTGTCTTTATGGATGGCTGAACATTATCCTAATAGCCAAATAATCTCGGTATCTAATTCAAACTCTCAACGTGAATTTGTTTTGGCAGAAGCGGCAAGGCGCCATTTAACCAACTTAACAGTCATCACTTGCGATATGAATCAATTTGAAACTGAGCAAGTTTTTGATCGGATTGTCTCGGTGGAAATGTTTGAACATATGCGGAACTATCAAATATTGTTCCAAAAGTTGAATCAATGGTTAAAGCCTCAAGGCAAGTTTTTTATGCATATTTTCTGTCATCGCGATGTCCCTTATGCTTTTGAAGTGCAAGGTGATGATGATTGGATGAGTCAATTCTTCTTCTCGGGCGGATTTATGCCGAGTGATGACACGCCGCTTCAGTTTCAAAAACATCTAAAAATCGCTAAACAATGGCGCTGGGATGGAACGCATTATGAAAAAACCGCTAACGCATGGCTAGAAAACATGGATAAGAATGCTCACACTATTACGCCAATTTTAGCTCGTTGCTACGGCGCTGATAACGTTCAAATTTGGCGCCAACGCTGGCGTATTTTCTTCATGGCATGTGCAGAACTATTTGGCTTTAATCAAGGCCAAGAGTGGTGGGTAAGCCACTATCTGTTCGAAAAAGGCTAAACCTCAGTCATGTTAATTAATATTATAGGCTTTCAAATAGGTTGGTTTTCTTGTGTATTAGGAAGTGCAAATCAACTCCCTTGGATTGGCGTGTTTATTTCGTCCTTAGTACTTGTTGCACATATTGTTAGGGCTAGCACACCAGCTTTTGAAGCTAGATTGCTATTGGCAGCATTAATCATTGGTCTTATTTTTGATAGCATCCCAATGAGTTTAGGTTGGATAACTTTTGCACCAGTGAGCTTTTGGCCACACCAACTGCCACCACCTTGGATGGTCATGTTGTGGGCCTTATTTGCAAGCACAATCAATGTCAGTTTGCGTTGGTTAAAGCACAAAAGAGAGTTAGCTATTTTCATAGGTGCAATTGCTGGCCCTGTAGCCTACTGGAGTGGCGCGCGGCTTGGCGCTCTTCAACTTAGCCACTTCAACGCTGCAATGATTTATTTAAGTATAGGATGGGCAATTGTAGTTCCCATTTTACTCAAAATAGCCTCCTTTAAAGATCAATAAAGTTTTTAAAGATGTTCAAGGTATTTAAATAAAAAATGACAAGCAATTATTTAATCACAATATTTCCGATGCTACTCTTAGCTTTATTTGGCTGGTTATTAAGCTTAAAAGATGACAATGTCACGATCGTTGACAGCCTATGGGCAATGTTTTTTTTGATAGCTACTGCGCTTACTTTTAGCTTATTGCCAGCGCCAAGCGAACGCGCTTATTTGGTTTTTTTGTTAGTCGCTGCTTGGTCATGTCGACTGTCCATTTACCTTCACCTTCGCAATCATCACAAACCTGAAGATTTACGTTATCAAGCAATAAGAGCCAGGAATCAACCAAACTTTAGGTACAAAAGTATTTATCTAGTATTTATATTGCAAGCTTTGTTAGCATGGTTTATTTCCCTACCCTTAAACGTCGCCAGTCAATCTAGCAACGCATTAAATACCTTTGACTGGATTGGCGTAGCCGTTTGGATAATTGGTATGAGTTTTCAGGTAATTGGTGATGGCCAATTAAGCAAATTTAAATCCAAACCGGAAAACAATGGCAAAGTTCTCAACGCGGGAGTTTGGCGACTCACAAGACATCCTAATTATTTTGGTGAGGCTTGTATTTGGTTGGGTTATGGCTTGATTGCAGTGGCTGCTGGTAAGTGGTGGTCAATGATTTCGCCAATATTGATGATTTATTTATTGCTTAAAGTGACGGGTGTGAAATTGCTAGAATCAGACATTGCTAACCGTCGCCCCGAGTATAAAACTTATATAGAAAAAACAAATGCTTTTGTGCCTTGGCTTCCGAGAAGATGAGGTATAAAGGTCGACTCAATATGGTTAAGATTCTCATCAGCTTTTTAATATTATCAAAGCCTCTTTGGGCTGAGGCGCAGAGTTGGAATTTTGATGTATCAATAGACGGAAAGCCTATAGGCACCCATCAATTTATTTTGACTGATAATGAAAAGAATCAACAAGTATTAAAAAGCGAAGCTACATTTAATGTCAAAATTTTATCGATTAACTTTTTCCAATATTACCATCTGTCCAATGAACTTTGGGAGAATAACTGCCTCAAAAAGTTAGAAGCAAAAACACAAGAAAATAGTAAAACCACAATTGTAAAAGGCATCCAGGATAAACCTTCCTTTAAACTATCCTCACCAAGTCCAACAGAAATAAAAGCTGAATGCGTAATGACTTTTGCTTATTGGAATCCCAAAATACTCCAGCAAAATAAGTTACTCAACCCGCAGACAGGTGATTACTTGTCGGCCAATATTTCATCAGTGGGAAAAGAAACCATCTTGGCTAAAGGCCGCACTGTAAAAGCTGAGCATTTCAAAATTGATACTACAAAATTCAAAATAGATATTTGGTATGGTCAAGATGATGAATGGCTTGCTTTGCAATCATCAACAGAAGATGGCCGTATTGATTATGTACTTAAGTAAAAGGCAAATGTAAAAATGAAAAAATCTATTTTAGCTTCTTTGTGCGCTTTTTTGACGGCATGCTCAAGCTTGCCGCCTATCAAAACTGTTGAAGAGGTCAATCTTAATAAATTTATGGGGGATTGGTATGTGATTGCATGCATACCCACTTTTATTGAAAAAGAGGTGCACAATGGTATTGAGTCTTATGAATTGGGAAATGACGGCACAATCAACACCACCTTTACTTTTAGAAAAGGTAGTGTGGATGGAGAGCTTAAAAGTTACCACCCAACTGGCTTTGTTATTCCCAATACCGGCAATGCAATATGGGGCATGCAGTTTATTTGGCCGATTAAAGCAGAATATCGAATTGTCTATTTAGATGAGGCTTATCAAACTACCATCATCGCTAGAAATGCCAGAGACTATGTGTGGCTAATGTCACGCAACCCCAACATGCCAAATGAAGAATATAAAGGCTTCGTCGAGCACATTAAAAACATGGGGTACGATACAAATAAACTGGTAAAAATTCCCCAACAATGGGAAAAATTTTCAAATAAGGATATGCAATAAATGTGGTTTAAAACAATACTTGCTTGGTTTGATAGTCAAGCAGTGGCGGGTTACGAGAAGAACCCAGACAAAATAGAACTTCTGCGCATATTACCTTTCATCATCTTGCACCTTGTATGTTTTGCGGTGTTTTGGGTTGAGTTCAGTGCAATCGGTTTAATCGTTGCCATCGTTTTATATGTATTAAGAATGTTTGCAATTACTGGTTTTTATCACCGTTACTTTTCCCATAAAGCGGGACATCACAGCAAGATCGCCAGAGCAGCTTGGATGGTCTAAAAAGCTTCACGATGCCAACATACATAATGCACCTGAGGCACTAGCTTCATGGATTCAACATTACGACCCAGTGACTAAAGTAAAGACCTTGGCTGATGGCGTATGCGTTTACCTGCCTTTGACGCAAGAGCTATATGTCAGCATCAACGACCCTGAGCATGGGGTAAGCGATGAATGGTCCTTGCTAACAAAGAATTGCACTAAGACGGGCGTTAACAAGCCTGTGTTTATTGCTACGAATGTAGACCTATCTCTTACTAATTAGGCGCCTAAGACTTGCGTTAAGGCATCAAATAGCTAAGATCTTTTGAAGTTAAGCGTCGTGTAAAGCGACGCTTAATTAAATATGCTAATTATCTTTTTTGGCCTGTGGTACAACCAACATGTAAAAAGCACCGAAAATTGATAACCAGAAGCACACTTTGAAGTTAGCACCACCAAACCAACTTTCTCCAACCCACCAAAGTAACCCAAAACACAGTAACCACGTAAAAAGGGCAATAAGCCATTTCTCTTTACTAGACTTAACTCTGCCGCCAGATGGGCCTGTCATATACTCATATTTTATACTTCCTAGACAGTTAGGGCAGGCAGTTGATCCATGACTTATTTCAATATCGCAATGTGGACATTTTGTTAGCATGATTACTCCCAAGTGTTGGCTTAGCTGTTTTTGAAACTCTTAATATGAGGGCCAAAAACTTTTTGGAATAGAACTACCTTTGACAATATCCAAGAGAAATTATTATCCAATTCAGAGTCGTTGAATAAGTCTTTAACTTCTGTTGATATTTTAATTCTAGATGCTTTAGCTGCATCCACCCATTCAGCAGCCTCGCCGATATCAGCTTCTATAGATTCTTTATAGATTTTAAAGTGATTGAATAGCTCTTTGTTTTTATCAATATAGATTTCACAGCCCATTAGATTTTCTCTAGTATTGATCGTTAATGCTATATGGCAATCTGAGCTTCCAATGCTTATATCGTACCAGTGCTGTGGACTAGGTGTTCTGAGTCTTAGTTTTGGATTTTCTCTTTGAATATATTTTTTTAGTTTATCCCAAAAATCTAACTGTTGAAGTTTTGTATTGGTTAACTCTTTCTTTGCTGGATTAGATTTGATGGCTTTTGCCCATTCATTAGGGCTGACTACGATTTCAAATTTTGGCGCTGGTTTTGAATCGTCAATTTTCCATAACTCAATGCGAATTAAGAAGAAGCTAATGTCTTGGTCTGTATGATCATTAAGCCATTCAATAGCTTTCTGATGCTCATCCCTAGTATCTTTTACAATCCATATGATGATTTCAGCGTCATGGCCAGATGCGTAAGTGATAATCTTGCCAAGATGATCGTGGTCTGTAGATTCAAGTTGATTCTCAATAATGATTTTCTTACCTGTCAGATCTTCTTCAGCAAGAATATCAACATTGAATTTACCTACACTTGCTTCAGTTTGAATGAGTTTAATATCAACGCCAACTGCATCACTTAAAGCTTCAAGATTTTCATTTTCAGCCAACCAATTAGTGAAGTCGAGTGCTTCGTGCTTCCACACTTCTCTCAAATCAAGCTTTGTTAGTTTAGATAAGACGTTTTTCATGTATTTATTCTATATAAATTAGCGTAGTTCGTGTGATTAACTTTCCATAAGCGTCGTGTAACGCGACGCTTAATTTAATTTCGTTTTGTTGGCAATTCCAAAAGGTATGTGCACCATTGGAATATCACCAGCAGGTGATTGTAGATGGCTTAATTGATCGTCAAAAAACATATGAGGCTTAAGAATAGTTAATATTCTTGATTTTTCCATACCTCCAAGGAAAAATGATTCATCGGCAGAAACTCCCCAATCTTTGAGAGTCGTTACAACTCGCTCATGTGATGGGGCATTTCGTGCAGTTACAATAGCAATCCTTAATATTTTTTTATACTCAGGATTTTCATTTTTCTTTTTATCTTCTAGTTTTTGCATAAATGAAAGTTTCTTAAAAAGGTCAGCTAAAGGCCCTGGTTTATGAGGTATAGACTGCCTCTCTAATTCATGTGCAGCAAACTCATCTAAGTTCATATTTTTTTTATAAACTGTTTCAGCTTCATCGTCAGCAATTACCCCGTCAAAGTCGAATGCAATTCTTAACTCATTATCATATTCGTCATCGTAAACTTTTGTTGGTAACACAACGCCTGCGGGATAGTGAGCATCTATAGCTTTTTTAACATCAGCCTCATTTGCGCTTAAGAATAGCGATGAATTAAAGGCTGGAATATATTCATGTGGCGAGCTACCCGTCATAAATCCAGCACGGGTTATATCTAACCCATAATGTTTTATTGACCTAAATACACGCAGCCCAGTTTCTGGGGAGTTTCTTGAGAGCAGAACAACTTCAACTGGCAATTGTTTTGGGAATTCTTTATTGATTGCAAGAAATCGTTTAATAAAAGGAAACGCAACCCCCTTGGGGAATGGGATATCTATATTAGTTTCTTGATGAATTCTGTAAGCATCTACACCATTTGTTTGATATATATTGTGTGATTCTGATAAATCAAACAACGCGCTTGATGCAACACTAATAACTAATTTTCTTTCTATCGGGTATGCCATAAAATCAACTTTTATAATGTTCAGTGTCGTTGCTTAGTATGGGACAACGGTAAATCAGCGTGGCGTATCCGCACTAATAGATTTCTCACGTTCAATATTGTCAGCACAGTAAAACCTTGTAAGTAATTCCCCAAACCTACAGACATAAAAAAAGCCCACATCGCTGTGAGCTTGATTTTATTGGTGGCCGAGACTGGAATCGAACCAGTGACACGCGGATTTTCAATCCGCTGCTCTACCGACTGAGCTACTCGGCCTTACTGCTTTCTAACCCTTGCGAAAGTCGGTAAAACTTCACAAGCCGCGCATTATAGCAAACTTCCAGAGGTTTTTACAAAGATTACCTCTAAACACGATTTAATTATTACCTGAATCTGTAAGCAAGGAACTTAAGTTATCAGTTTGTGAAAAACCGGCATTACTATTTCATTAAAACGTGGCTAAGATAAGGGCCACTAACTCATGGTAAATTATGCGGTTTTAACGATAATGCTTAATTTTGGAAGCGCTTTAGCTATAGCCAAAAATCCAACTAAATACATAGTAGTAAAGCCTGTAAAAGTCGGTAAGTAGTTCCAGCCGTATTGCATAGTTTCTAATAAACCGCTATTTGGAAAGCGGCCTGAAAACAAATAGTAAGTTTGTGTAGAAATCACAAAGGCAGCTATCGTAGAAGCAAGGCTAGCCAATGTAAATTTAAGCGCATTTAAGCTCTGTGTTTGCTTGCTCAGCCATAAGCCAGCAATCCACATCACCGCGTAAGTTGGCAGCATGCCCCAATAGCCAATAGTTAAACAAAAAGCCTGTACGCTATCAATTGAGGCTGCACCAAAATCGATGACTGTAGCTAGCAATACAAAGAAAGCAAACCAAGTTGCTTTTCTTAAATACAAACCTCCAATTAACAGCAGAGCCAAGCTTGCATCAGGCAATGCCACGCTCGTCAGAACATGGCTTCCCCGTGTAAGAAGCATTAAAAACGCAATAACTAAAGCGATGATTATCGTTTTAGCATTTAATGCAGGGGTATTATTTTGTAATTGATACATTTTAAGCCTCTTAAAAAGGCGCTCTTTAAAAAGAGCGCATATTCATATATTCACCATCATAACATTTTCAAACTCTTAATCTATTTAATGTCATATCTTGCACTTAAATAAAACGTTCTACCATCAGCTGGAAAATAATAATAATCGTTCTTAGCTGAGCTAAATATAGCATAAGGAGAGTATTTGATATCTGTAAGATTCAGCGCTGAAATTGATAGCGTAAATGGCTTCAAATCGTAATTTGCACGAAAATCTAATGTAGTGTAAGAGGGTAGTTTGGCAAGTGTGTTGGTAAAATCCCCGCTAGTGTAACGTTGTCCAAGATGGCTGAGTTCAGCAATATATTTTCCATATTGATGCATATCCCAGAGCAACTGTGCATGCGCGATATTGAGGGGTACTAATGGAGTTTGATTCCCATCATATATTCCCGATCTAAATTTAGCCTCAGTATAGGTATAATTAAATTTAGCTTTAACATCTGAATTAATTTTCCAGCTGAGTTCAGCTTCTAATCCTTGGTGAACAGTAGGATCAAAGTTTGTATTGATACCCAAATTACCGTCGTAGCCGATTTCATTTCTAACATCTGTACGATATACAGCTACTTTTC
>Ga0364922_10148_pt1 | contig 42029 bp, 14 predicted proteins | sample ExccelJu500001D4_2_FD_206955 | JGI IMG/M metagenome (GOLD analysis project Ga0364922, IMG submission 206955) | Enriched cells from Trout Bog Lake Hypolimnion, Wisconsin, USA - BchlTB.June20.5000.01.D4 | ecosystem: Environmental > Aquatic > Freshwater > Lake > Hypolimnion/Profundal zone | place...
AGATGACCAAAAAACTCGGCTTTAATCTCGCGCGCAAACACGTCAAAGTGGAGCCGGACCGCTGGTATTACTGGTGTGACAAACTGGGATTGCTCGTCTGGCAGGATATGCCGAGCGGTGACAAATCGGTGCGGAGAAATGAACCGGACCTGGTGCGCTCGCCGGAGTCGGCAACTGAATATGAGAACGAATGGCAGGCAATCATCCGTGAGCGTTTCAATCATCCGTGCATTGTTCTGTGGGTGCCGTTCAACGAAGGCTGGGGGCAATTTGACACTGCCCGCATTGTTAATTTGACGCGCCAGTTGGATCCGACTCGGTTGGTGGATGATGCCAGCGGCTGGAACGACCGCGGAGTCGGCGATGTCAACGACCTGCACAATTATCCCGGTCCGGCCTCGCCGAAACCGGAGGCGAACCGCGCGGTGGTGCTCGGCGAATTTGGCGGCTTGGGCCTGCCCATGCGGGGACACACCTGGCAGTCGGAAAAGAACTTTGGCTACCGTAGTTTCACGAATTCCCCAAGTCTCACCAGTGCTTATCTCAAGCTCATTGACCGGCTGCACCCGCTCCTCGGCACGCATGGCTTGAGCGCGGCAGTTTACACGCAAACGACGGATGTCGAAGGCGAAGTCAATGGCTTGATGACTTACGACCGCTCGTTGGTGAAAATGGATGCCGCCGCGATTTCCGCAACGAACAAGAAACTTCAGCTTCAGCCACCGCCACCACCAGTCCGAAAAATCTTGAGTCCAATCTCCCAGCCAGCCGGAGTCGAGTGGCGTTTCACCATCGCCAACCCGGGAACGAACTGGATGAAGAATGATTTTAACTGCAGTGACTGGCAAAAATCACCCGGCGGTTTCGGAACCTCCGGCACCCCCGGCGCCATCGTCCGCACCACTTGGAACACCAGCGACATCTGGCTGCGCCGCAGTTTTGACGCGCCTGGGAAGCTAGACAATTTGCAGTTGCTCATGCACCACGACGAAGATGCGGAGGTGTTCATCAACGGCGTGCCCGCCGCGCAGGTTGTCGGTTACACGAGAGATTACGAGGAATTGCCCGTACGTCGCGAAGCGGTGGCGGCGCTGCAAGCCAGCGGCAACGTGCTGGCGGTTCACTGCCACCAAACGACCGGCGGACAATACATTGATGCAGGGTTGACCACGGAGGAAATCAGTGGTGAGACGTCGCCGCGGTGGCCAGCAGACGGCGCGTGGCAATGGTATTTACGACAGCCGTGGTTGTGCGGTTTTAATTACGTTCCAGCCAATAGCATCAGCTACACCGAAATGTGGATGGCCGACGTTTTCAATCCGCAGTTGATTGATGGCGAACTGGTGTTGGCCCAAAAGGTCGGCTTTAACTGCTGTCGCGTGGTTTTGTCGTATGTGGATTGGCAGGCGCAGCCGGACGCCTTCAAACAACGGTTCGCGAGTTTTCTTTCCATTTGTGCCAAGCACGGTATCAAGGTCATGCCGTGTTTTTTTGACGACTGTGTTTTCGGCCCGATCACCGACCCACAATTTGGCAAACAGCCCGAAGTCGTGGCAGGCTGGTATGCCAACGGGTGGACACCCAGCCCCGGACACAAACTCGTCCGCGATCCACAAGCCCTTCCCGCGCTGGAGCACTACGTCAAAGACATCATGGCGGGATTCCGCAAGGATTCGCGGATTTTGTGCTGGGACCTCTACAACGAGCCTGGCAATTCGGGCATGGGCAACGATTCTCTCCCGCTGCTAAGAGATGTCTTCGCGTGGGCGCGTGCGGTCAATCCGTCGCAGCCGGTGACTTCTGGAATTTGGGGCAGCAACGCGGCCATCAATGATTTCATCGAGACCGAATCAGACATCATCAGCTTTCACTGCTACCGTCCCGCTCCGGAATTGCAGGATGAAATTCTGAAATTGAAGCAACTCGGACGACCGCTGATTTGTTCGGAATGGATGAATCGTCCGCATGGCTCGACCGTGGAGGCTTGCCTGCCGGTCTTTTATGAACAACGTGTCGGCGGCCTGAACTGGGGCCTCGTCAACGGCAAAACGCAAACCCATCTGCCGTGGGGCCATCGCCCGGGCGATCCGGAACCGAAAGTCTGGCAACACGATTTGTTTCGATCGGACTGCTCGCCGTATGCGAGCAATGAAATCGATTTATTTGAAAGATACATTCAATTGTCAGCAAAGCATGGACATTAAATGGGATTGGCTCGCGTCCAGTGCTGGTTGATCGGTAATTTCGGGCAGAGTCCCTTAAACCAATGACCTTTATGGGAAGAAATGAAAAGAACTCAAATCTGAACTTGAACAATCAAATCAGCGCAGTGCTTTTGTGCTGCGCAATCCTCTCTAATCTATTGCTGGCTGCGAGCACGTCGGGCGAGCAAACGAGCGTGAAAGACGAAGCGGCGCGGAGCATCGTTGAGACGGGCAAGCGGTTCCCCTATTTTCTGGCTGAGCCCGTGCCCTATTTCAATGTTCACCTGCAGGACACCTTCTGGGCACCGCGCCAACAGACCATCCGCGACGTATCTATCGCCTGGGCCACGCGGCACTACGACGCCTCCGGTGGGTTGGACGCCTATCGGAGGCAGCCGAATGATTATCGCGCCAACATTCGGTCGGGCGACCTCGAGGCGATCAAGTTTATCGAAGCAATGGCTGCAGTGGACGGGCTGCAGCGCGACCAGTCCATAGAGGGGTTGAGCGATGCCTGGGGGCGAAAGTACATCGAGGGACAAGGGAAAGATGGCTATTTGGAGTTTGGATTTCCGTACGGCGCCACCCCAACGAACCGCTGGGTGCCCGTGTGGAGGAGCCACGAGGATTACGCGATCGGTAACTACCTCGAAGGAGCCATCAGTTTTCTTGAATCCACCGGAGATCGCACCCTTTACGACAGCGCGTTGCGGGCGGTGGACAATATGGCCTCGGTATTCCTCGGAAGCGGCCGCGCCTATGCGCCCGGTCACGAGGAGATCGAGCAGGCACTGATGCGCATCTATGGACTGACGGACGATCGGAAATACCTTAAACTCTGTGGTTGGCTGATCGAGCAACGCGGTCACCACGAGGGGCGTCCGAACTACGGTCTGTATTCCCAGGACCAGATTCCAGTCAAAGACCAACGCACCATAGAAGGCCACGCCGTCCGGGCCGCTTTTTTATTCAACGGCGTGACGGAATTCGTCGGTGCCACCGGAGACGCCAAGTTGCGTCAGGCGGACCTGGCCGTGTGGGATGACTTCGAGCAACGCAAAATGTATGTGACCGGCGCGGGCGGCACTTTCAGCGCCAACAATGAAGGCTACAGCACCCGGCCATACTACATCCCGCCGGGTGAATGTTATGGCGAAAGCTGCAGCGTCTTCGGCAATTTCCAGTGGGCGCACAACCTGTTTCATCTTACCGGCGACGCGCGCTATCTGGACACGGCTGAACGCATGCTCTACAATGCCTTCTACGCATCGCTCGGGCTTTCTGGAGACCGCTTCTTCTACGAGAATCCCTGTCAAGTCAACCAGCCGACGCCGCGAAATGAATGGCACAAGTGCCCGTGTTGCCCGCCCAACATCATAAAATTGTTCAGCAAGGTCGGCGGCTTCTTCTACTCCACTGACAAGGATGGCATCTTCATCAAGCAGTACGGCGCATCCACAGCCGACATCCCCTTTGCCAAGGGCGTGAAACTGACCCAGCACACCGACTACCCCTGGAATGGAGAAATTATGATCCAAGTTGATCCGGCCAAAGTGGGCCGCTTCTCGCTCCGCCTGCGCCTGCCGAACTGGACCAAATCCCACAGCCTCGAGGTGAATGGTGTCCCTTTTTTGTCAGTCTTGCCGGAGCGGGGCTGGCTGACGGTGACGCGGGTTTGGAAACCCGGTGATTTGGTGAAACTCTCGCTGCCGATGGCGATCGAGCGGATCTCCATGCCGGAAGAGTTCAAGGAGTACAAAGGCCTGGTCGCCCTGCAGCGCGGCCCGATTGTTTACTGTCTGGAGGGGCAGGACGTGTCCGCGCCGCTGGGCTCGCTGTACTTTCCGACCGACGGCCGCTTCACGGCCGTGCCTCGCCCGGAGCTTCTGGGCGGGGTCACCGTGCTCCAGGGGAATCTCGGGCAGGTCACCGTCGGAGGTTCAAGGACCGTCCCGGTTCAGTTTGTGCCGTACGGCGTGTGGGATAACCGCACTCCCGGCGAGATGCGCATCTTTCTTCCTGGCACGGAGCAGGCGGTGCCCGACAGGAGATAGACTGTTCTACACGCCTCACCAGAAGACAATTTATGCATTTTATGAAACGCTCAGTTACCATCTTTGCCGCAGTACTCCTGCCCTGCTGTCAGTCTTTGGCGGCAGAAACCTCTGGTGTCCGGCCGGCTTCCCGGCCTTCGCTGGCCTCGGAGGCCGATGCTCATCCGCTGGAGTCACAGGCAGTCCAGCCCTTTCCACTCACTCAGGTCCGCTTGCTGGAGGGTTCCGAGTTCTACAAGGCCCAGCAACTTGACCAGCGGTACCTGCTGTCGCTCGACCCGGACCGCCTGCTATCCAATTTTCGTGTCACGGCCTTCCACCCGGAATCCAGTGAGCCTGGTTCCCAGCCAACCGGATCTTGGGAGGCCCCGGATAGCTGGTTTCGGGGACATTTCGTGGGCCATTATCTGTCGGCCTGCGCGCTGATGTATGCCAGTACCGGAGATGAAAAACTGAAGGCCAACGCCGATTATGTCGTCGCCGAATTGGCCAAGTGCCAAAAAGCAATGGGCAGTGGCTATCTCTCTGCGTTTCCGGCGTCGCTCTTCGACCGTGTCGAAGCGGGCCAGCGGGCGGGGGATCCGCATTACTGCATCCACAAGATCATGGCCGGACTGCTCGACATGTACCGGCTGGCCGGCAACCGCCAGGCGCTGGAGGTGCTCAAGAATCTGGGGGCCTATTTTGCGGAGCGGAACGCAAAGCTCTCCGACGAGACCATGGACCGCATCATGAGCAGCTCGGCGCCCTGCGACATGGGCAACCCGCTCTATGACCTCTATGTGCTGACCGGCGATCAGAAGTACAAACAGGCGGCCGATCGCCTTCTCCATGCGCGCGTCCTCGATTCCGCAGCGGCCCGGCAGGATAAACTCAAGGGCCTGCACGCAAATGCCAACATTCCCAAGTTCCTCCTGGCCGCGCACAATTACGAGTTGACAGGAAACCAGCGGCATCGCGATGAGGCGGAATACTTTTGGGAGCAGGTGGCCAATCATCGTTCGTATTGCACGGGCGGGACGGGCAATCACGAGCATTGGCGCACGGAACCGGATCGGCTGGCCACTGAACTCGGCCCGCTCACCGAAGAAACCTGTTGCGCCTACAACATGCTCAAGCTCACGCGGGAGCTCTTCACTTGGAACCCAAGCGTGAAGTATGCCGACTACTATGAGCGGACCCTATGGAACGCCATCCTGCCCACGCACCATCCGTGCGACGGCATGTTTATGTACTACGTGCCCATGGAAAGCGGATGGTGGAAGTTGTTCAGCCTGCCCGAAGATTCGTTTTGGTGCTGCGTGGGCACAGGCACTGAATCCTTCGCCAAACTCGGCGATAGCATTTACTTCCATGACGCGTCGCGACTCTACGTCAATCTGTTCATCCCTTCGCAAGTGGAATGGCAGGAAAAAGGGGTGGTCATCCGGCAGGAAACCGGATTCCCCGATGCGGAGGCAACCCGGCTGCGGATTGAGGCCGACCGGCCGGTGGAGTTCGAATTGAAGTTGCGGATTCCCTGGTGGACTGGAGGCCGGGCGGTGGCGCGGCTCAATGGGCAACTGCTCCAAAAACCGCAACCCGGCGGCTATTTGTCCCTGGCGCGAACCTGGGAAAAGGGCGATTGTCTGGAAGTCACTTTGCCGATGAGCTTGCGAATGGAACCCCTGCCGGACGATCCGGCAACTGCGGCGATTTGTTATGGGCCACTGGTGTTGGCCGGTGAGTTGGGTGTCGAAGGTCTCACGGAGGCGATGCAGCATGCGGCCAGCTACTTGCCCAGCCGTCGTCCCGTTGTGGTGCCAGCGTTGATTGCTGCCGGTGATCCCATCGCGACACTGATCAAACCGGCGCCGGACAAGCGGTTGACGTTCCAGGTTCAGGCGCAAGATCGGCGAATCCTGCTTTCGCCCTTTTACCGGCTTTTCGATCAGCGGTACGCCGTTTACTGGCAGATCTACCGGCCAGGCACACCCGCGTGTGATCAATATATTGCCGCGCAGACACGACAGAAGGCTTTGGTTGCGCGCCGGGTAGATACGGTGTTGCCCGGTGACGCCGTTTCCGAGAAGGCTCATGATTTCAGGGGTGAAAAGACGCGAAACGGTTTCCAAGAGGGGCGGACGTGGCGCGATGCCACCAATAGTGGTTGGTTCAGTTATCGAATGAAAGTGCTGCCCAATGACCCGGTTTCGTTGCTCGCCACCTACTGGGGAAGCAATCGCGGTCGAGTCTTTGATTTTCTCGTTGAAGGCCAGAAAATTGCCACCCAGATCGAGAACGCCGAACGCCCTGGTGAGTATTTTGATGTGGAATACAACATCCCCGAGGAGTTAACTCGGGGAAAGCAGTCAGTTGTGGTCAAGCTGCAATCACGACCTGACAATGCCGGCGGTGTTTTCGATTTTGTGATTCTGAGGCGGGAGAAACCGCACTGAACAATGCCGGTGATCATGCGGTGATCCATTCTGCCAGGCTCTTTGTTCAGCGCTCCGCGCCCGTTGGCCCCCCTTCAAATTCACCCGATTGGGGGAATGACTTGCCAGGCAGACTCTGTGAAGCTAACCATGAAACCAACAATAATACGCAGCGAAAACCATATGAGAATAAATCACCAACATTTACTTTGCGCGCTGGCCATGACCGCCGCCGCTTTTCTGGGCCCGGTCAGCGCGTCGCGGGCGCAAACCGGCGCGTGGACCAATAGTGTCAATGGTAATTGGAGTGCCACGACCAATTGGCTGGGCGGAGTTGTAGCGAACGGATCCGGCAACACGGCTTACTTCACGAATGTGTACAGCGCGGTGCCGACCATCACGCTGGACACGGCACGCACCAATGGCAACCTGACGTTCGGCAACGCCAGCGGATACATCAGTAACAACGTGACGATAAGCGGCAGCCAGACGCTGACGTTGACCAAATCGGGGAGCACGCCGGTCATCACCTGCTGGCCCCTGAAATCTGCCGGGAACAGCGCCTGCATCATCACCTGTCCATTGAGCGGGAACCAGGGTTTGACCAAGTCGGGCACGGGAAGCCTCTGGTTGGAAGCGAACAACCAGAGTTTGAGCGGACCGCTGACGATTGCCCAGGGCCGGCTTTTTTGTTACGCCAACGGGAATGCGCTTGCGAATGTGAGTTCAGTGGTTATTTCCAATGGTTGCTACCTCGATTTCTACAATATTTCAGTCAACCTGTCCGCCACGAACTTTATTCTTAATGGGATGGGCGCGACCCAAGATGGCCAACTTAAATCAACCTTGTATTCCGACGGAACTACCACCGGAACCGCTGGCAGCTTCACCATCAATGGGACCGTTACCCTCAATGCGACTTCGGACATTGGCGGATCGAGTCCGGCCCAAACCAACACTTTGGCGGGAACGGTCACCGGCCCCGGCGGCCTGGTCAAGGATGGGACTGCTGGTACGCTTGTGCTGGCTAATGCGAATACCTATGCCGGGGGGACGACCGTAAGCGCGGGACTGGTGAAGGCGCAGGTGGCTGGCAGTCTGGGCAGCGGAGGGGTGGTGGTGGCTACCGGGGCGACGCTGGAGTTGGACAATCCGTCGGCGATGAGCAGCACCGCCAATCTGTTTTTGCTGGGGGCTACGAACCAGGTGAATCTCAACTTTAGCGGCACGCAAATCATCAACTCGCTCTCCATCAACGGCGGCTATTGCGCGGCCGGGACGTGGGGGGCCGTGGGGTCCAGCGCGGCCAATCAAAGCGCCGCACTTACCAACAGCGGTATCCTCAATGTGAGCACAGTGCGGGGACCGACCAGCGGGGTCTGGAATATGAACGCGAGCGGGAACTGGAGCAGTCCCTTCAACTGGTTGAGCAACTCGGTGGCCGCTGGAGCGGGCAACACCGCCTACTTCACAAATATCATTGGCGGCGCCTGGACGGTCACCCTCGACACCGCCCAAACCGTTGGTAATTTGGTTTTCGGCCAGGCTGGCGCATTCGTCGGCTACGATTGGACGATGAGCGGCAGTCAGACGCTGACGCTGACCAACCCGGGCAGCGCGCCGGTCATCACCTGCTGGCCGTTGCTCGCGGCGGGCAACAGCAGCTGCGTTCTCACCTGTCCGTTGAGCGGCAGTCAGGGCTTAACCAAATGGGGCACGGGAAGCCTCTGGTTGGAAGCTAACAACCAGAATTTGAGCGGACCGCTGACGATTGCCCAAGGCCGGGTTTTTTGTTACGCCAACGGGAATGCGCTTACGAATGTGAGTTCTGTGGTTATTTCCAATGGTTGCTACCTCGATTTCTACAATACTTCAGTCAACCTGTCCGCCACGAACTTTATTCTGAATGGCATGGGCGCGATCCAAGACGGCCAGCTTAAACCAACCTTGTATTCCGACGGAACTTTTACTGGATCCGCCGGCAGTTTCACCATCAATGGAACCGTAACCCTCAATGCGACTTCGGACATTGGCGGATCGAGTCCGGCGCAAACCAACACTTTGGCGGGGACGGTTACTGGCCCCGGCGGCTTGGTCAAGGATGGGGTTAGTGGCACGCTGGTGCTGGCTCATATCAACACCTACGCCGGGGAGACGACCGTAAGCTCGGGGTTGTTGAGGGCGGAGGTGGCCGGCAGCTTGAGCGGCGGCAATGTGGGCGTGAAAAACGGGGCGACGCTGGAACTGGACAACCCGGCGGCGATGAGCAGCAGTGCCAACCTGTTCTTGGAGGCAACCACCAATGCGGTAAACCTCAGCCTAAATTTCAGCGGCACGCAAACCATCAACACGCTCTACCTGAGCGGCAGCTATGCCCCGGCCGGAACCTACGGCGCGGTGGGGTCCGCGGCGGCCAATCAAATTGCTTCCTTCTCGGGCACCGGAATGCTTAATGTGACGGCGACAGGCGTCATGCAGCCGGCCAGCAGCGTTTGGAACGTGAACGCCAGCGGAATCTGGAGCGATCCGATCAACTGGTTAAGTAACACGGTGGCCACTGGAGCGGGGAACACCGCCTACTTCACAAATATCATGGGCGGTGCCTTGACGGTCACCCTCGACACGGCCCAAACCGTTGGTAATTTGGCCTTCGGCCAGGCTGGCGCATTCGTCGGCTATGATTGGACAGTTGGGGGCCTGCAAATCTTGACGCTGGACAACGCGGGTAACCCGCCGGTGATCACCTGCTGGCCCTTGCTCGCGACGAGCAACAGCGCCTGCACTATCACCTGTCCATTGAGCGGCAGCCTGGGTTTGGTCAAGCAGGGAACCGGAACCTTGTGGTTGAACGGCAACAATCTGGGCCTGAACGGAACCCTGGTCATTGCCCAAGGCCGGGTCTTCAACAACATTGCTTCGGGGTATGGCCTTGGGAACATGGATGTGGTCATCTCGAATGGCTGCTATCTTTCCCTTTGGCAAGGCGGAACGTTCCCCCAAAACTTCACGCTCAATGGGTTGGGTGGCGTGGTGGACGGGCAGCAGCAATCCGCGCTCATGGCCAGTTCCGAGAGCGCGCAGGGGAATTTCACGATTGACGGCACGGTGACCCTCAACGCGACCTCGGATATTGGGGGCAGCTATTCAAACCAGTTGATGGTCTTGAATGGTCAGGTGACTGGACCGGGCGGATTGGTGAAGAATGGCAAAAATCTGAGCGGTTCGGTTGGGCCTGGGACGCTACAGTTGGCCAACGGCGCTAATGATTATGCCGGCGGAACCTGGGTGAACGGGGGATTGCTCCAGGCCCAGACAGCCGGCAGTCTCGGCAGCGGCGATGTGACCGTGACCAACGGCGCGGCGTTGGAACTGGATGACCCGGCGGCGATGAACAGCGCGGCCAGCCTGTATCTGTTGGGAACGACATCGCTGGTGAACCTCAATTTCAGCGGGGTCCAAACAATCAATATGCTTTCCTTGAATGGCAATTACGCGGCAACGGGAACATGGGGCGCGGTGGGTTCGGGCGCGGCGAACCAAAGTTCTGCTTTCACGGGAAGCGGTTGGTTGAGCGTCAACGTGGCGGGGGTGCCGCTGAGCACCAATGCTTATCTGGCGAGCCTGGCCATCACGCCCGCCGGAAACTTGTCACCGGGCTTCACGACGAACGGATTCAGCTACACGGCAACGAATGCGTATGCAAACAACCCGATTCAGGTGACGGCGGCGAGCGCGGACACGAACGCGATGATGAGCCTCAGTTTCAACAGCGGAACGTCCATGCCGCTGACGAACAATCTGGCGAGTGGAAATCTGACCTTGAACCTGTTGCCCTCGCCGGTGAACACGGTGGTGGTACAGGTGGTGTCGCCGGACTTGACGGTGACGAACACCTACAGCGTAAGCGTGCTGCTGCAACCGAGTTTGGCGACGTTTACGCTGACGAATCGCGTTAGCGGGGGGATAAATCTTGCGTTGACGTGGCCGGTGGATCACACGGGCTATGAGTTGCTGGTGCAGACGAACAACTTGACGGAAGGCATCAGCCGCAATCCGGGCGACTGGGGCTCGCTCGGCTTCACGGCAACGAACGCGGCGGTCATCTCAATTAGCCAGACGAATCTGAACGAGTATTACCGATTGGTTTATCCATGATTTGCGGCTATAGCTCATACTTGAACTGGCCAGATTGCTTACCGCGACGGCCATGCGTCGTAGTATTGTAGTGTCAACTATCAGCCGTTCGGGCCTCCTCCATAAACGCGGGAAATGATTTCCTAGGCGGATGTTTCCACCGATTCGGGAACTCAACCCATGCGGAATCGCCATGACATTTAGAACTCTTTCGTGTTTTCCAAGGGTGTTTCTTTTGGTAATGGCTTTGCTCGCCCGCCCCGGTTTCGCCCTGGCTGGAGATGGTGCCTGGGGGGTGGACATAGACGGCAACTGGAGTGACGCCACCAAGTGGGCCGGCAGCATGGTAGCCGACGGGGCTGGCAACACCGCCACCTTCAATACTAATATCACCGCTCTGCGCACCGTCACGGTGGATGCCAACCACACGCTCGGGGGGTTGGTTTTCGGCAACGCTAATTCCTGGAACAGCAACAACTGGGCCCTTGGCGGTTCCAGCACGCTGACCCTGGCCAACGGCGGTTCAGCGCCGTCCATCACCTGCTGGCCACTCAAGTCGGCGGGTAACAGCGCCTGCACTATCTCGGCGCCCTTGAGCGCCGTGAACGGCTTCACCATGGCAGGGACCGGCACCCTTTGGCTCAATGGGAACAATTCAGGGTTGGGCGGCACACTGACGATTGCATCCGGCCGTGTGTTCAACTACAACGCCAACGGCCTGGGCACGTTGAATGTTTCCATCGCCGCCGGCAGTTATCTTTCGTTCTGGACTGGCGGAACGTTCGCGGGCAATTTCACTCTCAATGGCCTTGGCGGTGTCATTGACGGACAGACGAAAAACACGCTATATGCGGACAACAGCACTGGTGCCAATGTCGTTCTGAACGGGACCGTGACGTTAAACGTGACGTCGGATGTCGGTGGAAGCACCACCAATGCCTCCATTACCTTCAAGGGCCCAGTCACCGGACCAGGCGGCCTCATCAAGCAGACCAGTTCCAGTCTGATCCTGAGTGGCATGAGCACCTTCACAGGCGGCATCACCATCAACGGGGGCATGCTGACAATTGGTGGTGCCGGGCAGTTGGGCAGCGGGACGTATGCGGCAAACATAACCAACAACGGCGCGAACAACGGCGCCTTCAATTATAACAGTTCCGCCGACCAAACATTATCGGGGAGTATTTCGGGATCGGGCGCCTTGATTCAAAGCGGTCCCGGCAAGCTGACGCTCTCGGGCGCGAACACTTATTGCGGTTTGACGGCGATCAATGGAGGCACGCTCGCGCTGGGCGCCAGCGGTTCTCTTGGGAACACGGTCGAACTCACCATATCCGCCGGGGCGACCTTGGATGTGTCAGCACTGAACTCCTATGCTCTGAACGGCAGCACCTGGCTAAACGCCAGCGGTACCGGTACCGCGATTGGCAGCACGGCGGCGGCTATCGAAGCCGCGCCCAATGGAACCGTTAGCCTGGCCTGCTGCCCGTTAGATCTGAACTATGACGGCCAGCACCCAGCGTTTTATATTTCACAAGGCACATTGTTGCTGAATGGAAACACTTTCATTCTCAACAGCAGTGCCCCGTTGGCTCCTGGCATTTACACCATCATTCAGCAGAGTGCCGGGAGTATCGTTGCTTCCGGACCTTTCAGCGTATGCGGAACGGCCATCGGCGCGGGGCTGAGTGGCTCGATTTCCGTCAGTGGTGGGAATGTGAATTTGGTGGTGCAAAACGCGAATCCGACCACCTCGTCCCCCACTTATGCCACGTGGTGCATGATTTGGGATGATCATAATCAAAGCTGGTGGAATCCAACCAATTCTGAGGGAGCGACCAGTTTCATGGGCACCTATCCCTCCATTGACTGGGCCAATAATAGCTATGTTCTCTCCTCGCTCGATTGCATTCGCGAAAATGGCGTGAGCGTGTTAATCTGTGATTTGACCAACGGTTGGGGATGGCTGGACAGCCGGGTACAGTATGTCCAGAGTCTGGCGGCGGCAAAGGCGATGAAAGTATGCGTCGCTGTGGCCTATCAATCCACGGGGTTCTTTGAGACCAATCAATGCGCTGACGTGTGGGATATGTTTGCTGGTCCGTCCGCCCCGTTCACTTCAACTTATCTCACAGAGGATGGCAAACCCATCATCGTTTGCTATTGCGTCCCAACCCAATTTGACAGCCTTGTCGCCAGCACTGGGACAAACCGTCAGAATTTCACGCTGGTTTGGGGAGCGGGGGAAAGCGGCTCCAATTCTATAAACGCATGGGGCTGGCAGCTCAAGCCGTCGGTCGGGGCGATTGCCTCAACAAACAGTGTATTCGTCACGTCATCTATTAAATACACACAGACAAACGGGAATCCGGTTCCAATCTCCCCTGACGCTTGGCGTAAATCCCTGGCTTGGCTGGACTACTCTTTCTCGGTGGCGAGCGGCAGTCATCCCGCCTTTGTGATCGTGGGGAGCTTTGATGATGTCAATGAGCGGAACGGCTGGATGCAGTGCGATACGACCCTTTGCACCAATGGGCTGCAAATGCTTGACATTACCGGGGCGATTAGCACGACCAATTATTATAACCGGGTGAGGCAATGGATTCTAGGCACACCTTTGTCAATTTCTGGAGGTTCAATCCCTGACGGATGCTATGTGGTGAGGAACCAGAGCAGCGAAATACTTATGAACATACCGAACAGCATCGGGACCAACTATGGATATGCCGGACTTTCATTGGTGCAGTCCATCCCCGGCACAAATTCAGTTCTGGATAATTATTTTATGTTTTATCATCTTGGCAACAACATATACCACATCATTTCACTGGATAGTGGACTTGCCTTGGAGTCGCCAAATAATAACTCAGGCGCTCAAATCGTGCAGGATTGGGATAGCACAGCAATGTGTCAACGCTGGACGTTGATCGCAACAAACGACAGCTATTACCTTCAGAACCTGGCCAGCGGCAAAGTGCTGGATGTGGCCGGGGCGATCACCGCCGGCACCGCTGTGGTGCAAAATCCCATGACCAACGGCCTTGCCAGCCAGCAATGGACCCTGGGACTGGTGGCCAGAATAGGATCGCCGCCGCCCGTGCTCACGGCGCGGCAAGCGGGAGAAGACGTGCAGCTTTCGTGGCCCCTGGGTTATGCCGGCTATATCCTGCAAAAGCAATCGAGGATTGCGGGGTTGAGTTCGAGTCCGGGGGCGTGGCTGGACGTGGGCGGCGTGGTGTCCAACAGCTATAGCGAATCACTGACCAACCGCAACTGCTTCTACCGCTTGAAATCACAATGAACCATTTGCAACAGCAATATGCAAGGCCATCGAGTCAATGGAAACGATTGTCCGGCGTGCTGGCTGCGGTCTTGCTTCTGGGTTGGATTCCCGCCGCGCGGGGCGCGAACGGCTCCTGGATATTGGATACGAATGGCAATTGGAGTGACACCAGCAAGTGGGCGGGTGGCATTGTGGCCGATGGAACCGGCGGCAGCGCCACTTTCAACCTGCCAATCACCGCTACCCGCACCACCACCCTCGACTCTACGCGAACCGTCGGCGGGTTGGTTTTCGGTAACGCCGGCAGCTATATTGGGCAGAATTGGACCCTTAGCGGAAGCAGCGCTCTTACGCTCAGTTCCAGTGCAACGCCGACGATTACCTGCTGGCCATTGAAAAGCACCGGCAACAGCGCTTGTACCATCAGTGTTCCTTTGAGCGGCGTGAACGGCTTCACCAAGGCGGGGACCGGTACTCTGTGGCTCGACGGCAACAATTTGGGGTTGGGCGGCACTCTGACGATTGTCGCCGGCCGCGTGTTCAACTACAACGCCAACGGGCTGGGCTCGATGAATGTTTCCATTGCCGCCGGCAGTTATCTCTCCTTCTGGACCGGCGGGACGTTTGCGGGAAATTTCACACTCAACGGCCTTGGCGGCACCATTGACGGACAGATCAAAAATGCGCTCTATGCAGACAACGGCTCCGGGGCACAGGTGGTCCTCAACGGTAGCGTGACCTTGAATGTCGCTACGGATGTAGGCGGCAGTACGGCGGCGGCTTCGTTCACCCTGAACGGCCAGGTGAGCGGATTGGGGGGGCTGATCAAACAGACTTCCTGTGTTTTGACGTTGAATGGCGCCAATAATTATGCCGGTGGAATGACGCTCAATGCGGGGCAGTTGAATATTAACAACGGCGGCACCGGTTTGACCAACTCAGCCATTGGCACTGGCCCGTTGACGATCAGTGGCGGCGCGATGGACAACACTAGCGCTGCGGATGCGGTTCTGGCGTCGAACAACCAGCAGAATTGGAACGGTGATTTCTCCTATCTTGGCAGCCTGCACAATTTGAATCTCGGGGCCGGCACCGTGACTCTGGGCAGCAACCGGCAGGTGACAGTCAACAGTAATATTTTGACGGTTGGCGGACCGATTGGCGATAGCGGCAACGGGTATGGCCTCACCAAGGCGGGCGCGGGGACGCTGGCCTTGAACGGGGTGAACACTTACAGCGGCGGCACGACGATCAGCGCCGGCACACTGGCGCTGGGCAGCGGCGCATCCCTGGGCAACACGCTCAACCTGGCCATCGCCGCTGGGGCGACCTTGGATGTGTCGGCCAGCAGTTCCTATAATTGCGGCAGCAACACCTTATTGATGGCCAGTGGCAGCGGCACGACTGTCGGCAGCACCGCAGCCGCCATCAAAGGCGCTCCCGGGGGAGCCGTCAATCTGGGATCGTGTCCGGTGATGCTGCAATACGACGGGTTGCATCCGGCCCTCTATGTTTTCCAAGGCAGCCTGGCGCTCAATGGCAATGCGTTTGTTATCAATAGCAGTTCGCCGCTGGCCGCCGGCACTTACACCATTATCCAACAGACGGCTGGCAATGTACTTGCGTCCGGTTCTTTCAGCGTAACGGGAACCGCCATCGCATGGAACATGCGTGGATTAATTGCCGTCAACGACGCGAGTGTGAATCTGGTAGTACAAACCAGTCAGATTGCGGATTACCAGCTTGATTTTCGCACCGGCGGCTTTCCTTCGGGATGGCGTTACCTGTGGAACCAGCCCAACGGCTGGCCGTCAGCTCCGGACAACACGACCGGCACCATTGGCGATCCTTCTTCCTACGCCAATCTGCAAGCGAGCGGCAGCCTCTACACACCGGACGGAGATCAAAACTTTACCAACAGCCCGCCCGCAGGCTATCTGCAGCTTGCCAGCAGCGGTGGACATCCGGGCAACGCCGCCGGAGGGGCGGGGGAACGCGACCGGTATGCCATTGCCGCCTACACGGTGCCCTTCAGCGGGTACTTCAAGCTCACCAACAGCATGATTCAGCAATCCTCTGCCTCCAGCTCGGGGTTGAACCTGATTGCCCATGTGGATGCCAATCCCTTTGCGGCGAACCTGATCACCTATTCAACGAACGCCTGCTCCTTCGACACACTGCTGGGGTTTTTGAATGCCGGTCAGACCATCTATGTGGCCGTTGGCCCGGATGGGAATTCCGCCTATGACTCGTTCGCGCTGGAATTCAGCGTGGCCACCTATGATCCGACGGGCACGACGAATCCGTGGCCACTCACGACCCGTTATAGCCAGGCTTTCAGTGGCACGCCCTCTCAGACCAACGGGTGGTCATTCTCCTGGAACGCGCCGGTCGGCTGGGCTTCCGGCGGCGCCAGCGGCGACCAGACCAGCGGCGGCATTGCATCAGGCGCGGCCTACCAGCCGCTGCTTGCCAGCGATGGCACGCTGACCCCGGACGGAGATCTAAATTTTTCCAATAATATTCCCGCCGGCAGTTTGTATCTGAATGCCAGCGGAGGTCATCCTGGCGCGGCCGGTAACTATGGAACCGTGAGCCGTTACGCCATTGCGTCCTACCAGGTGCCGCTGGCGGGCACTTATCAGATTGGCCGGAGCTTCTTGAATCTGAGCACCAATTCCCACGACGGCGTGGAAGTGATGGTGTTGGTGAACGGCGTGCGGCAATACACCCAAACTGTGGTTCCGGGCGGGCGGGAAGGATTTGACGGGGAACTTGGCCCGCTGACCAACAACGACGTCATCCAAGTGGCGGTCGGTCCGCGCGGCGACGATCTCGGGGACGACTTCACCTGGGATTTTGAAATTGCCTATGCCACCGCCAACTTCAGCGCGTCGGCTCCGGTGGTCAACGTGAGCAGTTACGGCGCAGTCGGCAACGGCGTCACGGACGACGGCCCCGCCATTCGTGCGGCCATTGCTGCCGCCGGCAATTCGGGAGTGCCCACCGTGGTCGCCTTTGACGGAACGAAAACCTATCGGGTTGCGAGTTTCGCCGGTGGTCTGGCGATGGATTTGACGGGGATGCGAGACCTTTATCTGCAAGGCAACGGCGCCACGATATCCGTGCTGCCTCCCAACCAGTTCCTGAAAATATATGGGGCACAGAACATCAAGGTGGACGGCTTCACGTTGACCTACAGTCCGCTGCCGTATTTTCAAGCGAACATCGTGGGCTACAATACGGCATCCAACACGGTGGACATCCAGGTGTGGACCAATTACCCCATGCCGGCGGTGGACGCGGCCGGCGTCACGAACAACTCGACAACCTGGCAATTCGGTCAGTCCTTTGGCGGTTATGTCTCGCACTTCTGGATCAATACGGTCAAAGCGATAAATGCCGCAAACACTTCCAATCGTGTCTTGCGGGTCAGCGCCCAGCCTCAATCCACCAACATCGTCGCCTCGGTCGGCCAGAATACTGCCGGAGGGTTAATCATGCCCAACCCCGGATACGGCCAGAAGGGCAATTTCACTGTCCAAGCCTGTTACAGCAGCCAGGTCCAGTTCACCAATGTGGTTGTCCGACAGGCACCGCAGTTCATTTTCGTAGTCTATGGCAACAACGGCCCGGTCCGGTTCCAGAAGATTGCCCTTCAAGTTCCGCCCGGCACCCAGGAACGGCTCGTGAGTTGGCGCGATGGTTTCCACGTCAAAGACAATCGTTACGGCCCGGTTTGGGAAGACAGTACTCTCGACGGTTGGGCCTTGCAGGACGACTGTTACAACCTCACCGCCATGTGGAGTTTTGTCTCGGCCATCAACGGGAACAATCCGCAACTGCTTACGTTGAATTATTCCGGTGTGGGCCCCACGCAGTTTGCCCCGGGTGACTGGCTGCGGGAGGAGAACATGGACGGCACCAGCAAAGGCGCCGCACAGATCGTCTCGGCCGTGCTGTCTGGCAACACGCTGTATGTGCAACTCGGCGGTGCCCTTCCCGGCCTCGCCGTTGGCGACCGCCTGTTTGATGAGCAACGCTCCAATCGCGGCGCCATCATCCGCCGGTGCCAAAGCACCTCAGGCGACGCTGGCCGCGGCGGCGGGCGGTTGCGCACACCGGTGCTCCTTCAGGACAACAATTTTCAGGATTGGTATATGTGGGTGGCGGCCGAGTCGGCGGCAGAAGGGCCGATCCCGGAGGACATCACCTTTCGGCGCAACCTGTTCAACTACGCCAGCCGGGTCGTTGACGTCGGTTATCTCTCCGGAGCGCGGGCGGTTCACGATATTGCGTTTGCCGACAACACCTTCAATCTCTCGAATCTCGGCCTTTTAAATGCCTATGACGTTCAATTCTGGGCCAATAATTTCATCCTGAACGGCGCGACCGTCCCGGTGACGATGAACAATGCCGGCGTGGCCACCTACATCGGCAATGCGGTGAACGGTTCGGTGCCAGGCAGCTTTTTGAGTTACATCACCTGCACCGGCGGGACGGTGGCCGCGACGGACCTCGTTTTCACGAATCTGCTGACCTTGAGCGGAACCGTCACCAATGGCGGCCAAGTCTGGCTGGATTGGACGCCCGGTGCGGCAGTGACCAATTACCTCGTGCAGCGCTGCACCACTAATGGCGGGCCATACAGCACGCTTGCCAGTGTGCGGCTGGACACCGACTACCTTGATTCCGTCACCAATGGAGTGACGTATTACTACCGGATTCAAGCCATCAACACGAATGGCGTCAGCGCATTCTCATCTCCCATATCCCTGCCGGTGCCCGGGAACGGGCCGCCTGTCATCGGCAGCATTCCCAACTACACCATCGGCCCGGGGATGACCCTCGGGTTCACCATTCCGGCAACCGACACCAATGCGCCGCCGGAGGCCTTGAGCTACTGGCTGTCCAGCGGCCCGACTGGCGCGACGCTCAACCTCACCAACGGCTGTTTTGCCTGGAGCGTCCCCGCGACCCTGGCAAACACCACCAACCTAGTCAGCGTGCAGGTGGGCAATAACGGCGTTCCCCCGATGAGCACCACCCAGTCCTTCGCCGTCATCGTCACCGCAGCGGGACAGGCCATGACACTTTCTTTTCAAGCCGGCGGGCTGCGGTTGAATGGAGCAGTCACCGCGCCGGGCTACGCGTCCCAGGATGTTCATCTGCAGAGCAGTTCGCCGGCGTTGAGCGACCCCACGACGTTGATCAGCGGCAATCAATACAATTCCGGTGGAGCGTGGATTCATCACAGCCTGCTTTCGTTTGATCTGTCCGGGCTGCTCGCGGTGACCGGCGGCAATGCGTTCACGATCCAGAACGTGCAACTGGTGCTGACCAATTTCGCCATCAATTTTGGACCGGGCCTCGCCGGCATCTCGCAGGAGTTACATCTTACCGACCCGTTTGCCGCCGGAGCTACGTGGAACACGTATGACGGCGTGAACGCATGGCCGACGGCGGGCGGTACGGTCGGCAACCTGTTGGGCAGCGTTTTCATCGGCTCGACGGGCACGCAGACCTGGAGTTCGAGTAGCAATTTTATCGCGGCCGTCAACGCCGCATTGGGCGGCACCGATCACCATCTCTATCTCCTGCTCCAAGGCGCGTATCAATCCAACCAGGACAACCGCAGCCAGTTCTCCAACCGCACCGCAACCAACCAGGTTAACCGGCCCCGGCTGGACGTAAGTTTCACGGTGCAGACACCGGCATCGCCCGCGCTCAGCTTTCAACTCAACCAAAGTTTATTTGTGCTGTGGTGGCCCACAAACTACGTGGATTATGTGCTGCAGAACCAGTTCTTGACTTTGGACCTCCACCGGGGCGCATGGATGGATGTGTCGGGCGTGACTTCCAACCGCTATGTGCAACCGATTGGGAGCAGCAACGTCTTCTTCCGGTTGCGCCAAGCGCCTTAAAAAGAGCACCTGGTGCCAATGCATACGTTCAAAATCAAATGTGGGAGAGAATTTCCCGAACAGACTCGCAGATTGGGCCCATGCGCGCAGGCATCAGCCCGCTTCAGCGCACGCATGGGAGAGAGCATCGGATAATTTCCGCGCGTATTGCTGTGCATGGGTTGACGCGACGTAAACGTCGCGGGTAGACCTTTGTTGTGCCCTTCAAGTCGGGCCAATGACGTTAGCCGTCTTTCGCGCTCCACCCACAATGCCCGGCCCCCTTCAAATTCACCCGGTTGGGGGAATGACACTGAGGGCAAAGCATGCAATTCTTCACTCACAAACAAAAAACGGTCATGATGTGTTGACGGACAAAGCAAAAACATGAGCACAGGTTTGAGACACATAAGACCTTCAGCCTTTAGGCTTTTCCGTGCTGCCGACATGCTGATGCATGAACTCCAACATTATACAACCGCAAAGCAAAACACCCTGGGGGCGAGTCTGCTGACAGCGGTCCTTTGGCTCGGGCTGGCTGGCACGGGGCACACTGCGAGCGGCGTTTGGAGCACAAACACCAACGGCAACTGGAGTGACAACACCAAGTGGGTGGGCGGCATGGTGGCCGACGGGGCTGGCAACACGGCCACTTTCAACACGAATATCACCGCCCTGCGCACCGTCACGGTGGATGCCAGCCACACGCTCGGGGGCTTGGTTTTCGGCAACGCCAGCTCTTGGAACAGCAATAACTGGACCCTCAGCGGTTCCAGCACGCTGACCCTGAACAACTCCGGCGCCCCGCCGACCATCACTTGCTGGCCGCTCAAGCCGGCGGGTAACAGCGCCTGCACGGTGAGTGCGCCACTGAGCGGCACCAACGGGTTCACGATGCTGGGTACGGGCACTTTGTGGCTGCAGGGCAATAATTCCAGCCTGAGCGGCACACTCTCGCTCTCGGCCGGCCGGGTGTTCAACTTCAACGCCAACGGGCTGGGCGCGATGAATGTTGCCGTCGCCGCCGGCAGTTATCTCTCGTTCTGGACCGGCGGGACGTTCGCGGGTAATTTCATGCTCAATGGCCTGAGCGGCACCATTGACGGACAGACGAAAAACACACTGTATGCGGACGGCAGCCCTGGGGCCAATGTCATTCTGAACGGGACCGTGACGTTGAATGCGACGTCGGATGTTGGGGGAAGCACTACCAATGCCTCCATTACCTTCAACGGCCAGATCTCCGGGGCGGGTGGCTTGATCAAAGGGACGGGGTGCGGATTGACGCTCAATGGCGCCAATACCTTCACCGGCGGCGCGACCTTGTCCGCTGGGCAGTTAAACCTCAATAGCGGCGGCACCAGCTCCGCCAATTCAGCCATCGGCACCGGCACCCTGACCATTGCTGGAGGCACGATTGACAACACCAGCGCGGCGGATGTCACGCTGCGGTCGAATAATCCGCAGAATTGGGCCGGCAACTTCTCCTATCTCGGCAGCCTGCACGAGCTGAACCTCGGCACCGGGGCTGTCACCCTGGGCGGCTCCGTACAGGTGACGGTCAACAGCAACACGCTGACGATCGGTGGGCCGATTGGCGATGGGGGCAACGGGTATGGTCTCACCAAGGCGGGTGCGGGGACGCTGGCCGTGAACGGGGTGAACACGTACAGCGGCAGCACGACGATTAGCGGCGGCACGCTGGCGCTGGGCAGCGGCGGGTCCCTGGGAAGTACGCTGAGCCTGACGATTGCCGCCGGGGCGACTTTGGATGTGTCGGCCATGAGCGCTTACGCCCTGAGCGGCGATGGCATATTGATTGCCAACGGCACGGGCACGGCGGTCGGCAGCACGGCTGCGGCCATCAAGGGGGCTGCGGGAGGAGCCGTCAGTTTGGGCTCCGGTCCCGTTGAACTGTCCTACGACGGCGCGCATCCGGCCCTTTATCTTTCCCAAGGTGCCTTGGTGCTCAACAGCAATGCGTTGATGGTCAACACGGCAACGGCGCTGGCGCCGGGCACTTACACGCTCATCCAGCAGGCCAGTGGCAGTGTCGCCACCTCCGGCTGGCCGAGTGTGACGGGGAGCGCCATTGGTCCCGGGATGATTGGCTCCATTTCCCTCACCGGCGGGGACGTAAATCTGGTGGTGCAGACGGGGCTGAAAAACTCGGCGATCAGTTGTCACGGCACCAACGCCACGATGGCGTTTTATGCGCCGGACGCTTCCGATTACTTCTGGAATGCCACCCTCTACGTGGTGCAGCGCTCGACCAACCTGGTTTCCGCGGCTGGTTGGGTTCCAATTAGCACCAACGCGCCGGCCACTAATGGGTGGGTGCAGGTCCTTGACCGGTTCGCCGATTTGGGCGGCAGCCCGCCCGCCCAGGCCTTTTACCGGGTGGTGGGCGCCCGCAATGCGCAGCAATTGATTTTAAGCGCCCCGCCCGCTCCCAGCCCGGAGCAGCCCTTCAGCTTTTCATTGGGGGCCGGTCCGCAGTTCACCGCCGGGCAGACCAATGCCCAGTTTGCCGCCGGCCAATCCGTGATTCCGCTGGTCCAGCAAGCCTACGTGGCGGGGGCGTCGTCCGTCCGCATCCCGCCGGGGAATTATCGGTTTGGACAGGAAACCTATGGAGCCAATGGCGTGATTTATCCGCTGCAGTTCACTAACCTCCAACGCGATGCGCAGCATCCTTTCACCATTGACGCTTCGGGGTCAACCTTCTGGTTCGACTTGGGCAACGACGAGGTGCCCGTTGAACATTTCTGCATTGGCTTCGTCAATTGCAGCAATGTCATCTTTTATGGGGCCACCATTGACCGCGGCACGCGCGGCAACCTCGAAGGGCAGATCGTGCAATTTGATTACGCCAGCAACCGAATTGAAATCGCGCTCTCGCCCGGTTGCACCGTGCCGTCCAGCTTCAATAACAACGAGAACCAGCGCCTGGTCCCCTTCAAGGCCGACGGCACGTTTTGCGCCCCGCTCTATGCATTGCAGGCCGGCGGCACTCAATTCGAGTATCAGAGCTTTACGCCAAGTACCAATGCTGGTGATGTCTGGGTCAACTTGGCCGTGCCCGGGTTGCTCCAAACCCTCACCAACAGCAACTGGTTAAATGCCTACGGTTCGAATGGCGTCCTGACGGTGGGTGACGGGCTGTCGTGCCTCTATACCGTGGCGTGCTCGGTGGCATTGCTGAACTCGGCCTACCTGACGATGTATGGTCTCAACATCTATGTCGCCAAGGGTGAGCCGGAGGAGATGTATGGCCCGGGCGGGCACTTGTGGAAGGATTGCTATATTGGGCCGCGGCCCGGCACCAGCCAATGGCAGGGGGGTGAAGGCTATTATTTCGGGGGCACTGGATGTGGTCCCACGCTGGATAACGTGACGCTGCTGCACTCGACTGATGATATGGCCAATTATCACGGTTACTGGAGTGAGGTGTTGGCGGTGTCCGGCAATCAGGTCACCTTCACCAATCACGCCGGCAATGCCAATCTACTGCCGCCGGATGCGATGGTGGGCAACACGATTCTATTTTACAATCGCACGAACGGCACGCCGCTCGGTCAGGGCACCGTCACGGCCCTGACCTCTAATGCGGCAACCCTCAACCTCGCCGCGAGCGGCTTTGCCAACGCCCTTGGCCGCTGGCCGCAGCACGAATGCGGCAATTGGGTCATCCAGAACTGTTATTGGCACGACAATTACCAGCGCATCCTGATGGAGAGCGGGCCGGGCTTGATCCAGAATTGTACCTTTGCCCGCAATGGCAGCGACTTGGAATACAACTTCGATTTTCCCTACATCGAGGGCGGCATCCCCAACAACATTGTGGTCGCCAACAACACCTTCACCAACGTCGCCCCCGCCCCCTTTTTCTCCACGTTTGATTACCATGAACATACCTACGGCACCCAAACAGCCCGCCTCATGACCAACTTGACCATCACCGGCAATACCATCTTTGGGCCCGGCGACGCCGGGATCAATTTGTATGCGGTGGGCGGCCTTTACATTGCGGGAAATAATCTGGTGAACCCCGTAAGCGCGACCGCTTTGGCCGACCCGGGCCAGTCCCTGGTGCAGCAGGCCATTTACTTGAGCGACTGTGCCTACGGTTCGGTGCTCACCAACAACCTTGGGGATCCGGGCGGATTCACCACGCCGGGTTCGCTGACCGGCAGCCGCATCCTCGGCCTTGACGCCCAATGCCAGAACATTACGAATCTGGACGGGACGTTCCCGCAGTGATGCGGCGACACCGATCGCATAGATATGGCTAAGATTTTATGATGCTGAAACCCTGGCTGGCCTTTTTGTTCACAACCCTGCTGGCTGCCGCTGCCGGTGCCGCGCTCGCTCCCACCGGCTTGAAATGCGGTTTCTGTCAGGACCCGCTCGGTGTGGACGAGGCTTGGCCGCGTTTGAGCTGGCAAATGCGGGCAACCCCGCCCGGCCAAGGCGGCCAGGCCCAGACCGCCTATCAGATCATGGTCGCCTCTACCACCAACCTGCTCGCCGCCAATAATGGCGACCTGTGGGACAGTGGTAAAGTCAGGTCTGATTCGTCTCTCGGCATTGCCTACGCGGGCTTCCCCTTGGCGTCGGCGCAGCAAGTGTGGTGGAAAGTGCGCGTCTGGGACCGGAGCGGCAAACGGTCGGAGTGGAGTTCCACCGCCACCTGGACGATGGGCTTGCTCAATCCGGCCGACTGGCGTGGCGCCTGGCTTGGCGCGCCAACCAATTCATCGCTGCCGATGTTCCGGCGCGAGTTTGTGGTCAGACCGGGCTTGCAGCGGGCGCTGGTCTTTATCTGCGGACTTGGCCAATACGAGGTGTCCGCAAACGGCGCGAAGGTCGGCGACGCACTGCTCTCACCCGGCTGGACCAAGTATAACAAGACCTGCCTCTACGATACGTTGGATCTGACGGCCTGCCTGAAAACCGGTGCCAATGCCCTCGGCGTGATGCTCGGCAACGGGATGTATCAAGTCCCGCCCGGTCCGCGCTACAAGAAGTTCACCGGTTCCTTCGGCCCGCCGAAATTGATCGTGCAAGTTCACCTGTCTTACGCGGATGGCACGCGCGAGATCATCGCCACCGACCCTCAATGGCGCACCGCGCCGGGGCCAATTACTTTTTCCAGCGTCTATGGTGGCGAAGATTTTGACGCGCGCCGCTGGCCGCCGGGTTGGAACCAGCCGGGTTTCGACGACTCCTCTTGGCAGCCTGCGATGTCCCTCAGCGGACCGGGCGGCGATCTGCGCGGACTCTCCTGCGCGGCCCCCCCTGTCCGGGCATTCGAAATGCACGCGCCGATCGCGAGTTGGACGTTAACCAACGGAGACATGGTCTTCGACCTCGGCCAGAACGCTGCCCATGTCCCGCAAGTGACCGTCCGCGGTCCGGCCGACAGCCGGGTTTGGATCTTCCCGGGGGAATTGACCAACCTCGACGGGTCCGTCAGCCAGGGCTCCATGGGCGCCAATCCGCCAGGTTTGATCCGTTGTGAATACACCAAAGCCACGGACGGCGTTGAAGCCTGGTCCCCAAGGTTCTTTTACGCCGGATGCCGGTATGCGCAGGCGCGTCTTTTTCCCGCCACGCCGCTCGGGGCCCTGCCAGTAATTCAGTCGTTTGGCGCTGTGGTCGTCCGTTCCAGCGCCCAGCCGGTGGGTGAATTCGAATGTTCCAACGAATTGTTTGACCGCATCCACGTCTTGGTGCGCTGGGCCCAGCGGGCGAACCTCATGAGCGTGTTGACCGATTGCCCCCACCGCGAACGCCTCGGCTGGCTCGAGGAGTATCATCTCAATGGCCCATCCCTCCGCTACGAGTTCGATCTCGCTCAATTCTTCACCAAAGGCATGAACGACATGGCCGACTCCCAACTGGCCAATGGCCTGGTGCCGGACATAGCGCCCGAATACACCGTTTTCAAAGACGGCTTCCGTGATTCCCCGGAATGGGGTAGTGCCTTTGTGATTGTCCCTTGGCAGCAATATCAATTCACCGGGGACGGTGAGTTGCTCCGGCGTCATTACGAGGGAATGAAACGCTACGTCGCCTTTCTCGACGGCAAAGCCACCAACCATATCCTCGCCTATGGTTTGGGCGACTGGTACGACCTCGGCCCACGACCGCCCGGGCTGGCGCAACTCACGCCTGTCGCCTTGACCGCAACCGCGTTTTATTATTATGACACGTGGATTCTTGCGCACACAGCGGCTTTGCTGGATCGGCCAACCGAGGCCGTGGAGTTCACCAAACAAGCCGGCGTGATTCGTGCTGCCTTCAACCGGGAGTTTTTCAACCCCGCTACTCGCGCCTACACCACCGGTTCGCAATGCGCCAACGCCATTCCCCTGGCGCTACAGCTTTGCGACCCCACCAATCGTGTGGCGGTGCTCGACGCTCTCGTCGCCGACGTGCGCCGCCAAGGCAACGCCCTCACCGCCGGTGACGTCGGCTACCGCTTTCTCTTGCGCGCTTTGGCCGAGAACGGCCGATCGGATGTGATTTTCGCGATGAACAATCAATCCGAAAGGCCGGGCTACGGATACCAATTGAAGATGGGCGCAACCAGTCTCACCGAGGCCTGGAACGCGCGGCGTGAGTCCTCGCAGAACCATTTCATGCTCGGCCAGATCAACGAGTGGTTCTATCACGACCTGGCCGGCATTCAGTGCGATCCGACCGGGCCTGGATTCAAGAAAATCATTATCCGGCCCGCCTTCGTGGGTGACCTGGCTTGGGTGAATTGCACCTATCAATCCGCCTACGGACTGATCGTCAGTCATTGGCGGCGTGACGGCAGACAGCTCGCGCTGGACGTCACGATCCCGCCCAACACCACCGCGACAATATATGTTCCCGGCAAGGCGGTCCAGACCCGCGGCGCTAAACTCTCGCGCGTCGAAAATGGTCTTTCGGTCTTTGCCGTCGGTCCGGGCGATTACCATTTTGTCACTAAAACAGCCCCTGAAAGCCTTTAACCTCGACCATGCCACGTCGCTAGCACCCGTGCTGGTCACAAATCGTGTGAATGTAGTGGAAGCTGACAATCGAGTGATTTCCCCCCCCCCCCGGCTCGCCGGGAGGCTGTGGGGCAATAAGGCGTCAATTATTCCCCGGACTAAACCAAAGAAAAGCAAATCAAGTTGAATTACGCCAAACCGCTTTCATCCTGGACTGTTCCGGTTACAGGCGCTCTCGAACTTCCCTCAGCGCAAGGCGATTGAGCGGTAGCAGATTCCGCCCCTTTTGCGCCGCAAATGCGCCCGCCATCCCCCCCTCAAATTCACCCGATCGGGGGAATGACAGAAATGCCTCGCTATCCCAAAATGCTTGGTGTTATTACATGAACCCACGTACAAAAAGCAAAACAATCAATCGAAATGAAAGGCTAGAAACCTCTATGATGAAACTCAAACTTCACCACCTGATCCCGGCCGCTCTAATTGCGGCCTCCTTAATCAGTCTGGAGCCCGCCGCGCGCGCCGACAGCGGCTACTGGGCAGTGGACGCCAACGGAAATTGGGCCACCAACGCCAACTGGCTCAACGGCGTCGTCGCCGATGGCGCGGGCAACACGGCTTACTTTACGAACAATATTACCGCGGCGCGGACGGTCACGCTGGACACCGCGCGCACGATTGGCAATCTGACCGTCGGCAGATCCGGCGGGTACATCGGCTTCAACCTGGGATTTGGCGGCAGTCAGTACTTAACCCTGGATAATTCGGGAAACCCGCCGGTCATCACCTGCTGGCCCTTGAAGTCTGCACTCAATAGCGCGGTGAATTTCACTCCACGCCTGATCGGCACCAGCGGCTTTACCAAAATGGGCACCGGCACGCTCTGGCTGCAAGGCAACAACCTCGGCATCAGCGGCAATTTGATTATCGCCCAGGGCCGCGTATTCGCTTACCAGAATACCTTCGCCCTGGGGAACATGAGCGTCATCATTTCCAACGGCTGCTACTTGAATTTTTATTCGGGCGGCACTTACTCCTACAATAACTTTACGCTAAATGGAATGGGTAAGATACAGGACGGTCAGTTGGGGGGCGCCATTACTGTAGGTAATTATGTCTCTGTCACGCTGGACAGCAGTGACACCATTACTTTGAACGCCACCTCAGATATAAACACCGCCGCCAGCGCCTCCTCGGCCGCCCAGATCACCATCAACGGTAATATCACCGGACCCGGCGGACTGGTTAAGAACGGCAGTGCCTTCCCGCAGGGTCTATTGGTTTTGGGCAATGGCTCGGTGGCCGATTACGCGGGACCGACACTGGTTAGCAACGGCACCTTTGCCGTGGACACCACCTTGGTCAACAGCGCCGTCACCAACTACAGCAGCACCTACCTGGCGGGCATTGGCTTCATCGCCAACAGCGCTACGCTGCTGACCAATGCGACCATCAAACCCAATCGCACCAACTTGGTCGGCACCCTGTCCATCAGCAATCTAACCTGTAACACCGGTTCCCAACTGTCATTTCTGCTTAGCTCATCCGACCTGACTGAGGGCAACTACGTGAGCGACGAGTTGCTGGTTACCAACCTCGTCTTGAATGGGCCGACCACCAATCTTGTGGCCTTCCAGGACACCTTCAGCCCGGCGGTCGGCCGTCACGTCATTGTGGAATACATTACGGCCTCCGGGTTGACCAATCTGACCTTGACGCCGGCGTTTGCGGCCCAACCCTACCATCCAGGGCTGGATATTAGCGTGCCGGGCCAAGTCGCGCTTGTGATTTCCAACTCGGCAATCACCGATGTGACCTGGGTGGGCGGAAATGCTAATAACCTTTGGGATCTCGTCACTACCACCAACTGGACCGACGGTGTCAACCCGGCCGTCTTTAACAACGGACAGACCGTGCATTTCACGGACAGCGGAAACGACGCCTCGCCGGTCTTGCTGAAAGGCACTCTCAATCCGGCGCTGGTCTCCGTCGAGTCGAGCATCAATTACGCCTTTGCCGGCAGTGGCAGCCTTTCTGGTTCGGGAGGTCTCCAGAAGATCACCGGTTCCGGCGTGCTGACCCTGGCCAACGCCACGAACAACTACACCGGCGCCACTACGGTTTCCGCGGGTACCCTCCAACTCGGCACCAACAACATTATACCCAGCGGGACGAATTACGGCGACTTTACGCTGGCGGGCGGAACCTTGGATATGAATGGGTTTTCACAGAGTGTCAATGACCTGACTGCACCCGCCAGCGGCACGGTGGACAACACCTCGACCAATCCGTGCACTTTGACGATCAATGATTTGGGGCCTGATTCCTCGGGAGGCTACATCTTCCATGGGCAGATCATGAACAGCGGTGGCGGCCCGCTGACGGTGGTTAAAACCGGATCAAGTATGATGCAGTGGAATCCGGGAGCTGGTCCGTTCACTTATACTGGCGGGACGATCCTCAACGCCGGGCGCGCCTTGGTGCTGGCGAACAATGTTTTCGGCTATGGCGACGTCACCATCAGCAACGGGGCCGTTGTCATATTATGGGGCGCAAGTGTTACCGCTCCGATTACCAACAATTTCTGGCTCTATAGCGTGGGAACCACTTGGTTTAATCAATTGGTGAATACCATACATTGTGGCAACGTTGGCACCAACGTGCTGTCGGGCACCATCCACCTGATGAGCACGGCCACACTGGGCGCTTCAGGGGCTGCTGGAGCCGCGCTCGACGTATTGGGCCAAATCACCGGCCCGGGCGCCCTCCAGATGAGCTACCCGTCGAGCAGTGGATACCTAAGCATTCTGCAACTCGCCAATCCCGCCAACAACTTCACGGGTGGGCTGCAGCTTTATGGTGGCTGGCTGCAGTGTCTCGCTAATGGCGTCATTCCCAACGGGGCAGGCTACGGCGATGTGAGCATCATCAATCCCACCAACGCCCCCCAAACTCCCAAAACACTTCTGGATCTCAGTGGCAACAGCGAGGCGATTAACGGCTTGTCCGGCAATGGTGTCGTGACCAACTCCGCACCAACGCCCGCCAGCCTGACGGTGGGCAACAACAATGCCAACGGCGCCTTCTCGGGCAGCATCCTCGGCGCGGTGGCGCTGCAAAAGGTCGGCACGGGCACGCTGCTGCTGGATGGCACCAACACCTACACTGGCGGCACGGTGGTTTCCGCCGGCACACTGGGAGGCAGTGGGGTGCTGGACAGCGCCCTGAGCATCCAACCGGGAGCCACCTTGGCGCCGGGTGATACCAATATCGGCGTGCTGAGCCTCAACGGCGGGCTGACCCTCGATGGCAACCTGCTTTTCAAAGTGAACAAGTTGCAGCCGGCCACTAACGACTTCGTCCTGGTCAGTGGCACGTTGGTCAACGGCGGCACAGGGACGCTGACAGTCACCAATCTCGGCCCACAACTGGCCGTGGGTGACACCTTCAACCTGTTCAGCGGACCACTTGCCAACGGCAACGCCCTGCAGATTGCCGGCCCGGCCGGGATTACCTTTACCAACCGGCTGGCCAGCAGCGGCTCGATTCAGGTGCTGAGCGCGCCGTTCACGACGGCGTCCAATCCCACCAATTTGACGGTTCAGGTCAGCGGCAACACGCTGACGCTCTCTTGGCCGGCTGATCATCTGGACTGGTATGTCCAATCCAACAGCATTAGCCTCACTGCCAGCAATTCCTGGTTTGATGTTCCGGGTTCGCAAGCGGGCACCAATTGGAACATCACCATAGGCCCGGCGCAGCAACAAGTGTTCTACCGGTTGCGGCACCCTTGAGGTGAGATTCACCGGGGAAGGTTGGCTGCGGTGCCAACCCTTCCCTTTTGAAACAAGGTATTTTATGCATTTCATCCAGCCAAAACCCAAAGCCTTCACGCTCATTGAGCTGTTGGTGGTCATCGCCATCATTGCGATTCTCGCGGCCCTATTGTTGCCGGCCCTGTCCAGAGCGAAGCGCAAGTCGCAGCAGATCGTCTGCATCAGCAATTTGAAGCAGATGGGACTGGCCAGCAATATGTATATTCAGGACAACGCTCAGACCTTCGTTTACAGCCCGGAGGTTCTGTGGCTGAATTCCCTCAACGCTTATCTGGGCAACATCAATGCCCGGTTTTGTCCGAGCACGGGAGGGCCGGTCAACGATGCAACCTACAAACCGCCCGCAAACGCCAGCCCGGTCTCGGTTGGTTGGGGACTGGCGGACTATCCCTGGCAGTATTGGTACGCGCAGGTTGCCCGCACAAACTTTTATGGAAGCTATGCCATCAATGGCTGGTTTTATACGCAAAACATTCTCAATGTTGATCCAACCAAAATATTCATCAAGGAAAGTAATGTGAAAAATCCATCGCAGACCCCTATGTTTATGGATAGCATTTGGGTTGACACCTGGCCGGACAGCACAGAGCCGCCCCCCGCCAACCTTTATACGGGAGACCAAACTGGTATGGGACGCATCTGCATTTGCCGGCATGGCAGCCTAATGCCGCAACAGGCCCCGACACGACTGCCCCCGGGCGCTGCTCTGCCCATAAATAGTGGCATCCAAGTAACTTATGTTGATGGCCACAGCAGTTTGGTCCGGCTGCCGGACCTGTGGCAACAGTATTGGCATTTGAATTATGTACCCCCAACGTCAATTCCTCCGTAAGCTGGCGAGCAAGAAGATTCCCGCAATCAGTTGTCCTGCGGCAACCGAACCTCACTATGAGTAGTATAAGATTTAGATGGTCCATTGCATTTGTTGGCGGGCTGGCCTCTGTTGTGATCCAGGGCCTCGTGATGGCACAGGAGCCCGCGCGCGTGGCCCCGTTGCCGCTACCCTGGCAGAACCTGGAGGTTGGCGGCGAGTTGGGCACGCGCCTCGACCGCAACTTCGACCGCCTCGAGGAACCTCTGTACCAGCCGGATGAAGCTTTTCCGGACCTGCAGAAGAGCAATAATTGGCCCGGCGACAAGGAAGGTCGCCTCTTGCTGGGCCTGACTCTCGATGCCCAGGCTGCTCACCGGCCGGCGAAATATCTCGAAGAGATTCTGCGCCGCTATCCCCTCAAAATGAATGCCCGGGGTTATTTCGGCCCCGTTTGTCCTGCCGGGCTTGTCAATGAACAATACCTCGCCGGCCACGGTTGGGTTTTGCGCGGTTTGTGCGAGTATTATCTCTGGCGCCACGATGCCCACTGCCTGCAATGGATCAATCATATCGTGGACAATCTCGTGCTGCCCACTAAAGGGCTCCACTCCCAATACCCGATTGATCCTGCTGAGCGTGTTGCTGTGGGAGGCGTCAGTGGCAACATCGCGCGCCGCATCGGTTCCTGGCTGGTTTCCACCGACGTCGGCTGTGATTTCATTTTCATGGATGGCGTCGTCCAGGCGTATCAAGTCACGGGCCGAAAGGAGCTAAAACCGATCATTGAGGAGATGATCGCGCGCTATCGGCAGGTTGATCTGCGGGCCATCAAGGCTCAGACGCATGCGTCGCTCACGGGCATGCGGGCCCTGCTACGCTATTATGAAATCAGCCGTGACCCGGCGTTGCTGGCGCTTGTGCGCGAGCGATTCGATACCTACCGCCGCTTCGGCATGACCGAGAATTACGAGAACTACAACTGGTTTGGCCGGCCGATCACCACCGAACCCTGCGCCGTGGTGGATTCCTACATGGTTGCGGTGAATCTTTGGCGCTGGACAGGCAACCCGGATTATCTGAATCTGGCAGAGCATATTTACTATAACGGCCTTGGTTTCGAGCAGCGCGCCAATGGCGGTTTTGGCATTCAGAACTGCAGCGGTGCGGGCAGCCCGTTGATCGCGGTAGAATACGACGAGGCCTGGTGGTGCTGCACGATGCGCGGCGGCGAGGGTCTGCCGCGCGTTGCCCAGTCGTTGTGCTTTCAGGTTCCCGACGGACTCAATTTGGTGCATTTTAACGACGCGACCCTGAGCGCTGATTTCAAGTCTCGTGGCCTGCTGCGGTTGAAAGAGCAGACCGATTATCCCTTTGGAAATTCAGTCCGTTGGATGGTGCTGACCAATACGCTGGACTTTGCACCCGCACTGCGGCTGTTTGCGCCGCGTTGGAGTTCTCAACCCAGAGTTCTCGTCAACGGTCAAGTGGCCGAAACGGAGGCGCAAAACGGATTCGTGGTCCTCCGGCGCGCACTGCAATCCGGGGATGAGATTGAATACACCTTTACGCTTCACTCTGGCAGAGTGCCGGTGGAAGGTTCCGCGTCCGACCCCGGCTTCAGCAAGCTTTACTATGGTCCCTTGCTGCTGACCTGTCCGCCCGCGCACAATCCGGTCCTTCCAGACCTGCCCCGCATTACGCGCGAGTCAAACGACCGGTTCCGGGTCGCCGGTTTGCCGGAGAATTTCGGCACGGTTTATCACCTGCTGGATCCGAAAGTCAGTAAAGCTTCAAATTATGCCGTGCGTCTATTGTTTCGCAGCGAGACCGCCACGGCGTCCGGCCCGGCGGCTGCGGATAACAAAGTCTCCAACAATTGAAATGCATGGGAAGAAGTGAATCACGTTAAGACCAACAGTGTCAGTTGTGGGCGCCGGCAACCAGCACACTTTGCCCTGACGTTGGTGTGGGTGATTGGCCTTATTTTTTGTGCCTGTGGCCGGGCTGGCGATTTTGCCTTCACCATTGATGGGGCTTCGAACGGCCGCATGTTTGAAGGCGTCGGCGCGCTTAGCGCTGGCGCCTCATCGCGCCTCCTGCTCGACTACCCGGAACCGCAGCGCAGCCAAATCCTCGATTTTCTCTTCAAACCTGGTTTCGGCGCCAACCTGCACCATCTCAAGGTCGAAATCGGCGGCGATGTGGATTCCACCGACGGCTCGGAGGCCAGTCATGCGGCTACGCGTGAGGAGTTTATGTACCCCCGCCCTGAATACTTCCAGCGCGGCTATGAGTGGTGGCTGATGAAAGAGGCTAAAAAGCGCAATCGTTCCATCCTGTTGGAGGGTCTGCAATGGGGCGCCCCCGGCTGGATCGGCGATGGAAATTTTTATTCCCAGGACAATGCGGATTTCATTGCCGCATTCATCAAAGGAGCCAAACAATACCATGGCTTGGACCTGGACTTTCAAGGCCTATGGAATGAGACGCCCTATGATACCGAATGGATCAAGCTGTTGCGCCGGACGCTGGATGAGAACGGCTTGCGCCGGGTGGGAATCGATGCGGGCGATTTGTGGAAGCCAGAGGAAAAGTGGCGCATAGCAGAGGACATTGCAAGAGATCCCGCCCTTGGCGACGCAATCGCAGCCATCAATGCCCACACTACCCATATGAACGGTTTTTGTGTCCCAAAAACAGCACTGGATCTAGGCAAGCCGCTGTGGGACGGCGAAGCCCATGCCTACGGCGGCGACTGGTATGCCGCCGCCAATCACATCCGGTTCTATTTGCGTTGCTATCCCTTGGGCCGGATCACCAAGATGATCTCGTGGAGCCTCATCACGTCTTATCACGATTTTCTGGAGTGCCCAGATTCCGGAATGATGAAGGCAAATCAGCCGTGGTCGGGCTACTATGAAGTTCAACCACCACTCTGGATGATTGCTCACGTCAACCAATTCGCCGCTCCAGGCTGGCGCTATCTTGACCAGAGCTGCCGGGTTTACGAATCCGAAGGCGCTTTGCGGGAGGGATTCTCAATCGTCAGCTTGCGAGCCCCCGAAGGCGGCGACTACAGCGTCCTGATTGAGACCATGGACGCCAAAGAACCCCATCGGGGCCGATTTAATGTAAAAGGTGGGATCTCAAACCGGGACTTGGCCTGCTGGCGATCGGTCTTTGGCGGCGAAACATTCGTGCGCCAGTCGGATGTGCCGGTGCGCGACGGTGCCTTCACGCTCGAATTGCAGCCCAATTGCGTTTATTCGCTGACCACCACGCGCGGGCAGGGCAAGGGATCCCCGTCTGGCCACATCCCCCCAAAAACGCCTTTCCCGCTTCCTTTCGCGGCCGCCTTCAATGAGGAAGCCTTGCATCAACCCGGGCGCTTTTTTTGCGACGTCCACGGCACCTTTCTGGTGACGGAACGGGCCGACCACCAGGGCCGTTGTTTAAGTCAGACAACCCTCCGACAAGGCATCCCTTGGGGAGCAAGGGCGTTCTCGCCCCAGACGATCGTGGGGGATATTAACTGGAAAGACTATAGGGCAGCGGTTGATATTCAACTGCCCGGCGACGGTTTGGCGATACTGTGGTGCCGTGCCACCCTTGCGGGCAATCCGCAGCAGTTTCTGCTGCCCGGCCTGGCGCCGAAGTTCCAGGGCTATGCTTTCGTCATGGACGCGAAGGGCACATGGCACCTGCAGGCTCCGGAGCGGCAACTTGCTCAAGGCCATATTGCCGCCCCGGGCGCCGTCTGGCATCGTGTGGGCCTGGCGGTGAAGAACGATGAACTCTGCGCCACTTGGGACGGGCAAACGCTCGCAAGGGTGACGGATGCGTCGCTATCCCATGGCTTGATCGCCCTAGGCACCGGTTGGAATCCGGCCAACTTTGATCATTTTGAAGTGACGCCGCAGTAGAATATTCATTGCCCCAACTATCATCATGAAATACGAACGTGTCTTTTGTTGCGGCTTGGCCGCCCTGATTATCTGCTGCAAAATCTATGCCGGCGGCGCGGCAGAGCCGCCGTGGTCAGCGCAATGGATCGGACCGGATTCCGCTGGCAGCAACACCTGGCTTTGCTTTCGCAAGTCGGTATCGTTTAAGGAAGTGCCCGCCACGCTTTCGGCGCGCATTGCGGTGGATTCCAAATACTGGCTCTGGCTCAATGGCCGGCTCGTCGTGTTTGAAGGTGGTCTAAAACGCGGACCGACACCCGAAGACACCTATTACGATCGAGTGGAACTGGCACCCTATCTCAAACGCGGCGTCAATACGATTGCCGTGCTGGTCTGGTATTGGGGCAAGGACGGGTTTTCGCACAACAGCAGCGGCAAGGCGGGACTGCTCTTCGAGGCGCAGGCCAGCGACCAAACCATCGTCAGCGATGACACTTGGAAAGTACTGCAACACCCGGCGTTTGGCACCGACGATCCACCGTATCCCAATTACCGCTTGCCGGAGTTCAACGTCCATTTCGATGCCCGTCACGATATTCCCGGCTGGTTCAAGCCTGGGTTTGAAGATGCTGGCTGGCCAGCGGCCACAAGCTTTGGCGTCCCGCCGGTGGTGCCGTGGAATAATCTGGAGCTTCGTCCCATTCCCGAGTGGCGCAACAGCGAGTTGAAGGAGTATATCCGAGTTCAAAAGACCAACGACGCCAAGGGCAACCAGGTGCTGGAGGCGATACTGCCCTATGACGCGCAGGTGACTCCCTGGTTGTGCGTCCAGGCCCTGGCGGGCTGCCGCATCGACATCCGGACGGACGATTATATGGGGGGTGGCTCCCCTAACGTGCGGTCAGTTTACATTACGCGAAAGGGAATCCAGGAGTTTGAATCGCTGGGGTGGATGAACGGTCATCGGGTCATCTATACGGCGCCGGCAGCCGTTCAATTCCGCTCCGTAAAATATCGCGAAACCGGCTACAACGCCGATATCGTCGGCGAATTTCACTGTGACGATGCGGCGTTGAACACGCTCTGGCAAAAGGCCCGGCGCACCCTTTACGTCACCATGCGCGACAACTACATGGACTGTCCCGACCGTGAGCGCGCCCAATGGTGGGGCGACGAGGTGAACGAGTTGGGCGAGACCTTTTACGTGTTCGACGCGGCCAATGGTCCGCTGCTGGCGCGCAAAGGCATTCGCGAATTGGCCCGCTGGCAGCGCGCCGACCACACGCTGTATGCGCCCGTCCCGGCCGGCCGGCCGGCCTCAGACGTGCGCCATGACTTGAGGAATGGCGCCTGGAATGTGGAATTGCCGCTCCAGATGCTCGCCGCCGTCGGCTATTACGGCTTCTGGAATTACTATCTTTACACCGGCGACCACGACACGCTGGCGCTGGCTTACCCGCATGTGCGCGAGTATCTCAATCGCTTCCGACAGGATGCCAACGGGTTGATTCTGCATTCCGCGGGTGATTGGGATTGGGCAGACTGGGGAGCGAACATTGATGTCAATGTGTTGGATAGCGCCTGGTATTATCTGGCCCTGAAAGGCGCGATCCAGATGGCGCAGGTCTGCGGTCAGCCGGCGGATGTCCTCGATTGGCAGGCACGCCAGGCGGCTATTGAAAAGGGGTTTAATGCGACCTTTTGGAATGGGCGGGAATACCGTTCGCCTGCCTATCAAGGCGAAACCGATGATCGTGTCAACGCGCTGGCCGTGGTGGCAGGCCTGGCCAAGCCGGAACAGTATGCCGCCCTGCGGGAGGTCTTCGCCAGGCATCAAAATGCCAGTCCCTATATGGAAAAGTACGTGATCGAGGCCCTGTACCAGATAAACGCGCCGGATGACGCCATGCGGCGGATGAAGGCGCGCTGGAAAGACCAAATTGAAGGCTGGACCACTACGCTGTGGGAAGGCTGGGGAATTGGGGATGAAAAATTTGGCGGTGGCACCTACAACCATGCCTGGAGCGGTGGGGCGCTAACGGTGTTGTCTCAATACGCTGCGGGTGTCGCGCCGGAGGAGCCGGCTTACCGAAAGTACCACGTAATGCCGTGTTTGGGCGGACTGCAAACGATTCAAAGCGAGGTGCCGACGCCAAACGGTAATATCAAACTGGACATTGAACAGGATGGACGAGGGATCCGCCTGAATTTAAGTTCTCCACTCCATACCACCGCCCGGGTGGGTCTGCCCATCCCCGCCGGCAAGAGTTTCCGCAACATTATCGCCAACGGGACTGTGGTTTGGGAGAAAAACGGCCTGACTGTCGACGCCGTCGGCGTGGCTCTGGAATCTGCAGATGCGCGGATGGTTCGTTTGTTAGTGGCACCTGGAATATGGCATTTCAAAGGATATTATGAATAAACATCTGTGGAGAAAAACGATTTGCAACCATGGGTTTTTTGGAAAAGGCAAGGGCCAGGCGTTGGCCCTCACCCTGATGCTGATGCACGGCGTGGCGGCCGCCGAGCCCGCCACGAATTGGGTGACCGCTCCCGCGCCATTGGTGTTCGATCCCATCACCGGTAATGCCGGTGATCCCACTTACGTGTTCAACCACGATGATCATTCGTTGTGGGTGTTCTATTCGCAGCGCCGGCAGGGCTCACCCGCCATATTGCCGTTTACCTGGTATCATGGAACTGACATCGGTTTGGCGTCCAGTTCGGATGGCGGCCGGCACTGGTTTTATCGCGGCACGGCGGAAGGTTTAAATTATCAGCCAGGCAGGAACACCTTCTGGGCGCCGGAGGTTATCTGGCACGCGGGCCTTTATCACATGTTTGTCACCGTTCTTCCTGGCGTTCCCGTCACCGCCGACGACGGCAAGGAGGCCAATCGTCGTGACATCGTCCACTACACCAGCACCAACCTGTTTCAATGGAAGTGCGTCGGTCCCGTGCTGCTTTCCGCAACCCATGTGATTGATCCGGTGGTGGCTCCGTTGCCTGGCGGGACGTGGCGCATGTGGTACAAGAATGAAGAGGATCAGGCACACATCTGGGCCGCCGAAAGCAGTGACTTGGACAACTGGAAAGTTGTTGGGCCAGCCATTACGAACCGTAAACAGGAAGGACCATTTGTGTTTCACTGGCAAGGCCGCTATTGGATGATCACCGATTGGTGGGCCGGTATGGGCGTTTACCATTCTGAGGATGCCCAGACATGGACGCTTCAGCCACCCAAACTGCTGGATCGGCCCGGCAAACGGAGACTGGATAACTCAATTGGCGGGCACTGTTGCGTGCTGACGCAGGGCGATCGGGCTTTCATTATATACCAGGCCGGTCCCGCCGCGGGTGGCGGAGTGGTTCAGGTGGCGGAGTTGAAGGTGGAGAATGGAATTCTCACCTGTGACCGGGATGCTGCTTTCAACTGGGATCCGCAGTGGCAACTTGCGCCGGAATTTCGCGGCGGTGGCGGATCCAATGATCTGTGATTTAACTTCCATGTTCACGAACACCTGCATTCCTTTTATCCGTATCAAGACGCTCGTCTTCGCGTTGATTCTGGCTGTGACGGCTCTATCCGCGAAAACTGCCGCCGCAGGCGAGCGTCATTCAATGAACTCTGACTGGCTCTTTCATCTGGGCGACGTTTTCGGGGCTGAGGGTCGGAATTATGACGACAGCGGCTGGCGTTGCTTGAATGTGCCTCACGATTGGAGCATCGAACAGGTGCCCGAGCGCAAAGCACCCGGCGCGAACGGGTTTTTCCCCGGGGGAACCGGTTGGTATCGCAAGCAATTCTTTGCCCCGGCACAGTGGCGTGATCGCAAGGCCTTCATCGAATTCGACGGCGTTTACATGAACAGTGATGTGTATTTGAACGGGCATCTGCTGGGGCACCGTCCTTATGGCTACGTTCGATTTCAATACGACCTCTCGCCCTGGCTGATGTTTGGAGCGACCAACTGTCTGGCGGTGCGCGTGGATCATTCGGAAGCTCCCACCAGCCGCTGGTATTCGGGCTCCGGAATTTACCGGCATGTGTGGCTCGAAGTTACTGCGCCGCTGCATGTCGCCCATTGGGGAGTGTGGGTGACGACCTCCTGCGTCTCCAAACGCTCCGCCGAAGTCCGGATTGACACGACGCTGTTGAACGAAGGCGGCGGCGGGCAACTGGTGGATTTGCAGACGGACCTGATTGATGCTAATGGCCAAATTGTCGCTTCAACCCTCAAGAATTGTGATTTGGGTTTGGCCACGAATGGGGTGTTCTGCCAAACTTTGCGCGTTTCCCATCCGATGCTCTGGTCGCCAGAAAACCCTTATTGCTACGTGATCCGCACCACTGTCAAATCGAAGGGCTTCGAAGTCGATGGGTGCGAGACCACCTTTGGCATCAGGACCACGGATTGGTCTACGCGAGGGTTTTGTCTTAACGGCGAGCCGGTCAAGCTCAAGGGCGTCTGTTTGCACCAGGATGCGGGTTGTCTGGGCGTCGCAGTGCCGCTGCATGTTTGGGAGCGTCGTTTGGCGGCTCTCAAGGCGATCGGGTGCAATGCCCTGCGCATGAGCCACAATCCGCCCGCTCCGGAAGTTTTGGACCTGTGCGACCGTTTCGGGTTCTTGGTCCTGGACGAGGCATTCGACAAGTGGAAGAGCGGCTACTACGGCAAGTATTTTGATACGTGGTGGCAACCCGATCTGAATGCCATGCTCCTGCGCGATCGCAATCATCCCAGTGTGGTTCTCTGGAGCGTCGGCAACGAGGTCGCCGAGCAGGGCAAAACCGAAGGGACGAGGATGCTCAAAATGCTGGTGGATCACGTCCGCCAAATGGATCCAACGCGGCCGGTGACGTGTGCCGCCCATCCCGATCGCGGGGCGGACAGTTGCGTCAATGCGCATGGTTTCTATCAGCCGCTTGACGTGGTGAGTTACAATTACCAGGAGCAGTGGTTTGAAGCCGACCACCGCCAGTTTCCACGACGCATCATGTTGAGCACCGAAAGCTATCCGTATTTTCGCGGTCGGGCCGACTATCATACGACAAACCAATTGCACAATGGTTACTGTGATTTTTCTCCGCTGAATCCATGGTGGGATGTCAAAAACAACAAGTATGTCGCAGGCCAGTTTCTCTGGGTGGGCATTGATTATCTGGGGGAAAGCAAGGGGTGGCCCAGCCGTGGGTGGCCCGGCGGCCTCCTGGATACATGTGGCTGGCCCAAACCGTTCGCCGGTTTCTATCGTTGTGCCTGGGGGACGGCGCCTGCGGTGCAAATCATGGTTCTGGATGACACTCTGAAGAGCAACGATGCGCGGCCAGCCTGGAGCTGGCCACACATGGTCGCACACTGGAATTTTTCGAACTATAACGACCGCGTCATCCGGGTTGACACACCGTCGAACTGCGAAAAGGTGGAATTGCTGCTTAATGATAAATCCCTCGGGGTGCGGCGGCCGGCGGATTATCCCAACGGGACAATCCCATGGTATTTGGACTACCAACCTGGCAAATTGCGTGCCGTCGGATTCAACGGAGAGTGCGCCGTTTGTTCGGACCAACTACACACAGCCGGCCCTGCGGCCCGTCTGAAGCTGCTGCCAGATCGCCAAAGCATCGTCGCGGATGGTGAGGATGTCGCTTGTATCGAGGCGCGGATTGTGGATGAGCACGACCGGCTCGTGCCGGACCGGGATCAATTGCTCAAGTTCTCAATCAAGGGGCCTGGAAAAATCCTTGGTGTGGACAATGGCGACCTAGGCTCATTGGAATCCTATCAAGGCAGCCAGCACATCACACAGGGGGGCCGGGTACTGGTGGTGGTGCAGAGCATGCGCCAGGGGGGTGAAATCGAGCTTGCCGTTACCGCCGATGGGCTGCCTCAGCAAACAACCACCGTTCACTCGCGACCATAGCTTATCTCACCAAAGCCACATGAAACAGCGACCTCAAATACACTTTTCCATCAGGAACCATTCTTTTCAACGGCTCTTTCATGGGCTGTTGTGGGGGCAGCTTGGACTGGCCCTTTGCGGACAAATCCAGTCCGCCGAAGTTCCTCTTAGCGGCAAGGTGGCCGACTATTTGGGGAGGCCGACGATTTTCATCAATGATCAGCCGGTGGCGCCGATGATCTATGCCGGCACCGAGCACAGCCGTTTCACTTGGAAGGAAACGCCGCATCGCAACCTGGCCAACTTCGCCCAAGCAGGCTATCGCCTTTTCCAGGTGGATGTCTGGTTTCGCGATATCTGGCGAACCGACGGCTCGCTCGACTTGCCGATTGTGCGGCGGCAGATTCACAGCATTCTGGAGGTTTGTCCCGAAGCCGCTGTGTTTGTCCGCATCCATCTGGATCCTCCAGGGTGGTGGATGGAACAACATCCCACGGAGGCAGTCGCCTACGCTGACGCCGGCTCCATGATTGCGAAAAGAGCCAATCCCCCACAGTCGCTAGCTTCGACACTTTGGCTCAAGAGT